>UMAG01016472.1_pt1 | contig 10409 bp, 6 predicted proteins | sample 1963651 | NCBI WGS metagenome assembly UMAG01 (sample SAMEA4835910, study PRJEB28245) | human gut metagenome | biome: gut microbiome; material: fecal sample | place: Denmark | collected 2008 | reverse complement strand
AGGATATGGTATCTTTCCTGGATTATTTTCCGGAAGAAAAAACGCTGCTGTTTCTGGATGAGCTGAACCATCTGGCAGAAAACGGTGAGGGTGTGGAGGAAGAGTACCGTCAGAGCCGTATGCACAGGGAGGAAAAAGGAGAGGCGAACCTTCCAGAGCAGTGGCTTTGCGGTTTTCAGGAAGTACAGAAGAAACTGAACAGACGGAACTGTGTGGCTGTGTCCGCACTTTCTCCGAGACGCTCCGGCTGGAAGATCAATGAGGAATTTGATCTCACAGTGAAATCTGTGGATTCTTACAACAGCAGTTTTGAACTTCTGGTAAAAGATCTTCTCCAGTATAAAAGTCAGGGTTATCGGATCGCCTTGCTTTCCGGTTCCAGGACAAGGGCAGAGCGCCTGGCAAAAGATCTCTCAGAGGAAGGCCTAAATGCTTTTTACAGCCAGGATACAGACCGTATCATAAGCCACGGGGAGATCATGGTTGTTTATGGTCATGCGCGCCGTGGTTTTCAGTATCCGCTGATCAAATTTGCGGTGATGACAGAAACGGATATTTTCGGCAAAGAGCAGAAGAAGCGCAAAAAAAAGAAAAAGTACAGCGGAAACCGTATCCAGGATTTTGCGGAGCTTTCCATTGGGGATCTGGTTGTCCACGAAAAACACGGACTTGGAATTTATCGTGGAATTGAAAAAGTGGAAGTGGACCGAGTTGTAAAAGATTACATCAAGATCGAATACCGTGGTGGCAGCAATCTCTACATTCTGGCGACCCAGCTGGATGCTCTGCAGAAATATTCCGGATCTTCCGAAAATGCAAAAACGCCCAAGCTGAACAAACTTGGCGGACAGGAGTGGAACAGGACAAAGAGCCGTGTTAAAGGTGCGGTAAAAAATATCGCAAAAGAGCTGGTGGAGCTTTATGCAGTGCGCCAGGAAAAAGAGGGCTATGTCTGTGGCCCGGATACGGTCTGGCAGAAGGAATTTGAAGAAATGTTTCCTTATGAGGAGACAGAGGATCAGCTGGCAGCCATTGAGGATACCAAGAAGGATATGGAAAGTACCAAAATCATGGACCGCCTTGTGTGTGGTGACGTTGGTTACGGGAAGACAGAAGTTGCTTTGAGAGCTGCGTTTAAGGCAGTTCAGGAAAGCCGCCAGGTAGTTTATCTGGTGCCGACTACCATTCTTGCCCAGCAGCATTACAACACCTTTGTGCAGCGTATGAAGGAGTTTCCGGTGAAAGTGGATCTTCTCTGCCGGTTCCGTACTTCTGCCCAGCAGAAAAAGACCATCGAGGGGATTAAAAAAGGTCAGGTGGATATTGTGATCGGTACCCACAGGGTTCTTTCCAAAGATGTGGAATTTAAGAATCTGGGCCTTCTGATCATTGATGAGGAACAGCGTTTCGGTGTCACTCACAAGGAGAAGATCAAGCAGATGAAAAAAGATGTGGATGTGCTGACACTGACTGCGACTCCGATTCCCCGAACTCTTCATATGAGTCTCATTGGCATCCGTGACATGAGTGTTCTGGAAGAGCCGCCTATGGACCGTGTGCCGATCCAGACGTATGTTATGGAATATGATGAGGAAACTGTCCGGGAGGCTATCCGCAGGGAACTTCGACGGGGCGGGCAGGTTTATTATGTATACAATCGTGTTAATGATATCGCGGAAGTAGCTCTTCGTATATCGAAGCTGGTGCCGGAAGCCAGGGTGGATTTTGCCCATGGTCAGATGAGCCAGAGGGAACTGGAGCAGGTGATGTATGATTTTATCAACGGAGATGTGGATGTGCTGGTTTCCACTACCATTATTGAGACGGGACTGGATATCTCCAATGTAAACACCATGATCATCCATGATTCCGACCGATATGGTCTTTCCCAGCTGTATCAGCTCCGCGGGCGTGTGGGACGTTCCAACCGTACTGCCTATGCGTTTCTGATGTACACGAAGAACAAGATGCTTCAGGAGACTGCGGAAAAACGTCTCAGCGCCATGCGGGAATATTCGGATCTTGGAAGCGGCTTTAAGATCGCCATGAAGGATCTGGAGCTTCGTGGAGCAGGAAATCTTCTTGGAGCTCAGCAGCACGGACATATGAACGCGGTGGGCTATGACCTTTACTGCAAGATGCTCAGTGAGGCTGTCAAGGAGGCAAAAGGAATCCAGACTATGGATGATTTTGAGACGACCATTGATCTTAATATCGATGCGTTTATCCCGGATTCCTACATCAGTAACGAGTTTCAGAAACTGGATATTTACAAGCGTATTGCCGGCATCGAGAGCCAGCAGGAATATGACGATATGCTGGAAGAGCTGATCGACCGTTTTGGTGAGCCGACAAAAGCTGTACTGAATCTTCTTGCTATCGCAAGGCTTAAGGCCCTTGCTCATCAGGGATATGTGACAGAGATCAAGCAGTTCGGAAAAGATGTGAGGATCACGCTCTACGAAAAAGCGAAGCTGGATCCTGCGGGGATTCCGGCGATTCTGGCGCAGTACCGGAGAGGTCTGCAATTTAAGGCGGATCAGGAGCCGAAATTTATCCTGACTCCACAGGGAAGACTGATCGAAGAACTGATGAAATTTGCGGGAGAGCTGGCAAAACTGGCAGAGCCGTTAGAGTGAACGGGAGGATCGGGCCGGTTCCGGGTTATCCACGGGAAAAAGTATCTGGTCTGTGGATATTGGAGATTTTTTTCAAAAGAGATGTGGATAATTTATGAAATGTCGTGTAAGTTCGTGAAATTCCTTGCTCTTAAAGGGGAAAACGTTTATAATTAAGCATTATGGAATAAGAGCCGGACCGTGATTTTTATGGACGGATAGATGGAGGATGAAATGAAAAATTCAGTAAAAAAAGCGGCAGTTACCGCTCTTGTCTGCGTTACAGCGGCAGGAATGATGGCAGGCTGCGGAAATAAAAAACTCGACGGCACAAAGACTGCAGTGAAAGTGAATAAGCAGGAGATCCCGCTTGGAGTTGTAAGTCTTGCGGCACGTATGCAGCAGGCACAGGCTGAGGCTATGTATAAGATGTATCTTGGCGGCGGAAGCGACATGTCTATCTGGAGTACTAAGATGGGTGATGATTCCGATGAGACTTACGGTGAGAATGCGGTGACGACATCCGTTGAGACTGTTGAGAAAATGTGCCTGGAGAAAGAGCACGCTTCCGAGTATGATGTGGAGATCACTGAGGATGAGCAGAAGGCACTTGAGGAAGCAGCCAAGAACTTTATGGAAGCTAACTCCGATGAGACGATTGCGGAGCTTGCAGTTGATGAAGACATGGTGAAGACTTTCCTGGAGCTTGAGACATACGATGTGAAGATGAAGGATGCCATTGAAGCCAAGGCGGATGTGAAGCTGGATGAGAAAGAGTATCGGCAGATGTCTTTCAGCTATGCAAGCGTGAAAGTCAGCGGAGATGATCTTTCTGATGATGATATTAAGACAAATAAAGAGAATCTCCAGAAATTCTTTGACAAAGTTAAAGAGGATCCGACTGCAGATTTTAATACACTTGGAGATGAAATTTCCAAAGATATGACAGCAACAACCGGTTCCTGTCCGGCTTACGAGGAAGGCGACGACAGTGCAGCCAATGGAACAACCTATCCGGATGAGGTTCGTACTGCTTTAAGAAAACTGGATGAGGGTGCGCTGAACGGGGATATCATCAAGACAGATTCCGTATGGTATGTGGTGAGACTGGATTCCAAGAATGATGAGACAGCAACAGAGAGCAAAAAAGAGTCTCTGACAAATACCAAGAAGGATGATTTTTATAACGATACTACAGATGGCTGGAAAAAGAAAGCGGATATCAAAGAAGAGACAAAACTGATCAAGAAGATCAAGATCACAGATAATCACAGCTTTACGATCCAGACTCCAACTCCGACACCGGATTCGGATGTGACTGAGACTCCGGCGGCTGAGGATTCTACTGCAGCAGATTCTACAGAGGTTGAGGCAACTGCTACACCGGAAGCTGAGAAATAAATAAAAAAGTTATATTAAGAGTATAAAAAACGGGCAATGTACCATTTATCGTACATTGCCCGTTTTTTTTATCAAATCAGATCAGTTTGAAATGTTCCAGTGCGTTGCAGATTCCATCTTTATCAACAGCGCTTGTCTGATATGTGCAGTCCTTTTCGATATCGCCATAGGAGTTGCCCATGGCCACGCTGATTCCGGCTGCTTTCAGCATGGGGAGATCGTTGGGACTGTCTCCGAATGCGTAACTGTTTTCTTTCGGAATGGAAAGACGGTCCAGGAGAAATTTCATGCCTGTGGCTTTGCTGGTGCCTTTCTGTGTGACTTCCCAGATTCCGTCTCCGTGGTCAAAATAGGTGTAATGGTCATTGCAGAAACTGCGAAATTTTTCTACATTGGAGTCTGGCAGCATGTGTACCAGGAACTTGTCGTAGGAGTAGGTGCAGGCGTCTTCACGGTTAAATTTCGTGATGTCTACCATTGGGATTTCTTTCCGCATTCTGGCTCCGAATTCGGACTGTGCCGGGGATGCGCCATCGTACAGAATCTCGGTGTTGGATTCAAAGAGTGCTTCGATCTTGCATTTGCGGAGAAGATTCACGGTTTCTTTGCACAGAAGGTTGGGTACTGTGCGGAAGAAGAGCAGTTTGTTATCCATGTAAATGTGGGTTCCACAGCCGTATATATAGCCATCGAAATGGAGGTCTGAGAGTTCAGAGGGCATCATGGCTTTGGTGCGGCCGGTGTTGATGAAGAGGAGATGGCCGTTTTCGTGGGCTTTTTTGAGGGCGAGGCTGGTGCTTTCCGGAACCTTGAATGGGTGTGGGGTGAGCAGTGTGCCGTCTATGTCGAAGAATAAGATTTTTTTATTGTTCATAAGGTCTCCTTTAAAATGGGATTTCTTCTTCGGTGTCAGTGTTATTAATATTGTTAGTATCATTAACAGGAATGGATTCTGCTGTTGTATTTTCAGCAGAGTTCAGTGCGCTGACACGGATGCCATTGAGCTCTACTTCGCTTTCCATGGGGATCACCAGGCATTTGCGGCCATCGATGATCCGGGTTTCTACCAGGTCTGCGCGGTCTGGTGCTACATGGATCACCACGTCCGGAGTCTTGATCTCAAATTTTCTGGTGTTGGTGATGTTGGATGCTACCAGGGAAGATTTTTCGCCTGCGGCAAGTTCGTACTGTTCATCAAAGTTCTGGAGTTTTTCGTCTTCTACGCCGCATTCTTCGAAGAGACGTTTTACCTCGGATTTGGTGAGGACCACTGGTTCTGGTTCGTCTTTCTGGGATTCGATGAGGTCGTTGAGTTTTTCGTGGATCTCAAGGACGGTGTCGTAGGCGCAGTCATCGCCGAGGGTTTCTTCTACCAGTGCGTTGAATGAGTCGCGCTGGGTTGCCGCGGACAGTGGCGTGGTACAGCCGAAGACTTCCTCCATCATGGTGGAGCGGAGGTTTTCGGCGTTTTTTGTGTAGTAGAGGAGACCGTGGATATCGGTGCTGCGGTCATTGAACTGTGGGAAGAGGAAGCCCCAGTCGGGCATTTCTACCAGCCAGTCGCGGATGCGGTCTTCGATGTTGTTGGTCTCCACATTATAGTGCAGACCTGCCTTGGAGAGTTTGACGGGGCAGATGCTGCAGAGGATGAGGTCGTAGATTTCATCGGAGGCGTCGAACATTTCGGCTCCGTCAGAGAATTTGCCGGGGATGTCGTAGACTGCGTGGATGAGGATGATGTAGTAGTTTTCGCCGTAGTCGTAGTTTTCGATGATCTTGTCGTAGAAGGCTTCGGTGAGGGTGTCGTCGGTGAGTTTGCTTTCGCGGAGTTTCATGAGGAAGTTCTGGGTTCCGCCTTCGGATTCCTGATCCAGGGGGAATTCCATGTTGATAAGGCTTTTTCCGATGGTGCCTGTGAGGGTTTTTCGGAAGATATCAAAGTATTTGAAGGTTTCTTCTTCGGATAAGGATAAGAAGGCTTCTTTGAGTTCGGTTTTTTTGTTTTTTTCGCCGTCTACGTAGCAGCCGCAGATGCGGGTGATGGAGCAACGGTCGGGGGTGAATTGTTTTTTTATTTCTGCGATTTCTTTTTTGTTCATGTGTGGTTTACCTCGGTTTTTTGATTAGTTTGATTATAGCACAGGTGTTTGGTGGGGGCAAGGTTGTGAAAGGGACGCCCGGGAGGTGTGTGCGGTCTGTCGCTGGGGCTTCGTCGGGGACTGGCTTCTAGGCTGCCGGGAATCTGCTAAAAGCGTTTTCCAAAAGTCCGAACTCGCTTCGCTCAAACAGCGAACTTTTGAAAAACAACGCAGATTTCCACCAGCCAAGAATCAGCTCCCCTCCTGCAGAGCCAGTGACAGACCGCACACACCTCCCGGGCTGATCTTTCAGAGTGGTAGGTAGAGTGGTCTGACGGGAGTTGGATGAGCCATCAGCGCTGCGCTGGATGGCTGGGAGGAAAGGCTGAGATTGTTTGTGGTTTGGCGGGAGGGTTGTGAGTGTCGGCGTGTTGCTGGACGCGTAGAAGTTGAGTAGTGTCGAATTTTTGGGATGGATTTTTGTGGTGTTGTGATGGGATGTGTGGTATGATTTGTATATCTTATAAGATCTGGCCATTTATTTGGTTTCTTTTGGCTTCAATGTCTGAAGCGTTTTTTCAAAAACATTTATAAAAACTGTATACAAGGTTTCTGTAGTGTTTGTTTGATGGTATAATTATGGATACCAGAAGGAGTATTGTTTGAGTGATAATACGATTTTTGATGATGTTTTTCGTACTATGATGGAGAAGATGACATTTCTGGTCGTGCCTTTGATCAATGATGTTTTTCATACATCGTATCCGGCTGATGTGGAGATTGTGCAGCTGCGTAATGAGTATCAGCGGGTGGATGGTGAGATTATTACGGATTCGCGGTTGTTGATCGGAAATAAGATTTATCACATAGAATGTCAGAGTACGGATGACACGACGATGGCTGTACGGATGATCGAGTATGATTTTGCAACTGCTGTTGAGTTTGCCAGGAAGCAGGGACGGAGGTATCGGATGGAGTTTCCTCGTTCTTGTGTGTTGTATCTGAGAAGCGGTAGCAATACGCCGGATTTTCTGGAAGTGGATGTGGTTTTTCCGGATGGAGAATGTCATTTGTACAGAGTGCCCACGATTAAAGTTGATAATTATACAAAAGATAAGATATTTGAGAAAAGTCTTCTTATGCTGCTTCCTTTTTATATCATGAGATATGAGAAAAGAGGGCATGAGATGAGTGAGGATCCACAACTTTTTCAGGAATTGTTGAATGAATATGAAGTGATCCGGAGTAAGCTGAAAGTGGAGATTACTGAGGTTGGAAGGTCTGAACTGTTCAGTGATCTGATTGGACTGATCACTCGGATATCTGATTATATTTTCAGAAACGAGGAGAAAGTCCGGAAAGGAATAGGTGAGGTTATGGGCGGACATGTTCTGGAACTGGAATCTGAGAAAAGGGCAAGACTGCTTAAGGAAGCTAAAGAACAGGCTGAAGCATTAGGGCTAGAACGAGGGATGGCGCAAGGAATGGCTCAAGGAATGGCACAAGGTGAAGAGCGTCTTAGTGTTCTGATCAACAGGCTTATCCTTGATGGCCGGGGTGATGAGATTCAGAAGGTTGTTACAGATAAAGAAATGCGTGAAGCCATGTACAGAGAATATCAATTATAAGTAAAAATTATAAAGAGGAAGCCATAGGGGTATCGATGTCATTTATGAGGCATTGGTTGATATATGGCTTCCTTTTTGTTTGCAGATTTAGTGTGATATGAGTAAGTCCCACGCGGGTTGCTGTCTTTTTTGGTAACCCAGGGAGGACGTCATTGATCTGGTTAAAATTTACAATACAGAATATCCATAGCTGCTGACAATGGCATCGATCTTCTGGCGGTTTTTGCACAGTGGGCAGTTGTCGGAGCGGTAAGAGTGATAGTCAGGGATGTCTCTGGCCTGGAAAATAGAGTGGACAGGGAGGGTAGCTACGCTGTCTACGCTACTGTAGATGGCTGCGACTCCGCGGATCTTGCCACCGTAATAGAGAACACTTTCGATGGCACGGTTCAGTGTGGAACCGGTGGTAATGGAACCGTTGAGGATGAGGATGTTTTTACCATTGATCATCGGCTCATAGTTGTCGCGGAAGATCATCTGTCCGGTGCTGTTGAATTCCGGTGTGATGACGTAAATGGTCTGATGAGCGTTCATGGAAAGTACACCGGCCTTGGTCAGTTCCTCGGCGAGATAGGCACCGATCACTTCAAGTCCATCCATGCAGACGATGGTGTCTACCGGAATGGATGCTTCATAATTTGCTGCGAGAGTGGCTGCGATACGCTGCGCTTCGGAGGATCTGGATTTCATGGTGGTGAGGTCCAGATAATGTGTGATATGAGACTGGGAAGTTACGAAATGTCCCGGAATCATTTTCAGCTGAATGCGGCTGTCACTACGTGCATAGATTTTAATCATTTTGTCCTGATCCATAATAAAAACCTCCTGTCATGATCGTGTTTTACGTGGCTGTTCAGGAGTATTGTCCTGAAAGATTGCGAAACAGATTTATTTAATGTGCATATTATACCATTAATTTCAAAAAAATGGAATAATGTACTGCAAAATATACAAAAAATATTCTGAAATACCAATAACTTTGTTAAAAAATACCCGATATTATGAATTCTTTGACAATGAGAATGCAGCGAAGTGGAATGCGAATGGCTGGTGTCAGGTATAAAAAGAGGAGGAGGGGAATCCCTGTGGATTCCCCTCCTCCTGTGAAAGTGAGTCATCGTTATCCTTCGATAGAAATGTATTTATCAGCTTCGATTTCCTGTGCTGCTTTCTTTGGAATAGAAAGTTTCAGGACGCCGTTTTCAAATTTGGCATGAACTTCATCGTTCTTTACACCATCCCCAACATAAAAGCTTCTGCTTGTACTGCCGGCGTAACGTTCACGGCGGATGTAGTTGCCCCTCTTATCCTGTTCGTCTTTGTCAAGGCCTTTGGCAGCGGAAATAGTAAGATATCCGTCTTTCAGCTGTACCTGTACTTCATCTTTCTTAAATCCAGGAAGATCTACATCCAGTTCATATCCTTTATCTGTTTCACGTACATCGGTTTTCATGATATTTTTGGCATGTTTGCCATAAAGAGGATTCTTACCACTAAAGAAGTTGTCTCTGAATCCAAAATCATCCATCCAGTCATCAAATAAGTTTTCTCCAAATACACTCGGGAACATCATAAGTCATTTCTCCTTTCAAATTGAAACGCCGTTCCGGTGGATCAAGAGATCCAACTGTTGTCGGTATATCGTTACCACTTTGGGTTATTCCGCAGTGGTGATTGTTTGGTTATTCTGAACATCCGGAAGCTCTTTTTTTATCTCTTCCTTTGTTCTATATGTAATATAACACTTGATGTTAGCAAAGTCAATAGGTGAGTGCTAAAATCACAATTTCTTCACATTTTCCCTTAAATGAAATAGTAATTTCCACAATTAGTCCTTTACGTTCTTATATTGAAATTAAGGGTGGAACTTAGTCCTGCAATAAGGTATCAAAAACAGGAGTGAGGCCTGACATATTTACAAATGTCTAATATACGAGTCACGGGTTGGATGAAAAATAGCAGAGACGAGTTTTACAAAGTGAACATTCTGCAATGTTATAAAAACTTTAAAGCATAGAAAAAAAAAAAAAATCAATATAATAAAGCATATAGATAAGTAGTATGAAAGAAAGCTTCCCATATGTTGTTTGGGTTTGTACAGATAATAGAAGGAAAGCGCTAAATAACAAGAACAGAAAGTGTGAAATGCTTATATCTAACAGAAGCAAGGAAGTCCCCTGCAGGGTTGTGAAAAGCAATCAACAATAAGCAGCGGGCAGGGACTTGCTCATATCAGGAGGAGAGAATAATGCAGAAAAAATATACAGATTTTAAACTTGGTGTACCGGATTATGTAACAGTGGAAACAGAAGATGAGAGACTGGTATGCCAGGGTGGACAGCTGATCGTAACTGCCGGTGCAACTACCGTAGAATTTCAGGATGCGGGTGAACATGAGGATATATTTGTTACCTCAGAAGATGCAGTAAGATGTGTAAAACTGAGATGGAATTACAAGATCCCGAAATCCGCCAGATGCCTGGGAGATGCCTGGGAACGTACCTATGGTGATGTGGAATGGCATGGAATGAGCGGTAACCGTTATCTGCCATGGTATTTTCTGGCAAAGCTTTCTGAGAAAGTTCTCTGTTTTGGCGTAAAGGTCCGCCCTTCCGCTATGAGCTGCTGGCAGGTAGATACCAAGGGAATCACATTATTTCTGGATGTTCGCTGCGGTAATACAG
>UMAG01026733.1_pt1 | contig 10499 bp, 8 predicted proteins | sample 1963651 | NCBI WGS metagenome assembly UMAG01 (sample SAMEA4835910, study PRJEB28245) | human gut metagenome | biome: gut microbiome; material: fecal sample | place: Denmark | collected 2008 | reverse complement strand
CAGCTAAGGCTATATTTACATCAGGCGATGCTGCAAATATGGCAACAGTTAAGCTTGAAGATGACGCATTTACAGACGGAAGTATTGATATCGTGTCATTAATCCATGCAGCAGGTCTTGCAGCTACTAAGTCAGAGGCAAGAAGAGTTGTTACACAGGGTGGTGCTTCTGTTGCAGGTGAAAAGGTATCTGATATCGCTGCAAAGTTTGATAAGGAATTCTTCGCTGGTGACGGTGTAGTTGTCAAGAAGGGTAAGAAGTCATTTATAAAGGTACAGGCATAATAATTATGAAAAAGAGTGAAATTACCTTTATAAGGCTTATGAGTCTTATTGGTATTATGAGTCTTAATCTTATATTGCTGCTTGTATTTTCAGGAGAACATGTATTTCAGAATATACTTAACAGAATGAATAGTAATGTGTATGCAGGGGCATCGCTTGATACTTCGATATATAATTACTATTATTATGCAGGACTTGGCAGTATATACAAGATAATATTCCCAGTTACAATACTTCTGCTTGCAGTTGCGGTTGTGGCTGTATACAAGAAGGTGAGTATGGCGGGCAGGGTTTCACTGGCTGCTAATATATGTTCACTTGTAACAGGAGTGTATCTTTTGTTTGCAAGAATTGGCGAAGGTATTGAAGGTGTTATAAGATGGGTAAACAGCTTCTATATGGATAAGTCGGAGATAGGGCAGGTTGAAAAGGTTCAGCTTATGAGCAAGGTACCTGTGGTATACGTGCTTATTATAATTCTTTCGCTGCTTGGTCTTGCGATGGTAAAGAGCAGTACAATAAACCGTATTAAAGTGTATAACGACAAGAGTGCTGTAAATAATGCGGTTGTGTATGTATTTCCGGCGCTTGGCGGCTTTCTTGTGCTTGAGATAGTAAGAAATTTTGTAATATCAAGACTTGTGACGATATCGGCAGATGAAACACTTGGAACAGTTGCAGCATATGTTAACGATTATTATATCGGAAGCAAGATGTTTTTTAACTGGTCGTGGCTTATAATATTTACAATAGTGACTTGTGCAGCCATACTTTTAAGACCGGTTAATAAGATTAATGTGAAAAGCAAGATAGTACTTGAGGTGGCAGTTTTCTCAGTTGTTGTTTCAGTTGTGTCATTGATATACTGGATGAACCCACCGGCACTGTTTGGTTATCTTACAACAGATAATACGATATGTGATATGACAGAGGAAGCATTTGCATGGTACCTTATACGATATGTAGTTACACTTGTGCTTGTATTTGTGCTTATTGCACTTACAGTCAATGATAAGCTGGATATAAGGATAACTGGCATAGTTATGGCAGCAGCTTTTATTGCTGGACTCATATTTATTATTATTGCTTATAATGTAAAAGGTACACTTTCATTTATGTATGCAGCCTGCGTGCTTGCGGATGTTATTGGTGCTGTGGTTCTGGTGGCTTTACTTGTAGCAGGGACATTTAAGGTTAAGGAAGATAAATAGTATACCTAGTCAAAAAGGCGTTTAAGTAATATGGGTGATTATGATTATGAGATTATAAAAGCATTAGTTTTAAAATGGTACGACAAAGAGTTATCAGAATTAAAAAACCCAAAATATAAGGCAGTAAACCATTGTTTTGGAAATTAGTAAATTTTCAAAAACAATGGTTTACTGCCTTTTATACTGATGTGGGTAATGCGCCAAAGCAACAAAACAATAAGAAGCTTATATAACGAGTTTTTTGTTTATTATTCAGAAACCAGCTTAATTCCTGATATATCTGCAATAGCTATAAGTGAGTAGTTCGTATAATAAACAACAAACCCCGGCTTGGCACCAGCAGGTTTCTTGACTTCCTTTTTTAATACATAGTCGACTTCAACTTTTTCAAGGTCACGGCCTTTAGAGTAGTAGGCTGCAAGTGCAGCTGCCTCTTCGTATGTCTTATCAGGAAGTTCTTTTCCGTCAGACTTTACAATAACGTGAGAACCCGGCATCTGTTTGGCGTGAAACCACCAGTCGCCGCCTGTCGCAAACTTAAAGGTAAGTTCGTCATTCTGTATATTATTCTTTCCAACATACATATCAAATCCGTCAGAAGAAATGTAGTGCATAGGTTTATTGTGAGAATTACCTTTGTTTTTAGACTTGCCGCTCTTTTTGATGTAACCAGTTACAGCAAGTTCTTCTTTGATATTGTTAAGGTCGTTTTCTGTTGTTGCGATATCAAGAGCATTTATAATAGACTCAAGGTACATAATTTCGTCCTTAATCTCTGCAATAAGTCTTGTGCCAGCCTCGTAAGTCCTCTTGAGCTTATTATATCTTGCAAAGTACTTGTTGGCGTTCTCTATAGGTGTAAGAGTATTATCAAGAGGGATTGTTATCTCCTCATTAGTATAGTAGTTGAGCGCATTAAACTGCTTGGCACCGGGTTCAATTCCATAGCCATAAGTATTAATAAGCTCGCCATATACGCGGTACTTGTCACGTTTTTCAGTATCCTTAAGCTGCTTCTCCTGAATATCAAGCTTCTTATAAGAACGCTCAAGATGAGTTGTAACGATACGTCTTATATCAGTTGACTTCTGGTGTATACGTGTGCGGACTTCCTTTTCGTGATAGTAAGCGATAAGACACCTGCTTATAGAGTCGTAAGGTGTGCTGTTATCATACATAGTGAGCTGTACGGCGGCAAAGTCTGATGGATTACCATTGTCATAGACTATATTAGGAGAATATGTTTTATTCTTAACATCGCTCATAATACCGTCAAATACGTTATAAATGAGTCGGCTTTCTTCATCCGAAAGGCAGTTAGCAGGCTTATTGCTGTCTATACCTGAGCGGAAACATACTTCTTCTGCTATACATGTGCTTATTCCTGTGTAAGTCTGGCACAGAGCCTTTGAGAGAGGCTTAGGGCATACAAGAACCGATGAGCTGAAACGTTCATAATCGGTATCAAGTGGATTATGTTTATTGGCAGTGTTTGGTATAAAGTACTTTCTTCCGGGAAGAACTTCACGTACAGAGCTTATCTGTGCAGATACATGCTTTATGCTGTCAAGGATGTTATTGTCATCATCGCATAATATGATATTGCTGTGCTTACCCATAAATTCAGTGATAAGATGCCTTTTGCATAAGTCGCCTAATTCGTCAAGATGTTCAATCTCAATATCTATTATTCGCTCAAGCGAAGGCTGTGTTACAGAAATGATACGTCCGTTATTGATATGTTTTCTCAAAAGCATAACAAAGTTAGGTGCTGTCGCAGGACTTGGCTTATTGTCGTCAGTTATATATGCAAGCGGAAGAGAGGCATTGGCAGAAAGCACGACACGGTACTGTCCAGAGCTTGTCTTTACAGTAAGAAGCAGTTCGTCACTTTCGGGCTGTGCTATTTTATAAAGCCTTCCACCAAGTATTGTATTGTTAAGGTCATTTACTATATTTGATATTGTTATTCCATCAAATGCCATAATTAAATACTCCATTCTGTCTGTATTGTGATTATATAAAGATACCAGGGTCAAAAGACCTAAAACCACATGAGTCTGCTCATAGGTGGGTGAAAGACCTTGGGGGATTGTGGGAGTGCGCAGCACGGAACAATCCGTAGGTATCATAGTCGTGGGCTTTTGACCACCAACATAATATAAATACTAAAATATAAAACATTTTTATTTAAAACATTTACATCATATCATAACACGATTACATAATACTGTCGAGTGAGGCAGGAGGTGAATAGCTGCAAAATAGTTCTGAAGGTCTTGTATAGGAATATTAAGCCGAAGAAAGTGGGATGTGAATAGTTGAAAATAGTTAATCTACTGACTTGTTTAGCATATGTAAAATTGGTATAATAATTAAGTATAATAAATGATAATGAGGGACTTAAGATGATTAAAAGTATGACAGGTTTCGGACGAAGCGAAATCGCCAGTGGAAACCGCAAGATAATGGTTGAGATGAAGTCGGTAAACCATAGATTTTTAGAAACAGGCATAAAGATGCCAAAGAAGCTTAACGTGTTTGAGGCAAGAATAAGAGATGTTGTTAAGAAGTACGCTTCAAGAGGAAAGATAGATATATTTATAACTTATGAAGACAATTCAGAGAATAACGTCAATATCAGGTATAATCCGGCGGTTGCAGAGGAATATATGGATATATTTTCACAGATGGAGGAAATGTTTTCAATAAGAAATGATATAACAGTCAGTGCGCTTTCAAGATATCCGGAGGTTATCACTATGGAGGATGCAGCAGAGGATGAAGAGGAGCTGTGGAACTTCATACAGGAGGCTGTGAAGGAGGCTTGTGAAGGTTTTGTCAAGACAAGAATAACTGAGGGAGAGAACTTAAAGAAAGACCTTCTTCATAAGTTAGACCATATGGAAGAGCTTGTAGGCTTTATAGAGGAAAGAAGTCCAAAGATAGTAAGTGAGTACAGAAAGAAGCTTGAGGATAAGATGGCGGAAGTGCTTGCTGATACAAGCATAGATGAGAGCAGGATAGCAGCGGAGGTCATCTTATATGCTGACAAGATATGTGTCGACGAAGAAACAGTACGCTTAAGAAGCCATATAACACATGCCAGACAGTGCCTGTCAGAGGATGGCGGTATAGGAAGAAAGCTTGACTTTATCGCACAGGAGATGAACAGGGAAGCTAACACGACACTTTCTAAGGCTAATGATATAGAGATATCAAATGCGGCGATAGACTTAAAGACTGAGATTGAGAAGGTCAGGGAGCAGATACAGAATATAGAGTAGTTATCGCTGATATATGGAGTCGGTGCAGAATTTTATTTAAAAATATTTTAAAAGGCTTGCACGAAGTGAAAGATTTCTGTATAATAACTTGTACACTTTTACGTAAGTGCATACATTTATATTGGTTTCGGTAACATTTGTACAGAAACAATATATTGAAGGGCTTATGATGTGAGTCACAGATAGGAGATTAGAGATGAAAGATAAAGGATTGTTACTTGTAATATCAGGATTCTCAGGTGCTGGTAAAGGAACAGTCGTTAAAAGACTTTTAGAACAGCATAACGACTATGCATTATCTATTTCAGCAACCACAAGGTCACCAAGAGAAGGTGAACAGAACGGAAGAGAATACTTCTTTAAGACGAAGGAAGAATTTGAAAAGATGATAGAAGCCTCAGAGCTTATAGAGTATGCCAGATATGTAGACAATTACTATGGAACACCAAAGGCATATGTGGAGGAACAGCTTAAAGAAGGAAAGAATGTCATACTTGAGATAGAGATACAGGGAGCACTCAACATTAAGAAAATGTTTCCGGATGCAGTACTTCTGTTCATTATGCCACCTAGTGCCGAGGAACTTGAAAGAAGACTTGTAGGTCGTGGAACAGAGGATGAAGCTACTATCAGGGCAAGACTTTCAAGAGCCAGTGAGGAAGCACAGGGCGTAGAGAATTATAATTATATAGTTATCAATGATGATGTTGATGCCTGCGTTGAAACTATAAATTCTATAGTAAGCAGTGAGAAGAAAAAGGCAGTTAATAACATCGATTTAATCAATAATATAAAAGAAGAGCTTAAGGCTTATTCGAAAGGAGAATAATAATGATACATCCATCGTATTCAGAATTAATGGCAGTTGTTAATAGTGAGGTTGAAGAGGGCGAACAGCCATTAGTACAGAGCCGTTACTCAATCGTAAAGGCTACAGCAGCCAGAGCTAAGGAAATAATTGATGCAAGGTCAATCGAGGAGAGGGTTAGAAAGGCACGTATCGAGGCTGAGAACGCTCCTAAGGAAAAGGACAAGGATGGTAAGAAGGGTGAGCCAAAGCCACTCTTAACACCAGAGGAAGCAAGAAAGCTCCAGATTGGTACACCACTTGTAGATAATGCAGAGAATATGAAGCCACTTTCAATCGCTGTACAGGAACTTTACGAAGGTAAGGTAAAGATTGTTGGTAATGGCGATGATAGTGATGTTATGTAAGAGGATTGCATTACTACTGTAGAATTAGTATATAATATTGTGACTTGTAGCTGCTCGAAAGGGCAGCTATAATTGTATGTAATGATGCCAGGGTTAAAAGGTCTAATCCCACATGAGCTTGCTCATAAGTGGGTGAAAGACCTTGGAACCCGCCCCAATATGAGCATAAAAGTGGGATAACAATCCCACGATATGCGAATATTGGGTAGAATTGTGGGAGTGCGTAGCACGGAACAATTCGTAGGCATCAAAGTCTGGTTTTTTGACAACAACATCATATAATGAAGAGGAGGAAAGAATATGGCTAATGTATATGACGACAAAAAGCGTGTAATAAACTGTGAAAGTGCAGACAGATGCGGAAGCTGTGCATATGCAGGTATGAAGTATGATAATGAATTAAAAGTAAAGCAGAATTATATAGATAATCTGTTCAAGGGAGTCTGTCCTGTAGATGAGATAACAGGGATGTACAGACCTGTGCATTACCGTAATAAGGTGCATGCAGTTGTAGGTGAGGATAAAAAAGGCAATATAATAACAGGAACTTATGAGCAGAATAGCCACGTTATTGTGCCAGTGTCAGAGTGTCTGCTGGAGGATAGTCAGTGCAGCAGGATAATAGCTACGTTAAGGGAACTTTTTAAGTCATTTAAGTATAAGCCTTATAATGAGGATAAGGGTACTGGATTTATGAGACATATACTTTTAAGAAAAGGTTTTTCAACTAAGGAGATTATGCTTGTGCTTGTCACAAGTGAGGTTGCATTTCCATCTAAAACACATTTTCTAAAGGCGCTTAAAGAAAAGCATCCTGAGATTAATACTATCGTCCAGAATGTAAATGCCTACAACACAAGTATGGTGCTTGGTCCAAGGAATATTGTGCTTACAGGCAAAGGATACATAGAGGATGTGTTATGTGGATACAGGTTCAGAATAAGTCCATCATCCTTCTACCAGATTAATCACCAGCAGACAGAGAAGCTTTATAAGGCGGCAATCAGTATGGCGGAGATTACGAAAAAGGACACTGTCATAGACGCCTACTGCGGCATAGGAACTATTGGAATAGCAGCATCTGGGAAGGCTGGACAGGTTATAGGTGTTGAGCTTAATAAGGATGCGGTTAAGGATGCAGAAGAAAACGCCAAGATAAATAATATTAAGAATATAAAGTTTGTAAATGCAGATGCGGGTGAATTCTTAGTAGAATATGCTGCAAAGAAAAAAGCAGATGTTGTTATTATGGACCCTCCAAGAAGTGGCAGCAGTGAAGATTTTCTTAATGCTATTCTTAAGATAAAGCCGGACAGGGTTGTATATGTTTCCTGCAATCCGGACACGCAGAGAAGAGATATAGAGGTGCTTATAAAGGGTGGTTATAAGGTTAAGGGATGTAAGCCTTTTGATATGTTTCCGTTTACGGATAATACAGAAAATGTGATAGCTTTGGTAAGACAGGTATAAACTTTCCCCCTCATATGACGATATACATATTGCTAGGATGGCGCTTTATTTCAACGGATTGATGTGAAATAAAGTGCCATTTTTGTATATTTTATAAGTATACAAAAAATATTAACTATTACGAAAGTACTGCTTGGACCTTTACAGGAGAGCAGTGTGGTTGTGAACGACTGAGCAATCACAGAAAGGATAAGGATGAAAGTAAACACAGGATATGCAGACAGTTATTATACGGGATACAGGGCTGCGACAGGGACAGTTAATGATGAAACATTTGCAGAGAGCATGGCAAAGGCAGGAAGTGGGGCTGTGACAGGAACTAGTGTGGATGAAGCTAAAGAAAATGCTTCTAAGTCACAGGAGAGTACTTCTTCAACAAATATCAGGGATATGAGCGATAAGGAATGGGATAAGCTTATAGAACACGTTGATAATTTTATTGAAGACTTCAAGGAAGCTGTCGAGTATGAGAAGGAAGTGAGCGAGGCTAATAAAGAAAAGTCAGAGGAAACTTCCAAAGACCTAGTAGAAATGCTTGCTGACAAGGTGACAGCTAACAGAGAGTTTACTAAGGTGCAGGAGCTTGCATTAACAGGAAGTACAGAGGAAGGCGTAAGCAGTGTAGATGGCACAACAGAATGTGTTTCTGCCGAAAATATCGGTGAAGCTAAGACAACATGGACAGTTACAGCCTTTAGCGAGGATGGCATCATATGTAAGCAGTTTAAAGATGGCGAAGAAACAGAGCTTTGGAGAATGAGCTATAAGCATGAGGGTGATTATAAGAAGATAACAGACTTTCTTAACACTTTCGATAAAAAAGCTGATTTTAAGTTTACAAGTTCTAAGAGCTTCTGGGAAGATTTTCTTGACGGCAAGATAAGCGATGCAGAACTCAAGAAGTTACATGAGGTATAATGATATGAGTATCTTTAATATGTATTAAATTATAAAAAGGCAAATATAGAAAATCACAAAGATTAAGTTGTTTTTGTTATTGTTCCGCTACACTTAAATAAATCATAAAATACGGTTCTAAACATTACTTGGGGGTAATTTTAGAACCTAAAATGTGTCCGGAACATGTACAAGGTTATACAATATATCATATTTGCTTATTTATAGCATTTATATTGCCATAAGTAATAACGGGATAACAGTGGATTTTCCTAGCGAATTCACTGTTATCCCGTTTTGTTAAGTATTATTAAATGTCTACTTGCTTAAGTCAAATTTCTTGATAAGGTCACTAAGAACTGCTGCCTGTGCTGCAAGTTCTTCTGATGTAGCAGAGCCTTCCTGTGCTGTGGCGGAGGTATCCTGAACAGCCTGAGCGATGTTGTCAATTCCTGACTGCATCTGCTTCATATTCTCCTCCTGCTCAACAGAAAGTTCAGCGGTGTGCGTAACCATATTACTTAAGTTGTCGATGTTATTAACGACTGTCTGAAGAATATCAGTTACTTCATTGGCTATGTCAACACCTTTGGCAATCTCATCTATAGATACGCCTATAAGCTCCTTGGAGGTTGTTGCTGCATCCGAACTCTGTGCGGCAAGTGAACTTATCTCAGAAGCGACAACAGCGAAGCCACGGCCTGCCTCACCAGCTCTTGCGGCCTCAATAGAAGCATTAAGAGAAAGAAGATTAGTCTGGTCGGCAATTTCTTCTATAGTATGTATAATACTGACTACTTTGTTAGAAGTTTCGCTAATCATTGCCATGGCATCAATCATTGCCTGCATCTGTTTCTTGCTGTTATTGGCAAGAGTAGAAACGCTCTTTGCTTCCGCTGCACAGTTTAAGGCATCTTCTTTACTGTTCTGAAGTTCTGTTACGATATTGTCAGTTGTAGCAACAAGCTCTTCAACGGATGCAGCCTGAGTTGTAGCACCCTCAGCAAGAGTCTGGGCTGCCTTTGCGAGGTCGTCTGAACCGGCAGAAACCTGATTAGAACTTTCACTTATGCCAGTCATAATCTCTGTCATAGATGCTGAGATGTTAAGAAGAGCATCTTTAATTCTGCTGAAATCACCAGTGTATTCCTGCTTTAAGTGAATGGCGAGAGTACCATCTGCCATCTTTGCAAGTACATCGGCCACTTCATCTATATAGGCAATATATACCTTAAGTCTTTGGACAGTGAGCTGAATAGAACGGCCAAGATTTCCTATTTCATCGTTGGTTGTAACTTCAAGATGAACATCGAGGTTGCCATCTGCAAGCTCTTTGGCTGCAACGTCAAGAGACTCTATAGGTTTTGTTATGGAACCAGATACACGGACTATAGCAGTAAATATAATTACAATGCCTATAACAAATATAACTATCATTATAATAATCATTCTTACTAAGCTTTGTGAGTATTCACCAGATGATAAGCTGCTAAATACAACATAACCTGTATTATCAATGGCTGTTACATAGCCATACTTTGTTGAACCGCTTATCTTGAACTTAACAAAGCCATTTTTATCAGAAGTTACAAGATTAGTGACATTAGAAGAAATGTCAATGTTTTTTAAAGACTTCTGTATAAGGGATGAGTCGGGATGATATATAATAGTGCCATCAGTTGCTGTCATTACAATATAACCGGTATCGCCGATAGTACACTGACTGAGAAATTCATTTACATGCTCTAATGATAAGTCAAGACCTGCAACACCGATAACCTTTCCTGAAGCATCAGTTACAGGGGCAGCAGCGCTTACAATATTTGTACCCGTACTTGCATCTACATATGGTTTTGTAAGCATAACAGACTTTGTCTGTGTGACAGAATACCATTCACGCGCAGTTATCTGGAAGTCCCTGCCGCTTGTGTAGCCGTCAGACTGTGTAAGAACATTGGCATCAATCGAAGCAATCCATACAGCCATGATATTGGCTGAGTCCTCCTGCTGCATACTTAACATATACTGGAAGACAGAAGGATAATCAGATGTCTGTGTTATAGGGGTATCTGCACTGGCAGAGGCAATAGTGTTCTTAACCTGAGGGTTTACAGCAAGATGGCTTACTGACTTCA
>UMAG01029373.1_pt1 | contig 10523 bp, 10 predicted proteins | sample 1963651 | NCBI WGS metagenome assembly UMAG01 (sample SAMEA4835910, study PRJEB28245) | human gut metagenome | biome: gut microbiome; material: fecal sample | place: Denmark | collected 2008 | reverse complement strand
CATCCTGAACGGATGTGAAGGATCTATTACCGTGGTGAGGAAGCCGGCAAAAAGGGGAATAGCTGTTAGCTGTGAGCTGTCAGCTGCAGGTTAAATATTCTTTTACGGTTTAAATCATCCCGGCGAGCGGGTATCCTCATAAAGTATTAAAGCAAATCGGCAGGAAGGCGGAGAAGGAAAAAAGACGGTCAGTGCAACCGTCTTTTGCTTTTGTGGCTCTTATTTCTATTTCCCTATTTTCAGTTCTGTCCATGCCCTGTCGTACATGGTGAGGGCTTCTCCGATGTCTTCGATCCATTCACCGCGGGAAATGTAGTCGCGGGCGGCTTTCAGCATGGGATCTCTGTTATATTCTTCGGAATGATAGGTTTCCGCTTTGGCGTTGGGGTCGTTGTAGCCGATGTATTCGTAATTTTTCGCGCTGACCTGCGGATCATAGAGGTAATTGATGAAAGCTTCCGCCAGTTCTTTGTGTTTCGCCCCTTTGGGGATGGCAAAGGTGTCCGCCCATATGACGGCGCCTTCTTTGGGAATAATGAAGGCAATGGCTGGATTATCCTTGTGGGTAAAAGAAGCATCGCCGGACCACATGGTGCCGATCCAGGCTTCTTCGGCGATGAATTTCTGCTTGATGGTGTCGGTGTCAAAGGCGAGAAGGTTGGGAATCAATTTGTGGAGATGGTCAACGGTCTGTGTGACTTCGTTTGGATCTTTCGAGTTTACGGAATGCCCGTCTTTTTTGAGTCCCATGCCGATGACTTCACGGTTGTCGTTGAGCAGGATGACACGGCCTTTGTATTCGTCTTTCCACAAATCATTCCATGAGCGGGGCGTATCTTTGATGTATTTTGTGTTGTAAGCAATGCCTGTGACGCCCCAGGTATAGACGACAGAATAATCGCCTGAAGGGTCATAGGGAGGATTCTGCAGGGCGGGAAGCATATTTTCCGTATTCTTTATTTTGCTTTTATCCAGTTTTTCGAGGAGGTTCAGCTTGATCATGGTGGCGGCCATGTAGTCTGACGGCTGGATGACATCATACTCCGAACCACCTGCCTGTATTTTTGCGAGGAGTTCTTCATTGTTTGCGAAAACGTCGTAGTTGATCTTGCAGTTGTATTTCTTTTCGAAATCCGAAAGGACGTCGGGAGAAAAATTGTCCGCCCAGCTGTACAGGTTCAGGACTTGCGTGTCTCCCCCGCTTTTCGTATTACCGTCAGGGGCTGATCCGCAGCCGGCAGCGGCAAGGCATGCGCCTGCGAGGAAAAGGGAAAAGAATTTTTTCATAGGAAATCTCCTTCAGGGAAAACGAAAATCGGTTCGGGATAATGGGGATGTAGGGGATTGAGCATAGGATGGTTCTTATGTACCAAAGAAATCAATGTCGGGATTTTTGTTCCATATGTATTCCATACGGCAGGCGATACGTTCTGCGGCAGGTGTGCCGAAACGGTCGCGGATAAAGCCGAGCGTCATGTCCATTCCTGCAGAAATGCCGGAAGAGGTATAAAATTTTCCGTCGTGCACCCAGCGTGCTTTTCTTATCCAATGGACTTTATCGGATGTGGAAACGACCCAGTCGAAAGCTCTTTTATTGGAGGTAGCCCTTTTCCCTTCGAGGATCCCGCATCGGGCAAGAAGGGCGGAACCGGTACAGACGGACAGGACGAAAGCAGCTTCCTCCGAGAGACGGCGTAAATTTTTCAAAAAAGGTTCCTCTTTTACCAGTGTGCGTGTACCGGCGCCGCCGGGAATGACAAGCGCGCCCGATGTATTCATATTTCTTTGGGGTTTCGTATCAATTCTTACACCCTGCGTACTCGTGACAAGGCCGCCGTTTTGTGAGATATAGTGAAGTTGGAAATCGGGATGGCGGCCGCATATTTCGACCGGCCCGAAGAGATCCAGTGTTTCAAACTGCTCAAATAAAAGGAAATTGATATCCATGAGAACTCCTGTCTAAGACAATCAAGGAATACTTTGGGGCGGTAATCAGAAGGGGAAAAGGAAGCCGCTTAGTGCCGGTCATCGGGCAGTTCTTTTTTTCTGCCGGTTCCCGCCTGCCGGATCTGAAAAAAATCCGCCAGAAGGACGAGCGCGATTTCAGCGGCGATCATGAGGGTGGAAAGGGCATTGATTTCCGGAGAAATCCCTCGCTTCACCATGGCGTAGATGTAAAGCGGGAGAGTTGTCGAATTCGGTCCGGCTGCGAAGAAGCTGATGATGAAGTCATCGATGGACAGTGTGAAAGCGATGAGCGCGCCCGCAGTGATTCCCGGCATGATGAGGGGAAGCGTGATGTAGCGGAAGCACTGCCACGGACGGGCATACAAATCGCCGGCGGCTTCTTCGTATTCCTGTTTCAGCCCGTCAAGCCGCGCCCCCACCGTGATGACTACGAAAGACAGGCAGAAGGTGATGTGGGCGAGGATGATGCTTGTCCGTCCCAGCGATAAATGGATCTGAGAAAAGAGGACGAGAAGGGAAAGTCCCATGACAATTTCGGGAATGAGGATAGGAAGATAGATAAGGCCGTTCAGGAATCCCTGCCATTTATAACGGTATTTGTGAAGGGCGAGTGCCGCGGTCGTACCGAGAATGGTGGACACCGCCGTGGAAATGAATCCGATGACGAGCGTATTGGCGAGTGCCTCCGCCACATGGCGGTTATTAAAAAGCTGGGCGTACCATTTGAACGTGAAGCCTGCCCACACAGCATTCATGCGGGAGTCATTGAAGGAATACAGTGCCAGGATAAGAATGGGCAGGTAAAGGAAGGCCAGCACTGCCAGCGCGTAAGAAACAAGGAGATGGCTACGCCATGTTTTCTGCATCGCTGTCTCCTTTCTGCGCCTGAATCGCCCGATAGTACAGGAAAATAAGAATGAGGGAAAGCAGGGCAAGCACGATGGACAGTGCCGAGCCGAAAGGCCAGTCACGGGCGGAGAGGAACTGGTTCTGTATGACATTGCCCACGAGAGCCGCTTTCGCTCCGCCCATGACATCAGGGACGACGAACATGCCGAGGGAAGAAATAAAAACCAGTACCGTCCCTGCCGCGATGCCGGGCATCGTCAGAGGCAGGGTGATTTTTCGGAATGCTGTCATGGGAGAAGCGCCCAGATCGGCGGCAGCTTCCAGAAGTCTGCGGTCAAGCTGTTCAATGGAAACATAAACGGGGAGGATCATAAAAGGAAGAAGGGCGTATACCATGCCCAGCATGACGGCGCCTTCATTGTACAGGAACTGGATCGGCTGGGAAATTATTTCCAGCTTCATCAGAATCGTATTCAGCACGCCTTGGCTGCGGAGGATGATCACCCACGCATAGGAACGGATAAGGAAATTGATCCAGAAAGGAATCATACAGAGGATCAGCCCTTTCTGCCGCAGACGGCGGGGGAGCCGGGCGATGCAGTATGCCAGCGGATAGCCCATAAGGATGGTACATACCGTGGTTACGACGGCTATGAAAATTGTCCGTCCAAAAATGGAAATATAAAGAGGATCCAAAAATCTTGCATAGTTTTGGAAAGTCCAGCCAAAAACGATCTGTCCGTATGCCGTGCGGGAAGCAAAGGAAACCGCCACCACGATGAGCATGGGGATGACAAAGAAAACAGCCAGCCAGACCATGGACGGGACGAGCAGATATTTTCCGTTTCTTTTCATCGTTCTACTCTGACCTCGTCTTTTTCATACCACCAGATGCCTACATGGTCGTTAATCTGCCAACGGTGGACGTCATCAAAGTACTGGTAGGCGAGGACTTCCTGGCCCGTGCCGTCAAGACGGATGAATACTTTATCAATGGTGCCGTAAAAAATCACATCCTCCACCGTGCCGAAGAAGCGCGGCGCGGGATGGGAATCATCGCAATCTTTTCCGCCGCAGAGATTCAGCTTTTCAGGGCGGAGGACAAGAATTTCCTTCCCGTTATCAAAAAAATTGCTTTCTCCGATGAAGCCGGCGACAAATTTTGTTTTTGGATAATGGTAAATCGTATTGGGATCATCGTCCTGCTGGATTTCCCCCTTATCCATGATAACGATGCGGTCGCTCATGGTGAGGGCTTCTTCCTGATCATGGGTGACGAATACGAAAGTAAGGCCAAGTTCTTCCTGCAGGTCTTTCAGCTCGATCTGGAGCGTTTTGCGGAGCTGGTAATCAAGAGCGCCGAGAGGTTCGTCTAAAAGAAGCATTTTCGGATTATTTACGAGGGCACGGGCCACGGCGACACGCTGCTGCTGCCCTCCCGACATCTGCGAAGGATACCGGCTGCGGAGATCTTCCAGCCGGATCAGTTTCAGCAATTTCTGTGTGCGCTTCGCGGCTTCCTCTTTGCCGACGCCTTTCATGCGCAGGCCGAAACCGATATTTTCCTCTGCCGTCATATGGGGGAACAAAGCATAATTCTGGAATACCATATTCACGTCCCTTTTGTAAGGGGGGAGATTCGTGATATCCTGTCCGTCAAGGATGATTTTTCCTTTTGTCGGAGTGTCCAGTCCTGCAAGCATACGGAGAAGAGTCGTCTTTCCGCAGCCTGAGGGACCTAATAAAGTTAAAAACTCGCCATCATGGATAGAGAGTGAGAGCGGGGGGATAATGATATGATCACCGTAAGCCTTGGTGATTCCCTCCAGACGGACCAATTCTTTCATGTCCCGAACACGACCTTTCAGGGAAGTATAGAAGCGGTGACGCCGCAGCCGCTTTATGCCCGCAATCAGGCAACTATAAAAAGAAAGCGCAGGACTTTCCGCTTTCACGGCGGCGCGTTTTTTATTTACCTTGTCGAAAAAACGAAATTCTCTATGACTCCGCGGTTTTCCTTACGGGAAGATAAAAACTGCACCAATACAAATGGTCAGCGCTTCCTTATGTCTGTACTTTATTATACATGGAAAAATATAAAAACTGAATGCCTTTTGCCACTATTTTTATAAATAACCCTAATCTTTCGGAAAGGGAATGATGGCCGATAGCTGTGAGCTGATAGCTGTGAGCTGGCAGCTAAAAGTGCTAAATGACGGCGGATGGCAAGACGTCATTCTGAGCGTCAGCAAAGGATTTGCTGCCGTGGTGAGAAAAACCGTAAGAAGATAAAAGCTGTCAGCTGTGAGCTGTCGGCTGCAAGCTAAATATTCTTTTACGATTAAATCATTACGACAAGCGGGTATCATCAATCGCACTACGTGTGCCAGCAGTTCCTTCTGACGGCCGGCTCCATGATCCTTGTATAAGACGTTAAGGCGTCATCCGAAGCGAATGTGAAGGATCTGCTGCCGTGGTGAGGAAAACGGTAAGATGTCATTCAAGGTAATAGATTCTTCACTCGGTGTCACTATCCCGTTTCCCGTCTTTCTCGAACAGCATTTTTGCCTCCGTTCAGAATGACGATTGAAGGAAAGGGCGTCACTAGTGATGGGGAACGGGAAGCGTCATAATGATGGAGAACGAAAGGCGTCATCCTGAAGCGCCAGCGAAGAATTTGCTGCCGTGGTGAGGAAAACCGCAAGATGTCATTCAAGGTAATAGATTCTTCACTCGGTGTCACTATCCCGTTTCCCGTCTTTCTCGAACAGCATTTTTGCCTCCGTTCAGAATGACGATTGAAGGAAAGGGCGTCACTAGTGATGGGGAACGGGAAGCGTCATAATGATGGAGAACGAAAGACGTCATCCTGAGCGATAGCGAAGGATCTGTACCCGTGGTAAGGAAAACCGTAAGATGTCATTCTGAATGGAAGGAGACGAAGGGCTGTCGGCTTTTCATCCGTTCTCGGAGGAGAGGCGCATTTCCGGAACTGCGGGTGAAATTATTTCAATGCATAGTAAAACGGATCTGCATATATGGCGCGGATCCGTTTTTGCGTGGGAAATGTATGAAGGGGTATTTCTTTTATTTTCCTTTGATTGCCTGTTTTCCTTTTTTCAGCCAGTCCATGAGAAGCGGGGAGAAAGAGGAAAGGATGCAGAGAGTGATGAGTACCCAGCAGATGGGGGTGGAGAACAGGATGGTGATATCATTGCCCGAAAGAGTCAGGCTTCTGCGGAGGCCTCTTTCGCCGATCGGTCCTAAAATAAGGGCAAGGACGACGGCTGCCGTATTTAACCCCAGCTTTCTCATCAGGTAGCCCATAATGCCGAAGATGAACATGATAACTACGTCGACAAAGCTGTTATTGATGGCAAAGGAGCCGACAACGCAGAGGACAAAGATGCAGGGAATGAGAACGGCGTCGGACAATTTGGAAATATGGGCAAATATGCGGCATCCGCCTAGGCCGATAAGGAGCATGAAGAACTGGACAATGACGAACCCCGCAAAGAAGGTATATGTCATGGGAGCGTACTTGGTGAAAAGCTCCGGGCCCGGCTGGAGACCCTGGATGATGAGGCCGCCCATGAGTACGGCGGTCACTGATTCTCCCGGAATGCCCAGTGTCAGTGTGGGAATGAGGGAGCCGCCGGTAACAGCGTTGTTTGCCGCTTCCGAACCGGCGACGCCTTCAATGGAGCCGCGGCCGAAATCTTCCGGCTTTTTGGAGAACTGTTTTGCCGTATTATAGCCCAGGAAGCAGGCGATAGAAGCGCCCGCGCCCGGGAGGATGCCGATGATGTTCCCGATGAGCCAGGAACGGATGACGGTCGGACCGATCTGTTTCAGCTCACGGAATTTCAGCATGACGGAGTCGTGAAATTTGACGATACTTCCTCTTTCCTTAATCGCTTTTTCCGCAAGAATGAAGACCTGGGAAAGAGAAAAGAGACCGATGAGGGCACAGGTGACATTAATGCCGTTGTACAGTTCGTCTATGCCGAACATGAACCGTTCCGTACCTTCCATGGGATCCATGCCGATGGTGGAAAGAATGAGGCCGAAGGCGCCGCTCATGAGTCCTTTCACCATGGAGCCCGTGGTGACGCCCGCAATGATGGTGAGTCCGAAGAGAGCAAGCCAGAAATATTCAGGGCTTCCGAACTTCATAGCCAGTTCAGCAAGCATGGGAGCAAAGAAATAAAGAGAAATACAGGAAAGGAGACCGCCGGAGAAGGAGGCGATGCATGCCGTGCCGAGTGCCTTTCCGGCTTTTCCCTGTTTGGTAAGTTCATACCCGTCGAGCGCTGTTGCCGCGGAAGCGGGCGTGCCAGGAGTATGGATCAGGATGGCGGAAATAGAACCGCCGAAGATGGCGCCGCAGTAAATGCCGCCGAGCATGATCAGTCCCGTTTCGGGAGCCATGCCGAAGGTAAGCGGCAGAAGAAGCGCTACGCCCATGGCGGCGGAAAGGCCCGGCATACAGCCGACAACGATTCCGATGGTGACGCCGATAATCATCATGATTAGATTAGACGGCATGAGGGCGTTGGCAAAACCTGCCGACATGAGTCCGAATGTGTTTGCATCCATGGTATTTCCTCCGGTTATAAGAATTCTTCCATAATGATCCCTTCAGGCAGGGGTACATTGAGAAATACATCGAATGTACCGTAGATGAGGGCGGCCATGCAGATCAGGACAAGAAGGATGTATTTCATTTCGATCCTGAAGAAGCGGAGGCAGATGAAGATGTATACGATGGAGGCGATGTAGAAGCCGAAGAGGTACATCAGGAGAAAGAACAGGAGGAAAGCGGCGAACATGACCCAGAACTGTTTCGGGAGAAAGCCTTCAAATACTTCGGCGCTGTCATTGATGACTTTGTGTTCTCTTCTGTAATCGCGGAACAGATGGCTCATGCGGACCGTCGTCAGAAGAAGGAGCAGCCCGATGACAAAGTACGGATAGTGTCTTGCCGGTTCGGGAAAGTCCAATGTCAGATATAAAAAGACAAATGAGAAAAGATACATGAATCCGCAGATATAAATATCTGATTTTTTCATACAATACTCCTTAAAGAGAACCTCCGCGGTTTCAAACCGGTCAGAACGGACAAACCTGCCCCTTGGAAAAGAAGCAGGTTTTCTGTCTAATGAAACGCGGGGACAATTACAGGGAAATGCGTGATTTCCCCTGTTTCATGCAGCACTTGCACTATTATTTCTTTTCGTACAGTTTGCTGACTACATCTTTGCAGAAAGCGAGCTGCTCGTCAATGAGCCTGCCCAGATCTTTGCTGTCCTTGTAATCGAGAACCATGCCGGCTTTCTTGTGGGCTTCCACAACATCTTTGTCTTCCATGGTCTTTTTGAAAGCGTCTTCATAGAATTTAATTATATTTTCAGGGGTACCTTTCGGGGCGACAATAGCGCGGGCGGAGCCATACCATTTATTGTAGTAGCCGAGTTCGCCGAGTGTCGGAACGTCAGGCAGCTGGGGATCGCGCTTTTCGTCAAATACGCCGAGGACACGGAGTTCGGCATTTTCACCGTTAACCAGTTTGATGACGTCGGCAACTTTGGCACAGGAGAAATCCACTTCGCCCTGGCGGAGAGCAAGGAGCTGGTCGGCAGTACCGCCATAAGGAACGGCATTGTATTCAAATTTCGCGGACTGGGCGAGAAGCTGAGCGGAGGTGTGGTTGGAGGCCTGTACGCCGTTGGTGGAAGCTTTCAGCTGCCCCGGGTTCGCCTGTGCGTCTGCCACGAGCTCTTTTAAGTCTTTCCACTTTGCGTCTTTCCTGACGACAACCACGGCGGTTTCTGTCAGATGGTTTGCAATCGGGATAATGGACTTTTCATCAAAGGCCGCACCTTTCTGGGAAGCGAGCGTGGTGTAGGTCGGCAGATTGATGAATCCTAAGGTGTATCCGTCCGGTTTGGCCTTGGCGAGTTCCGTCCAGCCGATTTTTCCGTCAGCCCCGGGTTTGTTTTCGATGACCAGGGTCTGGCCGACATACTTCTTGGCGCTGTTGGCCAGCAGACGCGCGCCTGTATCCGTACCGGAACCTGCTTTATAGGCGACGATAATCTTTACGTCTTTTTCCGGCTTCCAGGCGGCAGAGCCGCTTTTTGCGCCGCCGTTCTTGGAACCGCCGCATCCGCTGAAAAGGATACCTGCAGCGACTGCCGCTGCGGCGAGCACAGCCAATTTCTTTTTCATGATTGAAAAACCTCCTTATATGTCCCCAATAAAATAAATGCAGTCTGATCTTGTCCGCATTTCTCTTTCTGATTGTATCATGCCGGCCGCCGTACAACAATATAAAAAGCGCCGGGGATTCTTGCGGGCAGGGGCTCTTATGAAATAAGTATACACAAATAAAGAGCAATTTCTGAAAAGAGAAACAATACAATTAATAGAGAATAAACAGGAAAATGACTCCGGAGTAATGAGTAAAATATATTCCAAGATACAAAACGATAACTTGAAGTCATTTTAAAAGAAGGGCTGAACGAAGAAATAAGGTTACATATAATTTTTATAGGAGAGTACCAAAGGGAGAATATACAGTCCCGGCGGAGAGACGGCAATAAAATTTGATGAAGACCGGTAGAAAGATATGGGAAATTGAAAAGAAGAACCCTGTGGTATAATGCCGATAGAAAAGGATTTCATAAAAATGATAGAAATAATGGATGAGGAGAAATGATGGGAAATAAAGTTTTCAAAGCACTCACCGCTGTCGCTGCTGCGGCTGCTGCTGTGTGGCTTCTGCCGAAAAGGAAAAAGGAAATGGCGGTACGCCCCGTTCCGGCGGGAGAAAGTATGTCCTGCATCAGGGAACGGACAGGGGTGAATCAGGATGCTCTTTGCCTGTACTACTATCGCCCCGGCGGATGGACGGAAAAGGATGCCGTCTTTATTGCATTCCACGGCTTTGGCAGGGATGGCGCGGAATACTGCAAAGCGCTCCGGAAACTGGCGGAGGAAAGGAATATGCTGATCGTCTGTCCGGAGTTGACGGAAAGGAAGTATCCCGGCGCGGAATGGTATCAGGAAGGCGGCATCATGGATACAGACGGACATATCCGTGAAAAAGAAGAGCGGACGTTCTCCGCGGCGGACCGGATCGTGGCAGAAGTGAAAAACCGCACGCAGGCAGCAGGGAAAATCATTCTTTTCGGCCATTCTGCAGGCGGGCAGTTTGTCCATCGATGGGCGCTCCTCGGAGGAAAGAAAAACGTGGATGTAATCGCCGTGGCCAATTCCGGTTGGTTTACCATGCCTGACAGGGATATTGATTATCCTTACGGCATAAAGAATGTAGGGATTACTGATGAGGAACTGGGGGAAGCGTTTGCAGAGCCGGTCATTCTCTTCATGGGTGAAAAGGATGTGGAGCGGAAACCGCCGTTCCGCGATACGCCCGAAGCGGACGCCCAGGGGATGAACCGTATGGAACGGTGTACGAATTATTTCCGGCAGTGCAAAGCAAAAGCGGAGGAGCTGCGGGTTCCTTTCCGCTGGAAACTGGAAATCGTAGAAGGCGCGGCTCATCAGGGGGTAAAAATGGCGGAAGGCGCAGCAGCATATATTTTTGGGAAATCATCGGAAGATGGAAATCGGAGAGTGTAAGCTGGGAGCTGTCAGCTATAAGCTGTTAACTATAAGCTGTTAGCCATTAGCTGTTAGCT
>UMAG01039086.1_pt1 | contig 10561 bp, 8 predicted proteins | sample 1963651 | NCBI WGS metagenome assembly UMAG01 (sample SAMEA4835910, study PRJEB28245) | human gut metagenome | biome: gut microbiome; material: fecal sample | place: Denmark | collected 2008 | reverse complement strand
GTCGATAAGGAAATTGGGGACAGAATAAGAGAATATGGCTATTCTGGTGTAAAGGTGGATGAAGACTATAAAAGATATTATCCATATGATACACTAGCTTCAAAGGTCATAGGCTTTACGGGAAGTGATAATCAGGGAATAGTAGGACTTGAGGCAAAGTATGATGCATATCTGTCGGGGGATAGTGGAAAGATACTCACACTTACAGATGCGTGGGGAAGTGAGCTTACCGGAGAAAGAGAGGGCAGGCTTGAGCCGCAGGCGGGGTGCGACCTGTATACAAGTATAGATATGAACATTCAGTCATATGCGCAGCAGCTTGCAGAAAAGACACTTGTTAAGAAGGGGGCTAAAAGAGTATCTATAATAGTAATGAACCCACAGAATGGTGAATTATATACTATGGTAAATGCGCCGGAGTATAATCTTAATGACCCATATACGTTAAATTATGATGATGACGGCACGGAAGGGAGCAAGATGGATAAACTCAACAATATGTGGCGTAATTTCTGTATCAATGATACTTATGAGCCGGGTTCAATCTTTAAGATGGTCACAGCAACGGCAGCGCTTGAAACAGGTGTTGTCAGCCTGTCTGACTCATATACGTGTGGAGGTTCAACTATAGTTGCAGACAGAAAGATAAGATGTCATAAGACTACAGGACATGGCACACAGACATTTACACAGACAGTTATGAACTCCTGTAATCCCGCATTTATAGAATGGGGAAGACGTGTGGGTGTTGATAACTTCTACACGTACTTTAATAAGCTTGGCTTTACATCAAAGACAGGAATAGATATTGCAGGTGAGGCAGGTGCTATTATTCATAAGAAAGAAAATGTAGGCGAGGTGGAGCTTGCAACTATGTCTTTCGGACAGTCATTCCAGATAACGCCTATGCAGATGTTAAGGGCAGCAGCGGCTATTGTCAATGGCGGCAGTCTTGTGACACCACATTTTGCAGTAAAGACCTGTTCAAGTGATGGAACGACCTACAGTGAATTTGCTTATGAAGCTTCAAAGGATGCCATAAGCAGTACGACAAGCGATACAATGAGAGATATATTAAGGCAGGTTGTTGAAGAGGGCGGCGGAAAAAATGCGTATATAGAGGGCTTTTCCATAGGTGGAAAGACGGCTACATCGCAGAAGCTTCCAAGAGGTTCAGGAAAGTATATCTCATCATTTATAGGCTTTTCGGATACAGATAATCCATCAGTTATAGCGATGTGTCTTATAGACGAACCACAGGGAGTATACTATGGAGGTACTATAGCAGCCCCGGTTATAAAGGAATTGTATGAAAATATACTTCCATATATGGAGAAAAAGTAACAAAAGGCTTTGTATAATGGCTAAAAGCCTACTTTACATATGAGAATGCTTAGAGTAAAATATAATAAGCTTTTTGTAACTGATAATACAAAGATAGCCTGTATACATAGGCAGATAGGAAGAGTGATTATGGAATTAAAAGGTAAAAAGGTAATGGTTGTAGGTACCGGAATAAGTGGAATAGGTGCCATAGATTTACTTAACAAAGCAGGAGCAGACTGTATTATATATGATGCCAATGAAAAGCTTACAGAGGAAGCAGTAGCAAAGAAGCTTAATGGCAATAAGGCACAGATTATTATAGGAGAACTTGCAGATGATATAACAGAAAAGGTTGAACTTCTTGTTATAAGTCCGGGTGTGCCGGTTGACAGTCCTCTTGTCAAGAAGTTTGAAGAGGCAGGAGTGCCTGTATGGGGAGAGATAGAGCTTGCTTATAACTATGATAAGGGAAGAATAATAGCTATAACAGGTACTAACGGAAAGACGACAACGACAGCACTTGTCGGACAGATAGTAAAGGCATACAATGAACAGACTTATGTAGTAGGTAATATAGGTAATTCATATACCGGTGAAGTCCTTAAGACAAGTGAGAATTCATATACAGTTGCAGAGATAAGCAGCTTCCAGTTAGAAACAGTACACAGGTTCCATCCGGTTGTAAGTGCTATTCTTAACATAACACCAGACCATCTTAACAGACATCATACTATGGAATGTTATGCACACACAAAGGAAAGAATAGCAGAGAACCAGACTAAAGATGATGTGTGCGTACTTAATATGGAAGATGAAGAACTGTATCGCTTTGGAAGTGAATGTAAGGCTTCTGTAGTGTGGTTTTCAAGTAAGAGAAAGCCGGATAAAGGCGCTTATCTTGATGGTGATGACATAAGATATACAGATGGAACACAGGATAAGCTTATGCTCAATATCCATGATATGAATCTTTTAGGAACACATAACTATGAAAATGTATGTGCAGCCATAGCGATGACAAAGGCTGTTGGTATTCCTGATGATATCATAATAGAGCAGGTGAAGTGCTTTAAGGCAGTTGAACACAGAATAGAATATGTGGCAACAAAGAAGGGTGTATGGTATTACAATGACTCTAAGGGAACTAATCCTGAAGCATCTGTTAAGGCTATAGAAGCTATGGTAAGACCAACTATACTTATAGGCGGTGGATACGATAAAGGTTCAGAGTTTGATATGTATGTCAAAGCATTTAAAGATAAGGTTAAAATGCTTGTGTTACTCGGACAGACAGCAGAAAAGATAGCTAAGACATGTGATAAGTACGGTTTTAAGAATTATGTATATGCAGAGTCACTTGAAGAGGTAGTATCAATATGTGCAAAAAATGCAAGTGAGGGTGATGCGGTATTATTATCACCTGCATGTGCAAGCTGGGGAATGTTTGATAACTACGAACAGCGCGGAGATATGTTCAAGGAATATGTCAACAAGCTTGATTAATAAGATATCAACATTATTAATATTTATTAATTAAAAGAGGAAGAATATGGCGAAAAAGAAGAGGAAGAATGGATTTTATTTTGATTACAGTCTTCTGTTTGTTCTTATATTTATAGTTGGCTTCGGACTTACTATGGTATATAGTACGAGTTCTTATACGGCACAGATTAATAAGGGCGATCCGGAATATTATTTCAAAAAGCAGCTTGCTTTTGATTTACTTGGGTTTGCTGTTATGTTTCTAATAGCCAGATATGCAGATTATCACTGGCTGAAAAGGTTTGCACCATGGATTTTTATAGTATCACTGCTTACAGTTGTTGCTGTTGTATTCTTTGGAAGTGAGAGCCACGGTGCCAAAAGATGGATATACATAGGACCTATAAGCTTCCAGCCGGCCGAACTTGTTAAAATCGCGGTTATTATAATGACGGCGGCGCGGATGTGCGCGGCGGGGACGAAGATAAAAACGGTCAGTAAGAATTTCAAGATATTTGCAGGATGTGCGATTTTGCCAGCAGCAATGATACTTGTAATTACATCCAACTTAAGTAGTGCGATTATCATATGTGGAATTGTGTTTATTATGTCGTTTGTTGCGTATCCTAACTATAGACTTCATGGTGGAATAGCAGCTCTTATAGCTGCAGGTTATGTCGGACTCAGGCAGGTACTTAAAAATGCAGTGGCATCAGGCAGTGCGCTCAGTGAGAATTTCCGTCTTGCAAGACTTTTAGTGTGGGTTAATCCGGAAAAGTATATAGATGGCAAGGGATACCAGACTATGCAGGGACTTTATGCTATAGGTTCTGGAGGACTATTTGGTAAAGGACTTGGAAAGAGCATGCAGAAGCTGGGTTTTATACCAGAATCACAGAATGATATGATATTTTCAATAATATGTGAGGAATTAGGACTGTTTGGTGCAATATGTGTAATACTCCTTTTTATAATAATGTTATGGAGAATTATATATATATCACAGAATTCACCAGACCTGTTTGGTTCACTTTTAGCAGTCGGTGTATTTGCACATATTGCTATTCAGGTAATTGTTAATATTGCGGTAGTAACCAATGTATTTCCTAATACGGGTGTAACATTACCATTTATAAGCTATGGAGGAACTGCAACGCTGTTTTTACTTGCTGAACTTGGAATAGTATTTAATATAAGTAGTCAGATTAGGTTGGAAAGATAGTATATGGCAAAAGTCAAAAAGAAGAAAAACGGCTTGCTGATATTTCTTATTATAGTAATTATCCTTCTTGTAGCGGGAATTGCGGGATATGTCTACTTTCAGGCAGATGAAATAACATATGTTGGCAGTTCCCACTATTCAGATCAGGAAATGAATGAGAAAATATTTGGAAGTGACAAGCCGAATGTAGTGCTTTATAAGCTGTTTGGGAATAAGAAAAAGACAATTCCATTCATACAGAAGTATGAAGTAGAGGTGCAGGGACCAAGAAAGTTGTATGTAACTGTATATGAGAAGCCAGTTATAGGTTATATAAGATATATGGGCTGCAATATGTTCTTTGATAAGGATGGTATTGTAGTTGAAAGTTCGACAGAAAGCTATGATAAAGTTCCTGAGATAATAGGACTTAAGTTTAATGCTATCGTGCTTGGGTCAAAGTTAGATGTAGGGGATGATGAGATATTCAGACAGATACTTGACCTTACGCAGAGTTTTGATAAGTATGAACTTGGTGTGTCAAAGGTATACTTTGACTCATCGGATAGTGTAATCCTGTATGTTGATGATGTAAAAGTGTATCTTGGAAAGAGTGATGATTATACGGACAAGCTTTTTGAGTTAAAGCAGATGGCATCAAAGTTTGCAGGGCTTAAGGGAACACTTTATATGCAGGACTATACAAAGGATAGTAATGCTATAATATTCAAAAAGGATGATAATTAGCGGATATACAGCATCAGAAAAATGTGAAGCATTTTTGATATCTGCTATGAATAATAGTGTATTGAATGAATAAAAAAACAAAAAAATAGTTGATATTTACTACGAAAAATTATATCATTATAGGTATGTATAAGTATAGAAGGAGGCAATAACCTTGTTAGAAATAATACAAAATGAATCTAATTTATCAGCAAAAATTATAGTCATCGGTGTTGGTGGTGCTGGTAATAATGCTGTAAATAGAATGATAGATGAAAGTATAACAGGTGTTGAATTTATCGGAATTAATACCGATAGTCAGGCACTTCAGTTATGTAAGGCTCCAACTGCCATCCAGATAGGTGAAAAGCTCACAAAGGGATTAGGTGCAGGTGCACAGCCTGAGATTGGTGAAAAGGCTGCAGAAGAGAACGTGGAAGAGCTTACACAGGCAATGAAGGGTGCAGATATGGTTTTCGTTACATGTGGCATGGGTGGCGGAACAGGTACAGGTGCTGCACCAGTAGTAGCTAAGATTGCAAAGCAGATGGGTATTCTTACAGTAGGCGTAGTTACGAAGCCGTTCAGATTTGAGGCAAGAACACGTATGACTAATGCTGAGGCAGGTATAGAGAAGCTTAAGGAGAGCGTAGATACACTTATTGTTATTCCTAATGATAAGCTTCTTGAAATAGTAGACAGAAGAACAACTATGCCAGAAGCTTTAAAAAAGGCTGATGAAGTATTACAGCAGGCAGTTCAGGGTATTACTGACCTTATTAATGTTCCTGGACTTATTAATCTTGACTTTGCTGATGTTAAGACAGTTATGGTGGACAAGGGTATTGCACATATAGGTATCGGTGCTGCTACAGGAGATGACAAGGCTATCGAGGCTGTTAAGCAGGCTGTTGCCAGTCCTCTTCTTGAAACAACTATCGAAGGTGCATCACATGTTATTATTAACATATCTGGTGATATCGGACTTGTTGAGGCGAATGATGCTGCAAGTTATATTCAGGAACTTGCCGGTGATAATGCAAACATTATATTCGGTGCGGTATATGATGAGAGTGCAACAGACAGTTGTACAATCACTGTTATTGCTACAGGAATAGAAGGTCTGAATGTAAACAATGCTATGGCAAAGTTTTCACCTAAGGCGCAGGCTCAGACACAGATGCCAAGACCAGCTGTAAAGCCTTCCTATACATACCAGCAGCCACAGGGAACAGAAGGTATGGGTACAACATCAATGCCTGACCCACTTCCAGGACTTAAGCAGCCAAATCCAGTGACAAGCAATGTAAAGCCTAATGGAATTACAATACCTACTTTCCTTCAGAAGAATAGAAAGTAATGAAGATTTAATTATTACATATATTAACAGGACAGAGTTATAGTGATATACTTTGTCCTGCTTTTTTTTTGGTTCTTTGTCAAGGGTGAGTGGGGTAAAAAAACATATTGGAAACCTAATGCTACAGTATCGGGTTTCTTTATTTTTAGTATATTTTCTATGAAAAAGTGGTGAAACACTTCTTATATTTTCTAAATTTTTTGATGTATTTTCTGATTTATGCATTATTAAAGTGATTTTTATGCATTTTTTCTAATACAGCCCTTTGTCCGACAAATTTTGCGCCGACACTTATGTATACTCTAATTGTTCAAAAGATTTACATAATCTTTTATACAGAACAGAGAATGTAGTGATGTATGGAGGTGAGAGCGGATTGTAATATATATAGATATATTATTTGGAATTAATTATTGTATGGATTTGATTGTACTATTTATTGTAAACAGAATTATGCATTATTATGCATCTGTTGCAAGACTACTGCTTTCTTCCACTTTAGGCGCAGTATGGTCGGTCATTGCAGTGAGTTTTCCGGATAAATATAGGCTATTCGTTAATTTGTGTACATATTTTATTGTTAGCTGCCTTATGCTTGTGGTGATAAATAGTCCGTTAAGCATTATAAGGGCAGATAAGAGTAACATGGATAAGTATGCTTTAAGGAATTATTTTAAGGGATTGCTGAAGGGTATGATTGTTATGCTGTCTGTTGCCTGCCTTACAGGTGGCGTTATGCATATGGTTGTGTATTATACATATGCAGGATGGATAGTAAGAAATATACTGGTTACAGATGGTCAGCTTGTGTTTGCAGGGGGAGTGTCAGTGGTGGTGGTTATACTGCTTTCTAATATGCTTCGTATGCACAGGAGAGATATAAGTATATATAAAGTTACCGTTGTTATAGGTGATGAAAAGATTATGCTACAGGGAATAATAGACACAGGAAATCAGCTTGTCGATGTATATGCGGGTAAACCTGTAAATGTGATGGATAAATCATATTTTGAAGGTGTTCTTTATCAGATAAATGATTACGGGAGATTAAAGTATCATATTATACCATACACAACTATAGGTAATAATGAGGGGATGATAGAAGTTATTACATCGGATTGTATGTACATATCTAACAGTAATGAAACGAAGGCTTATAAGGGTGCGCTGATAGGACTTTCCGACAGGAAAGTATCGCAAAATGGGGAATATCAGGCACTAATCAATGGACATATGAGTTAATGCGAATGTAACAGACATAATAATCAGTCTTTGCATTGCAGGGCAGGAATATGTTGGCGGTGCATCCGTATTCCTGTGAGTGTAACAGCGCCGTAGAAATGAGGAGAGAAATGGTGATAAAAGTGGCAGTTGCAGATCGTTTTCGGTTTAAGATGGTACCATCTATAAGAAATCTTTATATGTTAGGAACAAGAGAGGTTCACTATATAGGAGGGGCAGAGGTATTACCGGCACCGCTTGATGCAGAGGAGGAGAAAAATGTACTGGCGATGTTAAAGACTGAAGATGACGATTATGCCAAGAAAATGCTTATAGAGCACAATCTTCGTCTGGTTGTATACATAGCAAAAAAGTTTGATAATACAGGGGTTGGAGTAGAGGATTTGATATCGATCGGAACAATAGGACTTATAAAGGCAATCAATTCGTATGACCGTGATAAGAATATAAAGCTTGCTACATATGCCTCAAGATGTATAGAGAATGAAATTCTTATGCACCTTAGAAGAAGCAGCAAGATAAGGGCAGAGGTATCCATAGACGAACCGCTTAACGTAGACTGGGATGGCAATGAACTTCTGTTATCAGATATTCTTGGTACAGATGATGATGTATGTTATAAGGATCTTGAAAATGAGGTTGAGATGAAGGCACTTAAAAATGCGCTCGGCAATCTGTCAGAGAGGGAGAGAATTATAGTCGATTTGAGGTATGGGCTTAGTGACAAGGCTGGAGAGGAAAAAACACAGAAAGAGGTAGCAGATATGCTAGGAATATCCCAGTCTTATATATCAAGACTGGAGAAAAAGATTATAAAGAGGCTCAAGAGGGAGATGGTAAGGGCCTGTTGATTAAAATGGTTATTGTCAGGAGCCATGCATGGCATTTGGGGAATTGGCTCTTAACAGTAACTTAAAAAGTTATAAAATATTTCATATAATATAACATTTTGCTTGACATTCTCAGCCGTGTCTATGAAAATAGAATAGTATAGCTGGTATAAGGGGAAAAGGCTTTATATTTATTAAAACAGATATGGAAAGAATGATATGAAAAGTAATAATTCAGGAATTAGATGGCACAGAATATTTGGATTAGCCTCTATTATAGCAGTCCTTATATTTGCAGCTATGTTATATGCCGATTTTGGAACGTCAATAAGACCGGCAGCAGGTACTGGTAAAGCCACAGAAGATACTTCTGCTTCTGTGGGTGCTGCTAATGATATGTCTGGAAATGATACTGATACGAAAAAGCAGGGGGCGTCAGAAAAGGCAGCCGTGTGTATAGATGCATCACACGGTGGAACTGATACGGGACAGTATGATGGGAAGAATTATGAAAAAGACCAGGTGTTAGAGCTCGCTAAGCTTATTGAGAGCAATCTTAGTGCGTATGGTATAATTGTTGTTATGACAAGGACAGCAGATGAAAATGTAGATTATTCGGCACGGATTAAAAAGAGCAGTGCAGGAAAAGCAGCAGCACTTGTGTCACTTCACAGAGATGTTGCTAAGAAGAAAGGCACAAGCAGTGGTGTCAGCACGTGGATATATACATCATCGCCAAAGGACTCTAATAAGCTGGCAACGGATATAATAGATGCATTTAAGGAGATAGGTGTTGGTACAAATGGGGTGAATACAGGTACTCCAGATGATTCATCAAAGGATTATTACCTTAATCAGCATAGTTCATCGGCAAGCTGTATAGTCGAGCTTGGTAATATGTATAGCAGCGAGGATAACAAGCTGGTAACAACAGACAAGGAAAATACAGCTAAGGCAGTATCAGATGGAATTATAAAATACTTAGAACAGGCAGGTTATATTAATGGCTAAGATTAATCAGAAAAACATAAGAAACTTTTGTATAATAGCGCATATTGACCACGGTAAGTCAACTCTTGCGGACAGAATAATTGAAAAGACAGGTCTTCTTACAAGCAGGGAAATGCAGGAGCAGGTGCTTGATAATATGGATATAGAAAGAGAGAGGGGAATTACTATTAAGTCGCAGACAGTAAGAACTGTATACAAGGCGAATGATGGTGAGGAATATATATTCAACCTTATTGATACTCCGGGTCACGTTGACTTTAACTATGAGGTATCAAGGGCGCTTGCAGCCTGTGACGGAGCAGTGCTTGTAGTAGATGCGGCACAGGGTATAGAGGCACAGACACTTGCCAATGTATACCTTGCGCTTGACCACGACCTTGAGGTATTTCCTGTTATTAACAAGATAGACCTTCCAAGTGCAGAACCAGACAGGGTTAAGGATGAAATTGAAGATATTATCGGAATAGAGGCTCAGGATGCACCACTTATATCAGCAAAGAATGGTATTAATATCGAAGAAGTTCTTGAACAGATAGTAACCAAAATTCCAGCACCTACAGGTGATGCTGCTAATCCACTTTCAGCACTTATATTTGACTCATTATATGATGCGTATAAGGGGGTTATTATATTTGTAAGAATAGTAGAAGGTACTGTAAAGAAGGGTACTAAGATAAGGATGATGGCGACAGGTGCGGTTGAAGAAGTAGTTGAGGTAGGTTACTTCGGAGCCGGACAGTTCATACCTTGTGATGAGTTATCAGCAGGTATGGTTGGATATATAACAGCAAGTATCAAGAATGTTCAGGATACAAGAGTAGGTGATACAGTCACAGATAATGACAGACCAGTAGCAGAGCCGCTTCCAGGTTATAAGAAGGTTAATCCTATGGTTTACTGCGGTTTATATCCGGCAGATGGTGCAAAGTATCAGGACTTAAGAGAGGCACTTGAAAAGCTTCAGCTTAATGATGCTTCACTCCAGTTTGAGCCTGAAACATCTATAGCGCTTGGATTTGGTTTCAGATGTGGTTTCTTAGGACTTTTACATCTTGAGATTATACAGGAAAGACTTGAAAGAGAATATAATCTTGACCTTGTAACAACAGCGCCGGGCGTTATATACAAGGTGCATAAGACTAATGGTGAGGTTATAGACCTTACTAATCCATCTAATATGCCAGACCCATCAGAGATAGACTATATGGAAGAGCCTATGGTAAGTGCTGAGATTATGGTTACAACTGAGTTTGTTGGTCCTATTATGAAGCTTTGTCAGGAGCGCCGTGGTGTATACAATGGTATGGAATATATAGAACAGTCAAGAGCACTTCTTAAGTATGACCTTCCGCTCAACGAGATAATATATGATTTCTTTGATGC
>UMAG01046647.1_pt1 | contig 10606 bp, 8 predicted proteins | sample 1963651 | NCBI WGS metagenome assembly UMAG01 (sample SAMEA4835910, study PRJEB28245) | human gut metagenome | biome: gut microbiome; material: fecal sample | place: Denmark | collected 2008 | reverse complement strand
CTTTTCCGTCCTGACCGGGTGTACCTGTTTCGCCCTTGTCGCCCTTATCGCCTTTGTCACCTTTGTCGCCCTTTTCGCCTTGTTGTCCGGTTTCACCGGTATCACCCTTCTCTCCGGTGGCTTTCACACCGAGGGATACCCATGTCTGTCCGTCGTCATAGGAGATATACCAGAAGTTATCATCACCTATTTTAAGCTTTGGCGTTACACCGTCTTTTCCGTCCTGACCGGGCGCACCTGTTTCTCCCTTGTCACCCTTGTCGCCTTTGTCACCTTTATCGCCCGTCAGCTCCGACAAAGCAATCAAATTATTCCAGGCAGAATCATCACTGTACTTCCACTGTATAAATCCATTATATACATTCAGTTCAATTTGCTTTCCATCTGCGCCGTCATTTCCCTTCAACTCGGAAAGTGATACAAGAACACGGTAAGCGTCGTCACTTTCGCCCACATATCGCCACTGGATACTGCTGCCGTCACTGCGTAATTCTATTTCTCTGCCGTCCGATCCCGTAAAGGTTGAGAAGGTTTTGGTATTGGATAATGCCGATACCGTTCCGTTATTGCCGACAGAGGAAACCGCAAAGGTGTAGGTGGTATCCTCTTCCAGAGTATCGTATGTATATTCAAAGGTCGTGTCTGACAGCGGAGCATCAGTCACACGCACAAAATCGCCGTCATCCATACGCATCCAGATATGATACCCTGTATAGGGGCGTCTGCTGTCTGCAGTCGGTGCCTTCCAGGTGATTTTTGCACTTTGATTGTCTGTTACGGATACGCTTGTAAGTGTAGGTATGGGCGGTGCGGCACGAAGATTGGTCAGCACATATCCGAACACAGGAATCTTCTGATCTCCTGCCGTCCATGTGCGCATACCGAAATCCCAGGTAAAGCCGTATTGGCTCGAAACATCGTAGCCGATTCCGTAGGAGGCAAGGAGCGAACGGCGGTCGATGTTGTTTACCGTACCGCTGGCGCCGCTGCTTTCCGTCGTGGTGTAGACCGTACCTGTTGCTTTGCTGTAGCTCAAATCGATTACAAAACCCATATTGAATGCGTCTACGCCCCATGTGCTTTTCATCGAAGCGGAGAAGCCGTGAGCCATCTCAACTCCCTCGGCATGCTCAGATGTGGTAGTCCAGTCGTTCGTGATACTGCTTGCACCGAAGCCAAGCTCATATTTTTGCTTACTCAGCGACTCAAATTTCGAAACATAGTCGGCGGTAGTAGCGGTATTCGACCAATAGGCGAACGGGTCGCCCTCGGCGTTTTCCGGCAGTACATGGCTGTTCAGTATCGGCAAAGCCTTTGCCTTTCCCGCTGCAATGTCTTTCTTGTAGGTTTCGTTGTACAGTACCGCAAACTCATCGTAATACTCCCGGTCGAGCATGGTGTAAACCGGTTGCCCGGGGATCATCAGGGCAATGGTATTTCGCTCGCTGAGGTCAAAATCGCCCTTTTGCGGGTCATAAAGCGAGTAATAATAGGTTGTTGCCGGCACGCGGTACAGCACCACAGAATCGTTGCCTCCGGCATTGAATGAGGCACTGTATTCCTTAGAAAGGGTATCCTCGGTGCTCTTTGTAAAATCCATGGTGTATCCGAGGGTCGCCTCGTATCTCCACACCTTCAGATCTCCCTGCGCGACGATGGACGCACCGAAGGAGGTGTTGTGCGATGAGGATTTCGTGTCCGAATAGCCTGAGGAGAAGGTGTAGGTGGTTGAGCCGTCGGAGAAATCAAGATCATAGTCACCGAGCTCCGAGAAATACGGAGCCGCCTGGAGCACCGCCTGCACCTGTGCATCGGAATATCCGTAGCCCTTGCCCTCATAGCGAGCAAACAGACCGTCTTTATTCACATCCGCCGCAAGCAGTATGCAGTTATACGGCATATCCCATGCTAGGTCGGCATCGTGGCAGAGCTTGGAAAACTCGTCCTTTTCGGCTGTCACTGTATACTTGCCGGCGACCGACAGCGTGCCGCTGCCGAAATCCTCGCCGTAGAAAACATCGGTGAACAGGTCGAATTTACGCGCCGAACCGCTTCCCTTTTGCCTTTCGGCGGCAAGCGCGATCACCTGCTCGCGGCCTTCCGTGTTGTGGTCAAAATTGCCTGCGATGACATCCTGATACCACCACCATCTCGCGCTTGAATTCTTTTCGCGCGCGGTGTCGCGCAGAAGATTAAGCGCGCCGTTCTGCTGAACCTCATACAGTCCGCCTGCGATCCATACCTGCTCCGGCGTACCTCTGCCGTTGATCGCAACGCTTGTCATAGCGGGCTTCGGCTTCACGCCCAGATCATTTGTTCCGTTTGCGGTATAACCGCTCATGGTGGTTTTCTGCACATTCGTTATTGACTTGTTCTGACCGTAATAAACGGCAAAGCCCATGTTTTCGTTGTCGGTTTTCTTGTCCCAGATAAAGCCCTTCTTCTTTTCTTCCCTGACTTCACGGAAATATCCGGCAATTATGATTTCCTGCCAGCCGTCGCCGTCGATGTCTCCCGCGGCAAGGTTTCCGTAGCGGATATGATCGTAGTAACGGCTGCCGTCCGCTTTTTCATCCTCGCGGTTCAGGGTCATCAGGGACTTTTGATCCACTCTTTTGAGGTTTCCGTTTTCGGCTTTGTATACCGAGAGCTTTGAAACAGCCTTACGGAAGGAATCGCCGGAAATCTCCTTGTCCCTGCCTTCGATCTTATCCGGCTCGGCAATGCCTGCGTACACGATAAGCTCATCGCAGCCGTCACGGTCAATATCCGCCGAGACAAGCGACTTCGTGATCTGGTCGCGCTCATACAGAGTCGTGTTCCAGCCGTCGAAATAGGCATTGCCGCTGCCCTTGGATTTGACAAACGATTTTCTTGAAAGTCCCTGCTCTCCGGCAATTCCCGTGCCGGCGATTCCCCATAAATCATCATTGCCGACGTAGGTGATAACGGCGGTCATCTTTCCGTCACCATCATAGTCGCCCGCCGTGACATTGAAATAGTGGCGGAATTCCTGGTATTCCAGCTCGCCGTAACCGGGTTTCTTGCACGCCCACATCGGAGCGTCGGCAATTTTCTGAAGCTCGGAGCGCTTGTTGTTTACAAGGTTTTGTACCCAGTAGCAGATCTTCGCAGTGTTCTTGGAATTATCCATATCGCAAAGACCGACAAAGATAGCATGATCGTTTCTGCCCGTGCCGAGTGGGTCGTAAGCTGTTCCAACAGCAAATGCAACATTATCGACAGCAGAAACCCGATGGGCACTCGGTGTACATTCGGCAATGTTGATACCGAAATTCCACTTACTGTATACCTTGGTATGATCCTGCGCCGCCTGCCCCTCTGCGTTGCGATAGCTGTAAATGATCGGCTCATACCATGGGGTGATGGCAAAGGGCTGACCCTTTTTTGTGCCGTACGGGTTGCTTTCATCCTCTGCCCATCCGATCGGTGGGGTTGTGTCGGGTGTGAGCAGTGTGCCGTATGCACTCGAGTCGGATGCCGATACTCCCATAGTGGCATAGCTCATAATAGGTAAAGCAACACACATCACCATACATAGGGTGAGCAGGGTACAGAGTATTCGTTTTTTCATTTTCCGTTTCCTCCCTTCAAATATTGTGAACGGTATTTATCCGCAAACAGAGCGACACCCTGTTTTAAGACCTCCATTTGGGTTTTTAAATAATATTCATCCTCAAACATAGCATAGTGTACACAGGCACGAACAAATATAAAAATCAACGGTGTAATCACCGTGTACGGAATACCGATTTTCGGCTCCAACCGCTTGGCATATTCGGTATAGCGCTCATTCACTCCCTCAAAGAATTTCTTGCCGTGCTCAATATATTTCGGATGAGTATAGACCTGATACATCAGCCGATATTTTTTGCCGTGCTTCTTTGCGGTCCAATACGGAACCTCTCTCACAAATCGGACAACATCATTCGGGTCGGTGGGGGCTTTTTCCATAAAATCATCCTCAACCTTTTCCATACAGTATGCAGTTGATTCAATAATCAGTTCATCCACACTATTGAAATAGGAATACAGATTTCCCGTTGTACACCCACACGCTGCCGCCAAAGCCTTGATACCCGTACCGGTCAGCCCGTTTTCAGCATAACATTCAAAGCATTTTTCCATCATTTCCCGCTTACGCTCGTTGTGTTGTTCCTCTGTTGTTCTCATAATGTTCGCTTCCTTTTGATAACTAATCAATTAATTAACTATAGTATAACACAGGACTACGGTAATTTCAACAATTTACTAAAAAAATTTTGCAAAATATTAAAATTTTATCGTATCTATCGGAAATTTTACGGCTATAGCCGTACCCTTTTCCGAACTTTCTTCCACACGGACTTTACCATTGTGCAATGTGACGATTTTCCACACCAAAGAAAGTCCCAAGCCTACGCTACCGTATTCCCTGCTTCGAGATTTATCCACACGAAAGAAGGGCTGAAAAATACTTTCTCTGTATTGTTCGGGGATGCCGTAGCCGGTATCCGCAACCGTAATAACAAGCTGTTTGTCTTTGTGCGTTACGGTAATATTCACTGTACCGTCAAAACGGTTGTAGCGTATAGCGTTTTCGGTCAGATTACAACGTGTCACTGCCTGTCATAACAGCGTCGCCCGTGCTTTCAAGTGCAATATTGTTCTTCTCTGCAAGGGGCGCAAGGTCAGTGAAAATTTCTTCTACCATAGGTCCTATCTCTATGCGGTCGGCACACGATACTGTACGAAGCTTACTCACTTCCAACAAGGTTTTTGTCATTTGCGTCATTCGTTCGGTCTGCTCACATAACAATCGGAGAAACTCAGCCGTTTCCGGCAATACCTCGGGATGCTCTGCCGAAAAAAGTTCAAGCTGTGCCTGCATAAGCGAAAGCGGCGTACGCAGCTCGTGTGCAGCGTTTCCGGCGAACTGTCGTTGAGCTGTGAATCCCTCATCAAGACGGTCAAGCATCAGATTGAATGACTTGACAAATTGTCTCATTTCAGGCAAAACCTCTTCGGTTATCTTCATATCCGTCAAATTGTTAGGCTGAACCTTCTCAACCCGAGCTGTAAAAGTACGCAGAGGCTTCAGCGCATGCCCGCTTAAAAAATACGCAAGCACACCGCCTAACAATGTTGCCGCCGCCGTAATATACCAATTGGTAGCGATAAAGGATTCCTGTACTCCGTTAATTACAATAGTCAATTCACGATCAAGCTTTTCGTGTTCGGGATCGAAAAATTCGGGTTCTCATTTGTCCGTATCTCCGTAACCTGTAACATAAGAACCTATGGAATCCATGTAACGGCTGCCGGAATAGCCGATAAGAAGTGCAGTCATCAAAGTTATGCGCCATTGCAAGGATAGCTTTTTCATTCTTTTTCTTCCTCCATAACATATCCTTCACCAATGCGATTGCGAATCGGGTCATAGCCGAGCGCCGCACGCAGTTTCTTTCGTAATGCAGAAATATGTACTCTTATTGAATTGCTGAAATTGTCAAAATTGATGTGATTGCTTTTTAGTTCATAATAGCAAAAGTCACGCTGCAAATTTGCAACGTGACTTTTGTTTTAAGGAAAGCTATATATTAACTTATAAACTATTTAACGCAGATCATCAAATCTTATATTTTTCCAATGCTTTTTCATATTCTTCGCTGTCATCACCGTATATAACAACTTGCAATGGATTACTTAAATCAAGACTGTAAATGCCCAGTAAAGATTTTGCATCAACTGTATAACGGTCTGAAACTAAATCAACATCATAATTACAGTTGGAAGTTAATTCAACAAATTCTCTGACCTGATCCACTTGTGTGAGTCTGATTTTTACTATTTTCATATACTTGTCAACCTTTCTGACATATTTTAATTTCATCTAATGTGGGCAACGCAGGAATTGCACCTATTCTTGTTGCAGTCAGTCCACCCGCAGCATTTGCAAAAAGTATCTTATCATCAAGCACCATATCAGCAATCTCATCGGGTTTATAGTTTTTTAACTGCCACAACATTGCACCTACAAAAGCATCCCCGGCACCTGTGGTATCAACCGCATCGACCTTGTATGCAGGAAATACACAAAAATGATTTTTGTTGCGATAGCAAGCACCTTTTTCTCCGAGCGATACCAAAACTAATGACGCACCCATATTTAAAAGCTTTTTTGAGCCGATTTCAAGATTTGTTTCTCCTGTAACAAGATACATTTCTTCCTCAGACACTTTCAAAATATCCGCCATTGTAATCGCTCTTGAAATTTCATTTACCGCTTTTTCCCTATCACTCCACAAAAGAGATCTATAATTAGGATCAAAACTAATTATTTTTCCGAGTTTCTTTGCATAATTTACAGCATCATATGTCGCCTTCCTGCAAGGTTCATCTGTCAAAGATAATGAACCGAAGTGGAAAATTTTGCATTCATCAATAAGTTCTTTTTTCACTTCATCGGCATTAAGCATCATATCTGCTCCTGGATTTCGATAAAAAGAAAACGAACGGTCGCCTTTGCTGTCAAGCTGAACAAAAGCAAGTGTTGTCGGCACATTGCTGTCAGTTGCCATACCTGTAATATCAATATTATGGTTGCTTAATGTGTCCTTTAAATAAGAACCGAATGCATCGTTGCCGACCTTACCGATAAAAGCCGATGAACCGCCAAGCTTACTGTTCATTGCAAGAACATTTGCCGGTGCTCCCCCCGGATTTCGTGCAAACAATGCTATTCCCTGTTCGTTAGTTCCGTTCGGAGTAAAATCTATCAAAATTTCGCCTAAGCTTACAATATCAATCATTATTCTGCTCCTTTTTTGAATTTAATTCTGTTATGATTTTGTTGTATGATTTTTTATTTATTTGATAAAAAAACAGTACAACAGCTGTTATTATCCACAACACACCCGGAATTGTTGAAAAAGAGTGATGCATTGTAGCCTGAACGGCACTGTTCTGAACACCGTTTGCAACAAAACCCAATCCGCTGAGTGTAGCAGACAGCAATGCTGTTCCGATTGCCATACCTACTTTATTTCCCAAGGAAACAAATGCATATTGGAATCCGTCATTTCTTATGCCCGTTTTCCACTCTCCGTATTCCACACAATCGGGAACAATTGCATAAATTGCTGTATTGAAACCACAGAAGAAAAATTGGGAGAGAGCTGAAATTGTATAGAAACCGATAGGTGAGTTTGAGGCACTAAAGAAATACAGAGCAATCATACATATGCCTGTACCTGCAGCAAAAGTTGCAGCTGTGCGGCCTTTGTTGCCGACTTTTTTAAATACAAACGGGAATGCTCCTGCACCTAAAATTGACGGCACAATAAGTATCAGTGAATAAATAGTAAAGAACCCCTCATTTCCTTCAACATATTTAAAGTAATACAAGAGATCTGCATTTCTACCGTATAATGTAATGCCGAATAAAACCTGTCCTGCCAATGCTATAAGATACGGCTTGTTCTGCATTGCGGCTTTAAGCTGAATTTTAATAGGTATTTTTTCCTTTACAGGAGGCTTTACCACTTCTTTTGTCTTTGCAAAGCAGAACCAATGGCAGGCAACAAATATTGAACCGTAAAGGATGGTAACCAAAAGGTATCCCTTTGACTGATTCTGGCCGCCGAAAAATGTAATAAGAGGTAATGTAACCATATTGATTATGTTTATTGCAATCATTGCACAAACCGAGCGAAACGCATTTATCTTTGCTCGTTCTTCAATATTCTGAGTTAATGTACCGCAAAGTGTGCCGTAAGGAATATTTACACAGGTATAGCCGACTACAAGAATACAGTATGTAACATACATATATATTGTTTTTGCATTGTCATCCCATGTAGGATGTGCCCAAAATGTAAATACTAAAACTATCGCCGTTAAAGGAGCACCTATCAGTAGCCACGGGCGGTATCTGCCCCATCTTGTTTTGGTTCTGTCGCTTAAAGAGCCGATTATAGGATCGTTAATTGCATCCCAAAATCTTGATATAAGCATCAATAAAGAAACTGCAGCCATTGGTATTCCACACACATCCGTGTAAAATATCATAAGGAAATTGCCCACGAACATCCAACTGAAATTACAGCCTATGTCACCAAATCCATACGCAAGTTTGCTTATAAAAGGAATTTTTACATTTGTTTCCTGATGATTTTTCATAATATCACCTATCTCACATTTTTATAACAGCCTTGACAATGTTTGCCTTATCCTCTACACTTTTATCCATAGCTTTCTGAATATCATCAAAATCAAATATGTCTGTTACAATGCCCTTTAAGTTTACTTTGCCTGATGCAACAGCTTCAATAGCCATAGGATAAATATTGCGATAGCGAAAAACAGTCTTAAAGGTTAATTCCTTATCAAGAACAAGACTCATCGGCAAATTCATTTCGCCGGTCTTTGAATAACCTACAAGCACAATGTTGCTGCCCTTCTTGGTCATATGAATACACTGACGAGTAGTGAATTCTGTACCGGCAGTTTCTATTGCAAGGTCACATCCAGCACCGTTTGTAAGTTTCATAACAGCCTCAACAGCATCCTCGTCTTTACCGTTTATAACACCATCAGCACCGAGTTCCATAGCCTTATCAAGTCTTTTCTGCATAATATCAACCACATATACCTTACTGACACCCTCTGCTTTCAGTGCCATCATACTTACAAGACCGATGCATCCTGCACCCATAACAACCGCTGTCTGTCCTGCGTGGGCATTGCCCTGATTTGCAGCATGGAAACCAACAGCAAGAGGCTCAATTAAAGCACCTTCAAGTGTCGATACATTATCGGGAAGTTTAAAGCAAAGATCTGCTTCGTGAGCTACATATTCCTGAAATACTCCGTCAACCGGGGGGGTAGCAAAAAAGATTACATCGGGGCAAAGATTATATCTGCCTGTTTTACAAAACTCGCAGTGTCCGCAAGTTTTCCCCGGCTCTAAAGCGACACGGTCACCTACTTTCAAATGACTTACATCTGAACCTACCTCAACGACAACACCGCCCGGTTCATGTCCGAGAACAAAAGGGGGCTTTACAACATAGTCACCGATTGCACCTGTCTCATAATAGTGCATATCACTGCCGCATATGCCGATATACTCAAGCTTTACCAATACCTCATTAGGCTTTGGTGTCGGCACCGGACGATCAACATATCCCATTTTTTTAATGCCTGTCATTACAGCAACTTTCATAGTGTTTTTCATAATTAGTCCTCCTGTTTAAAAATACTTTTATAAAGTGTTTTATTAAGTGACTATATTAAATCACAAACACACATTGATGTCAATAGATTTTTTTAAAATCATCACATTTGCTAAATATTAACACTATGATTTGTGCAAAAAAACAGTGACTCCGACATTTATCAGAATCACTGCTTTTAATAATTTATATTTCCTGTAAAAACGAATCTATTTTCATAAGTGCTGCACCTACTGCAGATGCCTCTAATTTAAAGGTACAGTATTTCAAAAAATCGGCATTACTTTCAAATGTATTTCGTTCAGCAACATAATTTTTTAATTCCCGTGCAAATTCCTCGAGAAAAGCTCCTACATATCCACCGGCAATTATATCACAGTCAAAAGTCATTCTCAAATTATTAATAGCTATTGCAAGATACTTAAGATAATCATCCCATACCTTTTCGGCTTCAGCATTACCGCATCGGAGTTTTTCAAAAAACATTGCAAGATTTCCGTCAGCCTGCTCAGATAATACCTTTGCCGAAATATATGCGTCAAGACAGCCTTTTTTACCGCAATAACATTGTTTTCCGTTAGGAACTAATGTATTATGACCAAATTCACCTGCTCGGAGATTATTGCCCCAAAACAGCTTTCCCGAAAAAATAATTGCACCGCCGACAGTATTGCTTAATGACAGATAAATAAGATTATCAATATCTGACTTATCCCACATTTCCGCAAAACCGGCAGCATTTGCATCATTGATAAATAAGCAAGGGTATGAGATAAATTCAACAAATTTTTCTGTGCTGAAATCATAAATGTCAAGTGCATGAGAAAAAATTATTTTCTTTCCGTCATCACTTATAATACCGGGGATAGAAATACCTACTCCTATAATTCTGTCAAACTCATCATCTTTTAGAAAACTATTCATCAAGTCGCCTAAGTTTTTAAAATAATTTTCATCAGAAGAAAAAGCTCTTGTCTTTCTTGTATATCTTATAACCATTCCGGACAAATCAACAAGCGTAAAACCTATGTGATTTTTTGTAATATCAACTCCGATGGCTAATTTTGCATCAGGAATTGAAGCATAAGCTTTTGCTTTCCTTCCGCCTGTAGACTTGTAAGCACCAACCTCATGAACCAATCCAAGATTGATTAACTCTTTCACATTTTGCAAAACAGTCGGCCAACTGAGGTTAAGCTTTTGTGCAAGCTCAGGCTGTGAAATTCTATCATATTTCAGCAGACATCTAAGAGTATTTATTCTATTTTGCTTTTTTACATCCATATTGTTTGTTGGAACAGAATTCATAATCAAAATCCTTTTATAAAGTATTTTATGTTTATTATATTACCATTTTTCTCAAAGTATTT
>UMAG01016749.1_pt1 | contig 10685 bp, 7 predicted proteins | sample 1963651 | NCBI WGS metagenome assembly UMAG01 (sample SAMEA4835910, study PRJEB28245) | human gut metagenome | biome: gut microbiome; material: fecal sample | place: Denmark | collected 2008 | reverse complement strand
AGGGTGGTAGAACAGTTGGTTCTGGTGCTGTTGCAACAATCATTGAATAATTATCGCGAAAGCAATCAAATAGCTGCCTGAAAAGGCTATGATAATAAAAGGGACTTACGTGCTTGCACGTAGGTCCCTTTTTGGGTTCTTTGTCAAGGGTGGGGGTAAAATCGGTTCTTTGCTCTTATAATTGAAGATAGAGAATAGGAATGTTATAATATACATATACGGTATTGTGAAATTATATTATAAGGAGAGTTATATGCATAAGCTTATTATACTAAGAGGTAATTCGGGAAGTGGCAAGACGACAGTTTCCAAGGAATTACAGAAAAAGTTTGGCAAAAATACTATGTACATATCTCAGGATATGGTAAGAAGACAAATTCTTATGGTCGATGATGGAAATGATACACTGGCTTTGCCTCTTATGAAAGAAATGCTGTCATATGGAAGCAGGAATAGTGAGGTTGTTATATTAGAGGGCATAATGTATGCTGATTGGTATAGAACTTTATTTGTGCAGGCAAAGGAACTGTATCGGGATAATATATATGCATATTATTTTGATATTCCATTTGAAGAAACAGTGAGGCGGCATCAAATGAGAGATAAACGTAATGAATTTGGTGCTGAAGCTATGAGAAAATGGTGGCGGGAAAAGGATTATTCGGACGTGCTGGATGAAAGAACTATTGGGCTGGAATGTGATAAAGATAGTATAGTCAATAAAATATATTGTGATGTGATGGGAGTGTAACGATTGATGAAATTAGGAAAGTATCATTTTATTATAGTAGGTTCGGGCTGGCGTTCACTTTATTATGTAAGGATAGCCAAAGCAATGCCGAATGTATTCTGTCTTGATGCAATGTACTGCCGTACACAGGAGAAGGCTGATAAAATGGCAAAGGAATATGATATACATACGACCACCTCAATAGAGGAATGTGTTGCTTATAAACCGGATTTTGCTGTTATAGCAGTCAATAAAGCTAGCATATGTGATGTTTCAATAGAGTGGATGGACAGAGGGATAACGGTGCTTTCGGAAACACCAGCGGCAATAGATATAGAGTCACTTAAGAAACTGTACAGATACCATATGATGGACAATTATAAAGCCAATAAGCCAGAAAATAAATCGGCAAGTGAATGTTTGGATAAGCAGATAGGTAAAATAAATAATAAATCTTTAGAGATATATAATAATACAAAGAAAAAGCAGGTGGTTGCTGAACAATACAGGAGGTATCCATCTAACCGTGCAATGCTTAAGCTTGTGGACAGCGGACTGATAGGCGATGTAAGCTGTGTAAATATATCGCTGGCTCACGAATATCATGGATTTAGCCTTATTCGAGCTTATCTTGGCATAAAACCTGATGAAAACTATATTGTGTCAGGTAAAACTTATGAATTCCCGACAACTCAGACATTTACCAGATATGATAAGCTCTTGGACGGTCGGATAGCCGATAAAAAGAGGTGTGTTGCGACATTTGAATTTGAGAGCGGTAAAGTGGCATGGTATGATTTTGACTCTGAACAGTACAGGTCTTCTATCAGAAAAAACACCATAAAGGTGCAGGGTGTAAGAGGTGAGCTTATAGATGATACGGTGTATTACCTTGATAACAATAATGAAGGTCAGTGTCAGAAAATAGTGACAGATGTGAATATAATGCACACCAAAGATACTAATCCTAATCTGTCGACTGTGCGTGAAGTAAAGAAAATATCATTTGGTGAGAATGTACTGTATGAGCCGGAATCAGGGCTGCGTGGGTTGTCAGAGGATGAAACTGCCATAGCTGCTCTTATGATAGATACGGCAAAGTATAGCAGAGGTGAGGGAGAACCACCATATAGCATGGAGGACGCATTTGCAGATGCTTACGCTGCCATACTGCTTAATGAAGCGGTAAGAACTGGAAAGAAAGTAAGGAGTTGCGACATAAATGGTCTTACGTAATATGGTAAATCAGCTTGTTTATAGATGATAGGATAAAATAATATAATGCAAATAAAAGCTGGTAACAATAACTGAGCAGATTAAAAATTATGCAAATATCAGGGTGGAGTGCTATGTGGCAGTGGTACCTGTTTAGCATGGACCGAAGCGGATTGTAGACGTGGGAGTGCGGAGCACGGAACAATCTGTAGGTATCAAAGTTGGAGGCTTTTGCCCCGACATCATATAATGGGTTATAAAAATTTATATATCTAATACTTAAGAAAGGACATCATCTTATATGCAGAACAATATATTAAAAACAGCACTTATAGGGGTAGGTAATATGGGGAGGAAGTATGCGGAAATGATAACGGCGGGTGAGGTGCCACATATGAAGCTGACGGCGGTTGTTATCAGGAGAGATGAGCTTATGGAGTGGGGTAAGTCGCTTGTGAATACAGATGGAGAAAAAGTAAAGATATTCAGAAGTGCAGAAGAACTGTTTGCTGCTGAGGCAGAAAATATAAATGTAAATATTATTGGTAATTATATTCAGAAATTAAATGATAAGAAGCCAGAAAAAAGTAGCGATAATTGCAAAGGAAATGAAGAAAATACAAATGATTATAAAAATAATAAAGAAGATAATTATAAAATACATAAAACTTCGTTATTCGATGCGGTTATAATAGCAACACCACATAAAACCCATAAAGAGCTTGCATTAAAAGCATTTGCACTTAAAAAAGATGTACTGTGTGACAAGCCGGCAGCGGCGGATATAGGTGAAGCACTTGAAATGAATGAGGCTGCCAGTAAGAGTAACAGAATATATGGGATGGTATTTCACCAGAGATTATATCCTAAGTACGTAAAGATTAAGGAAATGATTGATAATAATGAACTTGGTGAGTTAGTGAGAGTGAACCTTATCAATTCAAGGTACTTAAGGACAACGCATTACCATAAGTCAGGTTCGTGGAGAAGCAGCTTTGCAGGCGAGGGCGGAGGTGCGCTTATTAATCAGGGACAGCATATTCTTGATATGTTCCAGTATCTGTTTGGGATGCCACGGAGAATATTTGCGGTAATTCCATTTGGAAAGTACAATAATTTCGCGGTTGATGATGAAGACACAATTATTATGAGTTATGATAATGGGATGACGGCATCATTTGTGCTTACAACAGGCGAGGCGTGTTATGAGGAAAGACTGGAGGTTATAGGAACAAAGGCAAAGCTTCTGCTTGAAGATAACACACTTACTATCACAAGGCATCAGGATGTAAGGGAATATATAAAGACCGAAAATGTTAATTCAAGGGAGAATATGCATTTTACACAGGAAATAATAGAATATGAAAAAGAGCCAGAGCCATATACAAGACTGCTTGAAGGCTTTGCAAAGGCATCGCTTGAACAAAATTCGGATTATCTGGTAGCAAGGGGAGAAGAGGGAATTAACTCACTTATGCTGTGCGCAGGAGCGTATTATTCTGCATGCAGGGGCATACAGGTTGAGCTGCCGTTGGATGCGGATGAATATAGGAAGCTTATGGATGAGCTGATATCTAAGGAACAATAATTGTTTATTAAGGAATTAGCGTTTTCAACAATTTCATCCTGTGCAACCAGAGTAAAAATCAGGTGATGCAGCTTCTTGGGTAACTATAACAAAAAAGCTGGATGTGTATTATAATACATGTCCAGCTTTTTAAATTAAACTATAAATGAACGAATAAAGAAAAAAGTACAAAAGTAAGTTACCTTTATTTGTGTATAGATACATTTCAATAGATTACACAAAAAATATGTCTTTGTAGCGCAGACATAATTGTACAATATTTTAAATTCTCTCATTTATAGTTTATTAATACTTTGAATTGTGCGCATACGTCAACAAGTTAATTAACATAATCAGAAAATTTTTAGTTTATTAATACTCTGAACCATACGCATACGCCAATAAGTTAATTAACATAATCGACAGGTTCTTAATTTATTAATACTCCGAACCGCACCATCTTCCAGAAGCTCCGCAAGGAAGCACAAGTCCGTTGGATGATACAGGAAGTCCGACTTCATTAGAACTGCAATATCCGTCAAAGTCTTTAAGTTCAGTACTTAACATATATGTAAGAACTGCTGGCTGGAGACCTGTTGTGTATGAGTTGATGAGGAAGAATAAAGGCTTGTCACAAAGAAGCTTTGCACAAAGCTTTACAAGTGGATGGATAGCCTCTTCTATCTTCCATATCTCACCCTTAGGCCCTCTGCCGTATGATGGAGGGTCCATGATAATAGCATCATAGTGGTTGCCACGTCTTATTTCTCTCTCAACAAACTTAACACAGTCGTCAACTATCCAGCGGATTGGTTTGTCGATAAGACCGGATGATGTAGCATTTTCCTTGGCCCATGCAATTATACCTTTAGAGGCATCTACATGTGTAACATGGGCACCGGCAGCAGCACATGCAAGAGTTGCGCCGCCTGTGTATGCAAAAAGGTTGAGAACCTTTATCTGTCTTTCATGGTCATTTTCTTTGGCTTTCTTTATAATTCCAGAGAACCAGTCCCAGTTAGCAGCCTGTTCTGGGAATATACCAGTGTGCTTGAAGCTGAATGGCTTTAAGTTAAATGTGAGAGGTACATCAAGGGAAGGACTCTGATAGTTGATAGTCCAGCTCTGTGGAAGGTCAAAGAATTCCCATTCACCGCCGCCTTTAGAACTTCTGTGATAGTGACCGTTCATATGCTTCCATCTTTTATCGTCCTTAGGTGTATCCCATATAACCTGAGGGTCGGGACGGACGAGGATATAATCTCCCCATCGCTCAAGTTTTTCACCGCAGGATGTATCTATAACTTCGTAGTCTTTCCAGTTATCTGCAATAAACATATATTATGTAATTCCTTTCGTTATATAATTGTAGCTGATTATAAAATACTTATATGATGTTGGGGTCAAAAGCCCTCAACTATGATACCTACGAATTGTTCCGTGCTACGCACTCCCACAATTCTACCCAATATTCGCATATCGTGGGACTATCATCCCACTTTTATGCAAATATTGGGGCGGGTCACAAGGTCATTCACCCACCTATGAGCAAGCTCATGTGGGTTTAGACCTTTAGACCCTGATATCCTTATATAAGTATATAACATTCCATATGATAAGGGCAAGGAAATGTTTTTAAGCATGGCTATGCAGGTATTTTTGTGTAAAGCTGGTTATTGTTTGGAACCAGCCACCAAAATGCCATGCATAGCATAGGTTCTGTACAGTAACATATTGTTAAGACAAATTTTATTGAAAAATCCATATTTTTACTGTAACATAAACGGATAAGAAAACATAATAAGGAAGGGGAATATGCATTTGAAGAATATATCTTTTAAGACGGCAAAGAACGATATTATAGCAGGTATTATTGTGGCGCTTGTGTCAATACCTATATCTATGGGATATGCACAGATAGCGGGACTTCCAGCGGCGTATGGTCTGTACGGCTCATTAATTCCTGTGCTTGTGTATGCACTTACAACAAGCTCACCACAGTTTGTATTTGGCGTGGATGCAACTCCGGCAGTGCTTGTCGGCGGAACACTTGCGACACTTGGAATAACGACCGGTTCAGATGAAGCTATGCGACTCGTGCCCGTTATAACGCTTGTGGTTGCGGCGTGGCTTCTTATATTCAGTCTTATAAAGGCTGGAAGGATAGTCAACTACATATCAACTCCGGTTATGGGAGGCTTCATAAGCGGAATTGGAATAACAATTATACTTATGCAGGTTCCTAAGCTGTTTGGTGGGGCGGCAGGCACAGGCAAACTTATAGCACTGCTTCTACATATAGCAGACCAGCTTCAGTACTTTAACGTATTGTCAGCGGTTCTTGGTTTTGGAACAGTTATAATAATTCTTGTATGCAAGAAATATATGCCAAAGTTTCCGATGTCGGTCATGCTTATGGCACTTGGAGCTATGGCAACAGCATTTTTACATATAGACAGATACGGTGTAAGGCTACTTCCGCACGTTGATGCAGGCTTTCCTAAGATTGTTATTCCTGATATTACATTACTTCGTAATAATACATCTGATATAATTGTTCTCGGACTTACATGCGCGCTTGTCATTATGGCGCAGACATTACTTGCTACTAATAACTATGCTAACAGGTACGGATACAAGGTCGACAATAACAGGGAAGTTCTTGCGTATTCACTTGCCAATGTTGCATCAGCAGTTTCAGGAAGCTGTCCGCTTAATGGAAGTGTATCACGAACGGGTATTGCAGACCAGTTTGGATGCAAGTCACAGCTTATGTCTGTTACGGCGGCGGTAACTATGCTTGTTGTTGTTCTTTTTGCAACACCGCTGCTTGAGTATCTTCCCGTTCCTATACTTACAGGAATAGTCGTTGCGGCACTTATCGGCATAGTTGAGTATAAGCTTGCGGGTAAGCTAAGAAAAGTCAACAGGGCAGAGTTCTTCATATTCCTTGCAGCTATGTTCGGAGTGCTTTTATTTGGAACGATATACGGAGTTATTATAGGTGTTATCTTATCATTTATTGCAGTAATTATAAGAGCAGTTGTTCCTCCTAGGTCATTTCTTGGATGCATACCGGGGCACGAGGGCTTTTATAATCTTAACCGTAATAAGAACGCGCTTGAGATAGAGCATACTCTTTTGTATAGGTTTAGCGGTAATCTTTTCTTTGCAAATGTGTCTACATTTTTGCAGGATATTGAAAATGCAATTAAAGACGATACAAAGGTTGTAATAGTTGATGCAAGTGGTATCGGAAGTATAGATATAACGGCAGCAGACAGGCTTGTTTCCTTTAATAAGCAGCTTAAAGACAAAGGGATGCATTTCTATATAACAGAGCATGTTGACAATGTTAATGACCAGCTAAGAAAGCTTGGTGCAGGCTGTCTTGTGGAAGAGGGTGTTACGCGAAGAACAATATCGCTTGCCCTAAGAGATGCAGGCGTTGACAGACCTTATCCGCTTGTAGGTACACCTGAGCAGACAGAAGTACATAAGGACTTCATAGAGGACAATGAAAGACTTGCTGAGATAGAGTGGGCATTTGGCGAGGATGCATCTGAGTGGCTTGATAAGTTTGCGGTGCAGATGACTGATGATATTACACATATGGAAGAAAACAGTGAACATCTCACGGATAATGTACTTATAGAAGCTGAAAGTAAAAATGCGTGGGGACGTATCGGTCTGTTTGATGAGGATGAGCTTCTTGAAAGAGTTGAGATGCATTTATCAGAGCTTGCACAGAATAACAGTAGCGCTGAAGAGTTAGAAGAAAGAATAGAGGAGCGAAGATTAAGACTTGAGGCAAAGATTGCGAAGCTTAATCCGGATGCCCTTACGCATCTTAGACAGCACAGAAAAGAAGTTATGCTGCATTTCAAGGAGAATAATCCTGAGGCGTATAAGCATATGATGGAGCGCAGAATGGAGCATATAAGCAAGCTTGAGAAGGAAAAGCCGGAGCTTGCTGTCAAGATGAAGAAGCTATATAAGCTGGATGATGTTGGTGAAGATTATATAGGTGATAAAGCAGTTGATATAATTGATGAAGAATAAGAGAGCAGATAGTTTATATAAATGATAAGCACTTAATTATGATGTAAGTGTCAAAAGAGAATATTATAGAAAGGTTATAGTTGTGAATATATTAAATGTAGAAAAAGTAAGCAAGACATTTGGCGAGAAAGTTCTGCTTGATAATGTCACACTTGGAATAAACAAGGGCGACAAGGTTGGAATTATAGGTGTGAACGGAACTGGAAAGTCGACACTGCTTAAGATAATAGCAGGGATTGAGGAACCGGATGAGGGAAATGTCATAAAAGGAAGAAATGTTACTGTTACATATCTTGCACAGTCACCAGACCATATAAAGGATGAGACTGTTATTTCTTATGTATTAAGAGGAAAGGCGCATGCAAGTGAAGCAGAGGCAAAGGAGATACTTAATAAGCTTGGCATAGGTACATTTGATGCACCTATGGATATGCTGTCAGGCGGACAGAAGAAAAGAGTTGCACTTGCAAAGGCACTTGTAGAGCCAACAGAAGTGCTTATCCTTGATGAGCCGACTAATCATCTTGATAATGATATGGTTGTGTGGTTTGAGCAGTATATTAAGGCGTTTAAGGGCGAGCTTCTTATGGTAACGCATGACAGGTACTTCCTTGACAATGTAACTAACAAGATAGTTGAGATAGACCATGCCGCACTTTATAGTTATGAGTCAAACTATTCCGGTTTCCTTGAGCTTAAGACTGAAAGAGAGCAGATGGAAAGGGCAACCGAAGCTAAGAGGCAGAATACCTTAAGACGTGAGCTTGAGTGGATAAGAAGGGGCTGTCAGGCGCGTTCCACAAAGCAACAGGCAAGAATAGACCGTTTTGAGGATATGAAGGAGGCCTCCCGTGAGGCAAGGGCTAAGTTTGACAAGAGTCTTATGGATATGAGCTCTGTAAGCAGAAGGCTTGGCAAGAAGACGATAGAGCTTAACAACATAACCAAAGCATATGACGGACATACATACATTAATGATTTTTCGTACATTTTCTTAAGAGATGACCGAATTGGTATAATAGGAAGCAACGGCTGCGGCAAGTCGACACTTATGAAGATAATAACAGGGCAGATACAGCCAGACAGTGGAAATGTTGAGATAGGCGATACAGTACATATAGGTTACTTTATGCAGGAAAATGAGCCGCTTGACGAAAATCAGACTGTGCTTGAGTTTGTAAGAAGCATAGGCGAATATGTGCAGACTGTAGATGGCAAGGCAACGGCAAGCCAGATGTGTGAAAAGTTCTTATTCTCACCTAAGCAGCAGTGGACACCGATAAGAAAGCTGTCCGGAGGAGAGAAGAGAAGACTTTATCTGCTGAGCGTGCTTATGAGTGCGCCAAATGTGCTTATTCTTGATGAGCCGACTAATGACCTTGATATAGAAACTCTTGAAATTCTTGAGGATTATCTCGATGGTTTTGCAGGAATTGTCATAACAGTTTCGCACGACAGATATTTCCTTGACAGAACAGTCGACAGAATATTTGCATTTGAGGCGGGAGGCCACCTTACACAGTATGAGGGAGGCTATTCTGACTATAAGGAAAAATGTGTTTCTTCTATATATAATGTGTCAGGAAATGGAATATCGAAAGGTGCAGCATTGTCAGGTAATGGTTTGGTATCAGGCAGCGGTGCGGCAGCAGGCGGTATGACAGGAAGTAATGGCGATATATCTACGGACGGTACACAGAAAGCTGCATCTGGCAATAAGACACTTACAAGTAAGGAGTATAACAAGTCAAGAAGTGAAAGACTTAAGTTTACTTATAAGGAACAGAAAGAGTATGAAACTATTGATGATGATATAGCAGCGTTAGAAAGTGCTATAGAAAGAATTGATAGCGAGATGGCTAAGTGTGCAACTGACTATGGAAAGCTTAACGACCTGTCCAGGGAAAAAGCTGGAAAAGAAAAACAGCTTGAGGAAAAGATGGACAGATGGGTATATCTTAATGACCTCGCAGAAAGGATTGCTAATCAATAGAATTGCATAAATGAGTGTATGGTGGTAACTGTATATAGTTTCTGTGCTCTACGTGGTTTATAATGTGGCATAAATGTTTATAAATATTCATAAAATAATGCATATTTGTGGATAAAGGGCAGCAAATATGGATAAAAATTTAACCAGAAAAATGTTGCTGAATTGTATCAAAAAAAATACAATAAAATAATATTTTTCTGGTTGATTTTATATTAAGTGTAGTGTATATTAATACTTGCTGTGACATTGATAGCGTAGAAGCGTGAGGTTGCTGCTCATAAGAGCAGGTTTTCCGTGGAGCGAATGTCAAGGCCGGTAAGAGACCGGCGAAGAATCTGGCGACAAGTCACTGTACCTAATATCATCTGCAAGATGCAGAAATGACACGTTGGTAATCGGGATAACCCAACAGGTGATTCTCGATACACGTGGGAGTGTGTACAGTCACCGCTTGTCGTACTTAAACAATAAAGTGCGAAGGAGGCGACTTTTTTTATGGCAAATCAGGTAATCAGAATTACACTGAAAGCTTATGATCATCAGTTAATCGATCAGTCAGCTAAGAAAATCATCGAAACTGCTAAGAAGACAGGAGCAAATGTGAGTGGTCCAGTACCTCTTCCAACAAAGAAGGAAGTAGTTACAATCCTTAGAGCTGTTCACAAGTATAAGGATTCAAGAGAACAGTTTGAACAGAGAACTCATAAGAGACTCATCGATGTATTATCACCATCACAGAAGACTGTAGATGCATTATCTAAGTTAGAGATGCCAGCTGGTGTATTCATCAACCTTAAGGTAATGAACTAATCATTACACATTTTTCATTATTATTTAAGAGCAATAATCCTAAGGGTTTAATATAGAAGTAACACACACGAAAGTGTAGCACAGTGGTGCAGGTTCCACTTATATTAGCTGTTCTAGGATGACAGGATGCGCTTATGACGTATGATTTATGAATATAAAAATTCCGGACTGAAACCGGAAGAAAATCCGCCAGGGTTTTGCTTCCAGATGATGATGCCGGAAACGGCATAATCATCTTGTCCGCTGTAGATTAAACAGGAGGAATATCAATGAAGAAGGCAATTTTAGCTACAAAAGTCGGAATGACT
>UMAG01001278.1_pt1 | contig 10885 bp, 13 predicted proteins | sample 1963651 | NCBI WGS metagenome assembly UMAG01 (sample SAMEA4835910, study PRJEB28245) | human gut metagenome | biome: gut microbiome; material: fecal sample | place: Denmark | collected 2008 | reverse complement strand
GCTGGCCGACTGCGACGGCACGTGCCGGCTCTTCGCCTCGCACGAAGCCCTGCGGCTCTTTCTCCAGCGGCAGGCCCGCGACTACTTCCGACAGGAATATCCCATGCAAAGACTTGCCCTTTATGATGTCGCACCTTTGGAGACCGGAATACGTTCCGCCCTGCACCGAACACGCAAAAAACCGGGCGAAGGAATAACGATAGAGCAAAAGGCGGTGCTGCCTTACGCCATCCCGCACGGGATATTCGACATGGCTCCTGACCTGGAGCACTACCTGCGATTCGTGGCTCAAAACGGGGTCGGGCACCTGTACGTCACGCCCCACAATCGGCGCATCGTACAACTGCTGCACATCCGGGAGCACGGACGGCTGCTGCCCGAACTGTTCGTACCGGCAGATTGAACGGGAACGGCGCTCCGACACCCCGATTCCTTAATACATCCGATGGGTGAAGACGGACGCGCAGTCGCCGCAGCGCTGCTGGCACGAATGTACCCCGGCCTGCGAAAACCGCAACCGGACAGAAAAGAGGTGCATGTGGCCCGGCGCTCAATAAACCGCAAAACCGGAATAACTCTCTAACGAACCGTACAGCCATGATAGAGAAACAGCTTCACGGCAGCGTTTACGTGGCTCTGGGCCCCGGAATGCAGGTGTACGACATATCGACCGAGGGTATCGGAGAGGCAGGATTCCGGCAGTTCATAGACAGCATACAGCACGCATCCATCCGCAAGCGAGGCGTGCCGATACTGACCTTCGGACGCTACGACATGGAGGATATGCGCGGCCTGCACTTCACTTCCGGGCAGGACAAAACCCGCTACCTGCTCGAATGTCTGGGGCCTGCCATACAGCACGACAAAGGAACGCTCGTGCAGATGACCGATACCGTATCGCTCTATTATTGCTGCCGGCACGACATAGACCCGCTCTCGGATGAGGGGCAGAACGTGCGCCTGCGGCAGGATTTCCGGCAGACCGAAGCTGTATTCCGCAGCCAGGTCCGAAAACTGCAAACAATGAGGCGGGCAGCAGAACAGCTGCGGGAAATACGGAAGGATGAGCCTTATAAACGAAAAGGACTTAAAATATAAAACATCATAAATATTGAACGAATATGGATGAACAGAAAACAGAGGAGTACAGCTACCTAATGATAATGGATGAAACGTGCAGAACGACACGACTGATTCCGAACGAAGATTTTGTCGGGGATGTATGCCGGGAATTGGACCGACTGACACCGGGACAACCGGTATCAGACCAGCTGATGATACACCTTGTATCGCCGTCTCCGCTGCCCGAACTGACACAGGATAATGCCGGTCGCTATATGAAAGACATAACTCCCAAGCTCGATGACCACACAATTAAGATAGCTGCCGCCGTTTCGCTGAAAGATGCAGTGTATGCTCTTGAACACGATATTCCGATTACCCAAATGGCGGAAAAAAGCAAAAGACAAACCCTTCCCGAAGATTATCGGCAGGCCGTCGACGGGTATGGTGTGGCAGCGCCCGATCTGCGGGAAAAGGTCGCGCAGCTACGCCGCGAGGAAGGGGAAAAGACAGTCTTACTGCTCTCTATTGATACCTGGACGCACGAGGCATGTAATATGAAGATGGATGCCCGAAAGAATTTCGTCGATTTCGTGAACGAGGAGCTGCGGCGTATCGAACCGGGAAAACCCATACCGTATCTCTCGTTCCAAGCAATAGAACCCGATCAAATGGCGTTGGTGGGGCTGCAGCAACAGGATAGGCAGATAAATATCGCCCATATCAAGGGTGCACCGAAACAGTCGCTCTCGATAATTGATATCGTAGGATGTCAGCAACAGGGCTTGAATCCGCTGGACCCGGTGGATGTGGAGTCGTTTCGCCGCCAGACACTCGGCTCTCCCCAGAAATTGAACCAACTTCTGGGGCTTCTGAACTGCGCTCCCGAGTCATTACAGCTAAAAACATCGCACGACAGCACCCGGCAAACACAGGAACAGAACCAACGACATGTACCCCGACAGGAGTCTGCCAAGCATAAAAAGGTCACCATTTAATCTGCAAACTTATGAAAGAGAACAGGGTACAAGCCACCGACGGCGGCAATGCCGGTCAGGTATATATGATGGCCGTATTCGATACGATGGAACTGCTGCGCCTGGAGAGCGGCAGCAACAAGGACTACCGTACCTTCATCGACGAAGAACTCCGGCGTGTCATCCCCGGAGAACCCGCTCCCCAACGGGCATTCATACAGGCCGAAGTCCCCGACATCGAGGGCTTCGGGCGGATGGCGCCTCGCAGCCGGGATTTGAGGCAGGCTTTGTCTGCCGTAAGAAATGCGGACGGCATCATCCGGCGCATCGTGACACTCAACGAAATCATCGGATGCTGTCAATGCGGATTGGACCCGCTGGACCCTCATGATTTGGAACTGTTCTACCGGCACATGGAGCGGGAGCGTGTGCGCACGGGAGTCGTCCGGGCCATACATCGCGTGCCCGACCGCCTGACCCTGCAAGGCAGGGGCCGGTACGCGGCTTCTGCAAACCGGAGAAACATTCCCCCGAAAAATCCCGCACCCCGGAAAAAAGGCCCCGGCATTTAGAATTTGTTTAACGCTAATATTTATTACGGATGGATTTCGTATTGATTGAACAAAAGGCGTACACGGAACTGAAAAACCGCCTTTCTCGTCTTTCGGTCGCAGTGGCCGATTTCAAACAGAAAACAGCCCCGGCGACACCTGAAAAATGACTCGACGCACAGCAGGTCTGCCAATTGCTCGACGTATCCAAACGCACATTGCAGATATACAGGGAGAACGGAACACTGCCGTACTCCACCATAGGCGGAAAGTATTACTACCTTGAAGCGGACATCGCACGGATTTTGGAACAACGTAAAAATCAACAGTAGAAGATGGCAAACATGATAACGGTAGATTCCGAGGAGTTCCGAGAGCTTATCGGATGGGCCGACCGAATCGAACAAAATATCGCAGAGGCGATAAAGCGAATGCGCCCCACCATTGCGGATGAACATTACATGAACAGCGAACAATTGGCCGACAAACTGCATATCACGACCCGCACCTTGCAGAAACTGCGCGACGAACGGACGATTCCATTCACTTCCGTGTGCGGAAAGTTTCTGTATCCCGAGTCTGGAATATATGAGGTACTTCGGAAAAACTACCGCGATTTCAAGACCTGGAAGCGTCGGTAGCCCGTGTTCGGTAACATGCAACACCCCCGGAACAATTCGTTCCGAGGGTGTTATCGTGAAAAGGCCCCGTTATGCCCCCTTTTTTACGTAATAGGATTTGTATGGCTTCGGAGGCTGCGCCTCTTGCTGTAAGGTGAAAGTATCGGACAGGTGCTCCTCCAGACGACTCATGTCGTTCTTCATCTTCGAGGCTGTAATCTTGGCATAAATCTCCGTCGTAGTGATGTGTTTATGGCCCAGCATCACGGAAACCGTCTTCAACGGTACATCTTTGGCCAAAGTAAGCGTCGTGGCGAAAGTATGTCGCCCCACGTGCGTCGAGAGATTCTTGTCGATGCCCGCCCGGGCTGCGAGTTTTTTCAGCGTTGTTATCATGCTGTTGCGGTCCTTGACCGGAAAAATCCGGTCTTCGGACAACTTACCCGGATAACCCCGGTATTGCTCGATAAGCTGTAACGGAATCGGCAACAGCTGTATCCGGTACTCCGTACCTGTTTTTTCCCGCTTGGCATAGATACAGGGTACACCCGCTTCATTGACGATAATATCCCGATAACGCAGATTACGAAGATCGGCATAAGCCAAGCCGGTGAAGCAGCAAAAGATAAACATATCCCGGATGGCCCTTTGCCGATGGTACCGGAGGTCCAGAGCCATCAAACGACAAATCTCATCGTCCGTAAGACGTGTCCGCTCGGCCGGAGCGGGACGGCAATGAAACTCCAGAAAAGGGTGATGCGAAACCCAATGCTTCGCCACAGCGATGTATAATACGCATTTGAGCGATTGAATCCGCCCGAACGCCGTAGTCGCATTATAACCCCGCACCCCCAACATCCATTGGTAGTAGGTCTCGATAAATTCGCTGTCCAGCTCCTTGAGCAGCATATCCTCCCGGTATTTGTCTTTCAGAAACGACTCCAGACACCTACGTTCATTCGACAATTTGTCGTAAGTGCTTTGCTTATGACCGATGCCTATATCCTGTTGGACTTGTTGTAATCGGTAATCATAGGCTTCGAGCAGCGTCTTGTTATCGTCCCCGAAACCATGATAGGCATCTTTAACACGCTGGGCTGTCACATAATCGGTTTTCTCGCATAAAAGACGATAATGTTTCTTCAACCGATTCTCGATGTCGTCGAGGTAGTCGTTAATCTCGATGATACGCGGACTCTTCGATTTCTTCGGTCGATTCGCCGCCATATCCCAACACTCTGCCGGGACAGTCATTTTGCAACTGAAAGCTGTCTGGGTGCCATTGACCGTGATACGACACATGACTGGGTAGCCATCGGCCGTCAATCTACTCTTTTTCAGATAGAAAAGAACCTTGAATGTACTTCGCATAACTCAATATTTTTTATAACACAAAAGTAATTGATATTGAGCTATTTAGAAATGAGAAGTTTTGCGAAACAAGCTGAAAAACAGACGTATATGCCTAACGCTAAAATGGGTCACGATTTGGTAACGAAACAACGTCCATTATCCGCATTTTTTGTGCTGAAACTAACTGATTATAGATTTTGACAAACAAACAAAATACTGATAATCACGTAAATTCAACACTCTTTTTCCCTCCTTAAAAATGGATGCAACCAATCGAGCGTTACAAGGCTTTTCAGGAAAACAATCTTGTATTTCCCAATCTCAACTATTGGTCAATATGCAAGCGTATGGGAAAGATGATAAAGGAATGCGGCATCACCAAGAAAATCAGCTTTCACTGCTCAAGGCATGGGTTTGCGACCCTAGCTCTCAGCAAAGGGATGCCAATCGAGAGCGTCAGCCGTATTTTGGGGCATACGAACATTGAGACCACGCAAATCTATGCGAAGATAACCGTGCAGAAATTGGATAATGACCTCACGATGCTGAGCGACAAACTGAGCAAATCATTCGGAAACGTGAAAATGGCAGGGATATGAAACGGGAAATAATCACAACGGACAGCTATGGTAGAATTACCATACCATCCGATACAGGTAATATATGGATGAATGAAATGGAGCTGGTGGAACTGTTCGGGGTAATCGCCCCGACGCTCCGTGCCGCCATCCGTGCCGTGTACAAGTGTGGAGTTTTGAATCCACTTGAAGCAGAAAAACGTATCAGGCTGCCCAACGGCTATTATGCGGACATGTATGCCCTGCCGATGGTGGTGGCACTCGCTTTCCGCATTGACACGTCAGGTGCCGCAATGATTCGCAATGTCCTGCTGGAAAGATTGTGCCGGCGAAAAAAGGAACAAGTCCTGCTGGTGTCAGTGAATAACAGGATGCCGTATGAATGTTAGCATGAACTTTTAATGTCCAGCCATTTGATGATTAACGGTTTAATCTGACGTAGTGACGACATGAAGTCATTAAATCCGTAAATCAGTGCGTCAGTCAATCTGTAATTATCTGCAACAACCAATCCCCGAAGACGTGCATATTCCACGACTTCGGGCTTTTTTATCTCCTTTTACCTGAAAGAGCAACCCGTTTATACTGCATTTTCTTTTGGCATGACCTATTTTGCGCCGTTCCGCATAGATTTGCGTATCAAGATTTTACCGACACTTCCGTAGCTTTGCAACCATGTTTAACCCGTTGTCGACAAAATGTCGGCAGCACTAAAACCAGTATCAAAAATATGAAGAAAAAAGAAGAAATCATTTGCGTAGGTACAACTCTCTACAAGATTGTGTGCCAGTTTTGCATTGGCGGAGGCTATGTGAAGAGAGGTACTCTCATAGGCTTTTGGAAACAGAAAAGCCATAGCTCATTAGGGCATTTTCTTTACGCAGTGCAAGCACCGCTAAAAATGCCCCAATGAGCCAACGGGGTTACACCCCTCTGGACACCCCCGTTTGCCATGCGACATGACCGCAGCGGACGGAAACCAACAAACCAAATTGTCAAACCTGAAAACGAAAAATAAGCATGGGATATATAAGCATTCAAATCAACAAAGCGAAAGGCTCGGCTGACACGGGCGCATCCGACCACATAGAACGTAAGAGCATACCCAAGAACGCCGACTCGGCACGTACACATCTCAACCGTGAACTGGTGGAGTTTCCTGATGGAGTGTCCGACCGTACCGAAGCGATAAGTCACCGTATCCGTACGGCAGGTATCAAACGTAAGATAACCCCCGACCAAGTGCGGGCAATTAGAATCGTGCTTTCGGGTACGCACGAGGATATGACGAGAATACAGGACGGGGGCAGACTTGACGAATGGTGTGATGACAACCTGCAATGGCTACACCGTACATTCGGCAAGGAAAATACAGTTTCGGCAGTCCTGCACATGGATGAGCACACACCGCACATTCATGCCACGGTCGTACCGATAGTAACAGGAAAGCGCAGGAAAGCCAATAAGGAGCAGGAGGATGGTAAATGCTTGTACCGCAAGAAAGCCAATACCGTGCGCCTGTGTGCCGATGACGTGCTGACACGTGATAAACTCGTTGCCTACCACGACAGTTACGCAAAAGCAATGGAGAAATATGGCTTGCAACGTGGTGTGCGTGGCTCGGAAGCACGCCATACGACAACCGCCCAATACTACCGTGATTTGAAACGGAAGACGGGTGAACTTGAGGCCAACATGCAGCAGTTACAGACCGAGCAACAACAGGCAGAGCAACAGCTTGACGAGATAAGGCAGGAGGTCAAATCGGAAAAACTGGAAGCTGCCAAGACGGAAGCGAAAGCCGCATTCATGACAAAGGTCAGTTCTCTTTTCGGTAGCAATAAATTGAAAACCGAAAGAGAGGATTTACAACAACGTATTTCCGCACTTGAAAATCAGAACAAAGAATTGATACAACACATCAAAACAATGGAACAGGAACATAAGGAAGAGCGTACCAAGTTCAATGAATATGTGGATAAGATACAGCGATACTTCCCTTATGTAGAAAACCTGTTACCGTTAATTGACTTCTGCCGAACCACCTTGAAATTCTCTGAAAGAGTAATTCAGGAGTTGTGCAAGTTGAAGGAGATAAGGTTAAAAGGTGATTTCTATTCTCCAGAGTTCAACCGAAAGTTCCATGATGAAAATGCAGCATTCCTATTTAAGGAAGACAAAAACAGGAAAGGATATTATCATATATGCGTGAACAACATTCCGCTTGTGCAATGGTTTAGGCAGAAAGCGAATGAATGGAGAAATAGTTTAGGAATTACCTCTACTAAACAAGATAAAGGACTGAAAATATAGTGCATGCAAAAGAAAGGCATTTAATAATAAGGAATTATCAAAGAAAATCTCTACTTTTGTAATCGGAATGAGTTACCTCATTCCAAAACATACGAAAAAAAGAAGAAGCGTTATGCTTATCTAGTAAGTTGGAAACGTAGGAAATTTCGAGCTTAGTACGAGAGAAAGCATAGTGGTTCTCACGCTATAGCGTGGGCTGCTATTGCCATATCCGTACTAAAGGTTTCCTACGACCTCCAACTTAGACGTGGTAGCATTGCAGTTCCACGCTTGAACCGAAGTATGTTTTTTATCAATCTGATATACAGTTATAATCTATTATTTTCTTGTATATTTGATACCCAATAGTTCCCAGACGTATATTTGTTGAGAAGGACTACTAAAATTATATAGTAACAGAATACTGCTATTTCGAGGATAGTAATACATAGAATAAGTTTATGCTGATTTTGTTAATCTATGTATAACTAACCTAATGTCAGATATTGTTTTTCTAACTTTTGTTTCATGCTCTTTCAAAAATTGTTGGGATATTACAAAATTCGCTTCTTGCATGTCACCATCTGTAAGCCATTTCCAATATGACGTTGCTAAATTTTGTATTGAATTTTTATCGTTTAGAAATTTAGGAAAAGATTCTTTGATTTCTTCTAGTATCATATCAGAAATGACATCTCCTCTGTGAAATGTCATTCTAATATCGGTTTTTGCATCGTCTAGGGATATTTCACCTTTACTAAGCTGTTCTAAAATAGACATATTCCTACTATATACATCGCAAAGTTCCATTAAATCTTTGGATATTATATCGCGAGCCACATTCCTTTTATTTAGCGAATTACCTAAATATACAACAGCAATTGTTAATGCAGTTGTAATAATGAGCATTAACGCATCAATAATATTTATCTCATAGTTTATACATCCTCTAATAAAGGATAAAATTACTAGAGTTACAACTATTCCTATTGCAGCTCCACTAGCATATTTAAGTAGTTCTTTCATTACCTGTCTCTTTTGGTTGGATGTTCTATTTCCGTTATGATACGTTTTTTTCTAATTTCACTTTCATTAGAAATAAAATCAATTGTAGAAAGAACAACTTCACTTCCCATTTCTAGAGAAAGTTTACCAAAAGCCCCTGATACAAATGAAGATGGATATCCCCACACTCCATCCAAATTAATTATGAGTTTTACTTTATTTCTTACTGCTTCTTCAAATTTGGGTTTTAACAATACCTCAAAAAACTCTTCGCCAGAATGTGGTCCGTCTTTACGATATCGAGCTCCTGGAGAGTCAGAGAAATCAGCCTTTATGTCTATGATAATATCTTCCATATTACTTTTTCTATGTTCAACAATCAAACCAAATTAAATACAAAGATACCACATTTAATGGTCTAAACCGTTATTATGTTTATTAAAAATACTATATGTCTTTGTTTGTTGTATCTCCGTTTGTTAATTCCCAAAACAGCATAGTACCAGAAAAGTTGTGTTCGAGAGCTTCTGCTGTCTTATCTTTTAAGTTTATTTTCACATCATTGCTTATTATATAGGCTCGTGCAAAATATTGAGAATTGCTATTGACAGCTATTTGTGGAATCCCCTTTCCTCTAATTTTATTGTCTACTTTTTCTCGTGATTTAATTTTGCCGTCAAGAAGATCGGGCACTAAATCAGTATTATTTTCCAAGCCTATAACTCTCTTGATTTTTTTAAATACCTGTACAGGGATACTATCAAATATACCAACACCTAAATCTATAAATGTATACATCGTGTGCCCATTAGGGGCGTTATAAGTATATAACCACCATTTGAATTGATTTGCATTTGAATTATTGCTTGCGTGATTATTGGTATTTGACATTGCTTCTATTAGCATTTCATATAGATCTGGGAAAGGTTTATTACTTCCAAACACATGTTTTGTTCCTAGTATACATGCGTTTTTTGCTATATCTGATTGCACTTGATAATTGCTTTCTTGATGGAACAAATTAGTATCACTTTTGTGTGCAGATTTTAAAACCTTTGTTGCTTTTACATGATTATAAAAGCCAGACTCTGTAAATAATTTAAGAAGTTCTGGATCTGTAGGTGCATTTCCCCTAATGCGTCCTCTTTTTCCTAAAAACGACTCATCATTAGCACATGCGGCAAGTAATGCTATTGCATCTGAAGATAAAGCTGTTATATGTGACAAATCACATTGAACCTTTTCCTTATTATGCAATAACGATTTGCATTTTATGAAATATTCTAGAATTTCATTTGTATTATCTATGAATGAAAAGTTTTTAGGAACCTCTAGTTCTACATAAGCTTTACGTTCCCATTTCAGTTGTGCCACAAGTCCTCTTCGTCTATTTTCAAGACGATGCCTACGGCGCAACTTGTAACTTTTGCTTTGACGCTTCATTGTGCGCCTCATTCGTTTGAGTTGATAACGCCGTCTTTTAATCTCTTTTTTGGTTTTATAATTCACGAAATTACAATTTAACGATAATGTTATAATTTATTAAACGCTGTTCTATAAGTGCATTATTTTACCATATTCACTTTGGGGCATTTAGTTATTTATACTACAAAAGTATAAAAATAATCCGGACTATTGAATATAATTCACTATATTTGCATTATAAAATTGCATCTAAGAATGAAACTAAATAAGATAAAGGCAGTTTTGTCGGACAAAGGCATTTCTCAGACGTGGTTGGCAAAAAAACTGGATAAGAGTTTTAGTATGGTTAATGCCTATGCTTGCAACAGAATCCAACCTAACTTGGAGACACTGCAACAAATAGCAGAGATTCTTCAAGTTGACTTAAAAGATCTGATAACAGATAAGGATGAACGAGAATGATATTCTGTGGGCATGTGTTATCTTTTTGGCGTATAACTTCTGATAATGCAGAAATATAGGAACGACTATGACTCCGGAAGAAAAAGCTAGGCAAAAGATAGATCTGTGGTTTGCCGAAGCAGGTTGGAAGGTAATCAATAGAGAAGATTATGAACCGACTTGCACGGCTGTCGCAATAAGGGAAGGGTTGCTAAAAGGTAATCTTGAGGCAGATTATTTCCTTTTCATTAACGGAAAGGCTATTGGTGTGCTTGAAGCTAAAAGAGAAGAAATAGATCCTTTTTCCAACAATGTTTGCGAACAGGCTGTATTATATGCTAAAAGTGTTCCCCATATCTATCAGGCATATCAGAAGCCATTGCCGTTTATCTTTACTTCAAATGGCAAAGAACTGTTTTTCTGTGATTTTCGCGAACAAAAGCAAAGTTTTAAACAGATAATGGCTATCCCTACTCCTTATGAGTTGGTCAAGCAGTTAGGAATAAGTGATTATTTCGCAGGACTTCCCTCTTTGCAGAAAAAAGGATTACGTGATTGTCAGTATGAGGCAGTTACTGAAC
>UMAG01017910.1_pt1 | contig 11128 bp, 8 predicted proteins | sample 1963651 | NCBI WGS metagenome assembly UMAG01 (sample SAMEA4835910, study PRJEB28245) | human gut metagenome | biome: gut microbiome; material: fecal sample | place: Denmark | collected 2008 | reverse complement strand
ATTGAATTATCTGAAAAAGATAAAAGAATTTTAGAAAAATAGAAATGACGTGCCCAAAAAAGAGGCACCGCTCAAAATAAAGAAGGAGGTAAATTCTAAAATGGATATTATTAAATCAATAGAACATGAACAACTAAAGAATAAAATACCAGAATTAAAAGTTGGTAACACAGTAAAAGTTCACGTTAGAATTAAAGAAGGAAACAAAGAAAGAATCCAAGTATTCGAAGGAATTATAATCAAAGTACAAGGTGGAGGAGTTAACCAAACATTTACAGTAAGAAAAACATCTTATGGTGTTGGTGTTGAAAAAACATTCTTAGTACATTCACCATTAGTTGAAAAAGTAGAATTAGTAAGAGTTGGTAAAGCTAGAAGAGCTAGATTATTCTACTTAAGAGACAGAGTTGGTAAAGCTGCTAAAACTAAAGAAATGGTTGGAGCTAGAATCGAAAATAGAGAAATTACTATTAAAGAAGATTTAGTAGAAGAACCAGTTGCTGAAGTTAAAGAAGAAGCTGTAGAAGCTCCAGCAGAAACAGTAGAAAACAAAGCTGAATAATTTATATAAAAGTTGAGATAATGTGAGTATGAAGTTATCTCAATTTTTTTTGCTTTTAACCGAATTATTTGACAAAATCGCTTTTTAGAAGTACAATATAATAGGTAGAAAAGGAGAGTTTTATGCAAAACAATAATAATAAAAAGTTCTTAGATAATTTAGTATCAAGAACAAAAATATATTTAATAATAATATTATTACTATTAATCGCAATATCAATACAAAACACAAAATTTATAATACCATCAATATTTATATTTGTATTAGTTTCAGCATACACATATTTTGCAAATAATAAAAGAAAAAGTGAAATATCAGAAACATTACAAGACTTAACACTAACAGTTGATTCAGCAGCCAAAACAAGTTTAATAAATTCACCATTTCCACTTATAATAATGGAAACAGATGGAAATGTAGTATGGAAAAGTTCAAAATTTGTATCAGAATTTGCTAATATTGATATGAATAGTCTAATAAATGATTTAATGTTTGAATTAAAAGCAGAAATAGGAAATAAAGAACAACAAAAAGATACAAACATATTAAAAACAGTAAACATCAATAAGAAAACATACAAAATGATGGGGAAATTTGTTAAATCAAAAAAATATAATAAAAACCAAAAAGAATATATGGCAATATTATATTTTATAAATGAAACAGAAAAAATAAAACTTCAAAAAGAATATAATGATTCAAAATCATGTGTTGGAATTATTATGATAGACAATTATGAAGAAAATATGCAAATGCTTGAAAGTGAAGAAAAAGCACAATATGTTGCTGAAATAGATAAAAATATATATGAATGGACAAATGATACAAATGGTGTATTAATAAAATCAGATAGAGATAGATATATATACATTTTCGAGCAAAGATACTTAGAAAAAATAAAAGAAGATAAATTTAGTATATTAGATAAAATCAAAGAAATAGACCCAAAACAAAAAGTTCAATTTACATTAAGCATAGCAATATCTAATGAAGGAAAAAATGACAAAGATAAATATAAATCAGCACAAACAGCTATGGACATAGTACTTGGAAGAGGTGGAGACCAAGCTGTTATTAGACAAAATGATATATATAAATTCTTTGGAGGAAGAGCTCAAGAAGTTGAAAAAAGAACAAAGGTAAAAGCAAGAGTTGTTGCACATGCCTTAGAAAATCTTATAAAAGAATCAAGCAAAGTAATGATAATGGGACATATGAATCCAGACATAGATGCAATGGGTTCAAGTATAGGTGTATATAGAATAGCAAAAAGTTTAGACAAAAATGCTTATATAATAACAAGTAATACACCAACACTACAAAGTTTTAAAGAAAGCTTATTAGCAGAAGAACCAGAGTATGAAGATGTCTTGATAAGCAAAGAAGTCGCAGAAGAAAATATAGATGAAGATACTTTGCTAGTTATAGTAGATACTCATAAAAACACATATGTAGAATCAGAAGAAGTTGTAAAAAAAGCAAAGAAAATAGTTGTAATAGACCATCATAGAAGAAGCGCAGATTATATAGAAGATGCTACATTAACATTCCAAGAAGTATATGCTTCTTCAGCAGCAGAATTAGTTACAGAATTATTACAATATACAGATGTAAATGTTGAATTAAAGAAAATAGAAGCAGAAAGCTTATATGCAGGAATTATGATGGACACAAAAAGTTTTACATTTAAAACAGGTGTAAGAACCTTTGAAGCAGCCGCATATTTACGTAGATGTGGTGTTGATATAATAAAAGTAAAAAAATGGTTTCAAAGTGATTTACAATCATTTAACATTATAGCAGATATAGTAAAAAGTGCTGAAATAGTAAACGAAAGCATTGCAATTGCTATATATGATAAAGAAAAAGCTAAAGATGTAAGCTTAATTTGTGCAAAAGCAGCAGATGAATTACTCACAATAAATGATGTAACAGCATCCTTTGTATTAGGAAATACAGGAGATAAAATCTGTATAAGTGGACGTTCAATAGGAGATATAAATGTACAAGTAATATTAGAAAAACTTGGAGGCGGAGGTCATATAACACTTGCAGGAGCTCAAGTAGAAGGAATGACAATGGAAGAAGCTAAACAAGAATTAATAATAAGAATTAATGAATATTTTACAGAAATAGAAAATTAAAGAATAAAATTAAGGAATTGGAGTAAAATTCAATTCCTTTTTAAATTTAGTGTGTTTTGGTTGAAAAAACTTAAAAAATGTTGTAAACTATATAAAGCTAAATAAAATGAAGGGTAGTGATTTTAATGAAAGTAATACTAAAAACAGATATTAAAGGTGTAGGAAAAAAAGACCAAGTAATAAACGCATCAGATGGATATGCAAGAAATTTTTTATTTCCAAAAAATTTAGCAGTAGAAGCAAATGCAGAAAATATGAGTAAATTAAAAGCAAAACAAGATTCAAATGCATTTAAAAAATCTCAAGAAAAAGAAGAAGCACAAAAAATAGCAGATAAATTATCAAAAATATTAATGAAAGTTCAAGTAAAAGCAGGAGAAAATGGAAAAATCTTTGGAGGAGTTTCTTCAAAAGAAATAGCTGAAAACCTAGAAAAACAATATAACATAAAAGTTGATAAGAAAAAAATTGATTTAAAAGAAACAATAAAAACTTTAGGAATGTTTACAATAGAAATTAAACTATATGAAGGAGTAGTTGGAAAACTAAAAATAGATGTAATATCAAAAGCATAAGAGGGGGAAAAGGCAATGGAACTAGGGAAAATACCACCACACGATATAGAAGCAGAGCAAGCTGTTATAGGAAGCATGTTAACAGACAAAGAAGCTGTTTCAAGTAGTATAGAGGTTTTAAAAGAAGAAGACTTTTATAGAAAAGATAATAGATTAATATATTCAGCAATGCTTAATTTATATAATAGAGCAGAGCCAATAGATTTAATTACTGTAAAATCAGAATTAGAAACTATGGGAAAATTTGAACAAGTTGGTGGATTTGAATATTTAGCCGATTTACCAGAAAAAGTTCCAACAACAGCAAATGCTGAAAAATACATAAAAATAGTAGAAGAAAAATCTACTTTAAGAAATCTAATAAGAACAGCAAATGAAATAATAGATTTAGGCTATGACCCATCTGAAAATGTTGAAGATATTATGGAAGGTGCAGAAAAAAAGATTTTCAATATATTACAAGATAAAAATCAAAAAGGTTATGTACCAATAAAAGACATTTTAGTAGATAGTTTTACACAATTAGAAGAACTGTATAATAGAAAACAGCACATAACAGGTGTTCCTACAGGATTTGCAGATTTAGACTATAAAACAGCAGGTCTACACGGTTCAGAACTAATATTAATAGCGGCAAGACCAGCAATGGGAAAATCAGCATTTGCCTTAAATATAGCAGCAAATGCAGCATTAAATGCAAATATACCAGTTGCAATATTCAGTTTGGAAATGTCAAAAGAACAAATGGTAAACAGAATTCTATGTAGTGAAGCAATGGTAGATAGTAACAAAGTAAGAACAGGAAAACTAGAAGATGAAGACTGGGCAAAACTTGCAAGTAAAATAGGGCCACTTTCAGAAACAGGAATTTTTATAGATGACACACCAGGAATTTCAATCACAGAAATAAGAGCAAAATGTAGAAAACTAAAACTAGAAAAAAATATAGGATTAGTAGTAATAGACTATTTGCAATTAATACAAGGAAGTAATAGAAGAAACGGTAGTCGTGAGCAAGAAATAGCAGAAATTAGTAGATCTTTAAAAATCTTAGCAAAAGAATTAAACGTTCCAGTAATTGCACTATCACAGCTATCGAGAGCTGTAGAACAAAGACCAGACCACAAACCAATGATGTCAGACTTGCGTGAATCTGGTTCAATAGAGCAAGATGCTGATATAGTAATGTTCTTATACAGAGAAGATTACTATAATCCAGACACAGAAAGAAAAAACATAGCAGAAGTAATCATAGGAAAAAACAGAAGTGGTTCAACAGGTAGTGTAGATTTAGGATGGCTTGGAAGTTATACAAAATTTGTTAATCTTGAAAAAAGATTTGATGATTAAAAATGAGGGAAAAAGGTTAGCCCTTTTTCTCTTTTTGATTTTAGGAGTTGATTTTATTGAAACAAAAAGTTTTAGAAACAATAAAAAAATATAATTTAATACAAAACGGAGATAAGATAGTTCTAGGAGTTTCTGGAGGACCAGATTCTATTTCTATGTTAGATATTTTAAATGAAATAAGAATAGATAAAACAAACAATCTAGATTTTAATATAGTAGTTGCCCATGTTAATCATATGATTAGAGAAGAATCGGGAGAAGATTTAGAATTTGTAAAAAATTTTTGTAATAAAATTGGTGTTGAATTTTATTCAAAAAGTATAGATATTCAAAAAATTGCAAATACTAATAAAATAGGAACAGAGGAAGCAGGAAGAAATGCAAGATATGAATTTTTTGATGAAATTTTAGAAAAAACAAATTCAAATAAAATAGCTATAGCACATAACAAAAATGATAAAGTAGAAACAATTATAATGAATATGCTAAGAGGTAGCGGAATAGCTGGTTTAAAAGGAATAGAACCTATAAAAAACAACAAATATATAAGACCATTAATAGAATGTGAAAGATATGAAATAGAAAATTACTGTAAAGAAAAAAATATAGAAGCAAGAATAGATAGAACAAATTTTGAGAATGTATATACCAGAAACAAAATAAGAAATATAATCATTCCATACATTAAAAATGAATTTAATCCAAACATAATTCAAACAATGGACAGACTATCAGAACTTGTAAAAGAAGAAGATGAATATCTAGAAAAATTAGTTGAACAAAAATACCAAGAAATGTTATTAGAAGAAAAAACAAAAGAAATAGTTATGGATTTAAAAAAATTTAATAAGGAAGAAAAAGTTATAAAATCTAGGATTTTGTTATATACTATAGCGAGGCTTTTAGGTTCAACAAAGGGAATAGAAAAAATACATATAGAAGATGTAATAAAAATGTGTAGTAACAATATAGGTAATAAATATTTAACTCCTAATAAAAATATAAAAATTTTACTAAAAAATCACAAAATATACTTTATAAGTCAAAAATGAGCCTCCGTAGTACTTTAGGAGGCTATATTATTTTGTAATCAAAAAGTAATAAAAAAACTATTGAAAAACAAAAATTTCTATGGTATAAAACTTAATATCAAAAAGGCGAAGAGGAGGAATTATTTTGAAAAACGGAATTAAAACATTAGCAATGTGGCTAATAATAGGAGTAATATTTATTGTATTATTGTCATCAATAATGACAAACACAAATACAAAATTAAAATATTCAGATTTAATTACGAAAATAAATGAGGGAAAAGTAGAAGCAATTGTAATAGATGCAGATGGAAGTTCTGCAACAGTTACACTTTCTGATGATAAAATAAAAAAACAAGTTAATATTCCAAACATGGAAAGCTTTATGAATTACACAGAAGACTTCATTAAAAATGGTTCATTCACATTAGAGGAAAATTCAGAATCTGTATTTTCAATAATATTAAGCTTATTAACACCATTTGGAATTTTAATAATATTCTTTATATTCTGGTTCTTTATGATGGGTGGTCTTAATGGTTCACAAAACGGTGGAAAAACAATGACATTTGGAAAAAGCAAAGCTAGAATGATGACACCAGCAGACAGAAACAAAATAACATTTGATGATGTAGCAGGTGTTGATGAGGAAAAAGAAGAATTAGAAGAAATAGTACAATTCTTAAAAAATCCAAAGAAATTTACAGATATGGGAGCAAGAATACCAAAAGGAGTTCTACTTGTAGGTCAACCAGGTACAGGTAAAACACTACTTGCAAAAGCAGTTGCAGGAGAAGCAGGAGTACCATTCTTTATAATAAGTGGTTCAGACTTTGTAGAAATGTTCGTAGGTGTTGGAGCTTCAAGAGTTAGAGATTTATTTGAACAAGCAAAGAAAAATGCACCATGTATTATATTTATAGATGAAATTGATGCAGTAGGTCGTCAAAGAGGTGCTGGACTTGGTGGTGGACATGATGAAAGAGAACAAACACTTAACCAATTATTAGTTGAAATGGACGGTTTCTCAGACAATGAAGGAGTTATAGTCTTAGCAGCAACAAATAGACCAGATGTATTAGACAAAGCATTATTAAGAGCAGGAAGATTTGATAGACAAATAGTAGTAGGAGCACCAGATGTTAAAGCAAGAGAGCATATATTAGAAGTACACTCTAAAAAGAAAAGATTAGCAGAAGATGTAGACCTAAAAGTAATTGCAAAAAACACATCAGGATTTGTAGGAGCTGACCTAGAAAACGTATTAAACGAAGCAGCATTATTAGCAGCAAGAAGAAACCTACAAGAAATTGGCATGAAAGAAATAGAAGATGCAATGGTAAAAGTAACAATGGGACCTGAAAAGAAAACAAGAGTAAGAAGTGAAAAAGAAAATAGATTAGTATCTTATCACGAAGCAGGTCATGCAGTTGTAAGCCATTATTTAACAACACAAGACCCAGTACACCAAATATCAATAGTACCAAGAGGAATGGCTGGAGGTTACACAATGTATCGTCCAACAGAAGACAAAAACTTTATGTCTAAAACAGAAATGGAAGAAAATATAGTTTCTCTATTAGGTGGTAGAGTTGCAGAAGCACTTATATTAAATGACATTTCTACAGGAGCAAGTAATGATATAGAAAGAGCTACAAAAATAGCTAGAAGTATGGTTACAAAATACGGTATGAGTGAAAGAATAGGAACATTAATGTTAGGTTCTGACCAAAGTGAAGTATTCTTAGGAAGAGACTTAGCACAAGCAAGAGAATATTCAGAAGAAACAGCAGGAGTTATAGATGAGGAAACAAAGAGAATTGTTGATGAGGCTTACAATAGAGCTAAACAAATATTAACAGACCATGTTGATAAATTACATGCTGTTGCAAAAGTATTACTTGAAAAAGAGAAAATCGAAGCAGATGAATTTGAAAAGATATTTGCTGAAGACTAAAAATTGCAAAAATTTAATATGTAATTTAAATTTAATATAAATGTAATAAACAAGCTAAAAACAGCTTCCGTAAAGCAAAACGGAGGCTGTTTTTTTGATGTAGAAAAATGCTATTTACAAAGTAAAATAAATATGACAAGATATAATTAAGTAATAGTAGGAAAAAATAGGGGGAGCTTATGAAAAAAATTAAGTTAATATCATTAACACTAATATTCACAATAATATTTCAAATGATTGTTCCAATATTAATCAATATTGACTGTAATACAGTATTTGCAGAAGATAATACAAATACATGGGACATTTCAGCTAATGGAGATGGAAGTGTAATGGCTGTTCTTTCAGATGATGGCACATTAACTATTAGTGGAAATGGCAATATGAAAGATTGCGGAAATTATGAAAATGATTCATGGTGGAATGTAAAAGAAAATATAAAAAATGTTTTAATAAATGCTGGAGTAACAAACATAGGAGAATATGCATTTGAATATTGCAGTAATTTAGTAAGTATAAAAATACCAAACACTATAACAAGTATAGGTGACTATGCGTTTGATGAGTGTAGTAGTTTAATAAGTATAGAGATACCAGAAAGTGTAACTAGTATAGCAGTACCTGCATTTTCAAGTTGCAATAGTTTAACAAGTATAAATGTATCAGAAAAAAATGAAAAATATTTAAGTGATAAAGGAGTATTATATACAAAAAACATAACAGAATTAATTAAATATCCAGCAGGAAAAAAAGAAAAAGAATATGCAATATCAAACAGTGCAACAAACATAGAAATTGGAGCATTTGATGAGTGTAGTAATTTAACAACTATAGAAATACCAGAAAATGTAGTAAATATACCATCATTGTCAGATTGTAATAGTTTAACAGATATAAATGTATCAGAAAATAATCAAAAATATTTAAGTGATAATGGAGTATTATATACAAAAGACAAAAGAGAATTATTGATGTACCCAGTTGGAAAAAAAGAAAGAGAATATATAATTCCTGAAGGAGTGAGAATTATTGGTTTTGATGCATTTGAAAATTGTTATAATTTAGTAGATGTAAAAATTCCGAATACTGTAATAATGATATATGGTAGGGCATTTAGTAATTGTATTAATTTATCAAGTATAAAAATTTCAGAAAGAGTAGGATATATAGGTGATTTTGCATTTAGTAATTGTATAAATTTAAAAGAAATAACAATACCAGATGGTGTAACAAACATAGATCCATATGTATTTTCATATTGTGATAGTTTAATAAGTATAAATGTATCAGAGAATAATCAAAAATATATGAGTGATAATGGTGTCTTATATACAAAAGATAAAACAAAATTAATTAAATATCCAGCTGGAAAAAAAGAAGAAAAATATACAATATCAGAAGATGTATCTATTATAGAAGAAAATGCATTTTATGCATGTAATAGTTTAAAAAGAATAATAATTCCAGGTAGTGTAACTGAAATTGGAAAAAGGAATTTTTATTATTGTGATAGCCTAATGATATATTGTGCAAGTGCATCATATGCTAAAGAATATGCAATAGAAAACAATATTCGATATATAGACTTATCTAAATATTCTCAAATAACAGTTGATAATAATAAATACTTAACAAAAATATCTCAAAACACAACAATATCACAACTAAAAGAAAAAATAGAAACAAATGCTCCAATAAAAATAACAAAAGGAGAACAAGAAATAACAGACGAGAATACATTAGTCACAACAGGAATGAGCTTACAAATAGGAGATGAAACATATATATTAGTAGTAACAGGAGACTTAAATGGAGATGGAAAAATAGGGCTAACGGACTTAGCAAATTTTAAATTATCAATGGTAGGAAAAAGAGAATTAAGCACAGCGACTACACTAGCAGGAGATATAAATGAAGATGGAAAGACAAGTTTAAGTGATTTAGCAAAATTAAAAATGTATTTAGTTGGAAAAATTACCATATAAATTTTACTAAAATATAATGTAACTAAAATTTAATATAAATGTAATAAACAAGCTAAAAACAGCTTCCGTAAAGCAAAACGAAGGCTGTTTTTTTGATGTAGAAAAATGCTATTTACAAAGTAAAATAAATATGACAAGATATAATTAAATAATAGTAGAAAAAAATAAGGGGAGATTATTTTAATGAAAAAAAGAATATCAATAATGTTAATTACAATATTATTACTACAAGTAGTATTATCAATTTTAAATGTTACTTTAGAAAGTGGAATAACATCAAAATCAATAGCGGCAACAAATTAAATATCATCAGGAAAATGGAAATACACAATAAATGATGATAATACAACAATAACAGTAATAGAATATGGAGGAGAAGAAGCAAACTTGGTAATACCAAGTAAAATTGATGGCTATACAGTAACAGGGATAGGCAATGGAAGAATGGTAGATTCGTCAAAAAATAAATATTCTGTATTTGAGTTAGGCTATTGTATTAATGAAATTAAGCTACCTAATACAATTAAAACAATAGCGAGTATTGCTTTTAAAGGGTGTAAAAATTTAACTAATATCGAATTAAATGAAGGACTAGAAATAATTGGGAATCAGGCATTTATTGGATGTAAAAAATTAAAAAATTTAAATATTCCAAGTACAGTTCAAGCACTTACAAATGATACTAATATAAATCCTTTTGATGAATGTGATTCGCTAGAGAATATAGAAGTAAATCAAGATAACTTATATTTTTCTTCTAGTGAAGGAATTTTATTTAATAAAGAAAAAACAATAATGATTGCATATCCAAAAGCAAAAAAAGAAAAATATTATTCAATTCCAGAAAATGTAACTCAAGTTTATGCACTAGCCATAGATAATACGAATTTGGAGAGTTTATATATTGGTAAAAACGTCAATGAAATAAATTGTAATTCAAAGTATTCATGGGCTAGAGAACTTTTAGCTATATGTGGATTACCTAATCTGAATAATATTATTGTAGATGAATCAAATGAATTATTCAGTAGTGAATCAGGGGTTTTATATAATAAGGATAAGTCAAAATTATTATTTTATCCATCAGGAAAGAAAGAAACTTATTTTAATATTCCAAGTACAGTAAAAAAATGTGAAAACATTTTTAATAATCAATATATGGAAAAAATTAAAATTAATACTTTTATAGATAATGTTGAATTCTTAATGAATATGCAAAATTTGAAAAATATAGAAGTAGATGAATCAAATAATAACTATATGCAAAAAAATGGAGTTTTATTTAATAAAAGTGGAAATAAAATAGTATATTATCCTATGGGAAGAGATGAACAACAATATGAAATAGATAGTGAAGTAACAGAGATATCATCAAATGCATTTAAAAATTCTAAAATAGTTCGAGTTGTTTTACCATCAAATTTAACTATTATAAGTGATAATTTATTTTATAATTGTACAAATTTAAAAGACATAATAATACCTAAAAGTGTAACAAAAATAGGAAGTTATGCATTTTATAAT
>UMAG01044589.1_pt1 | contig 11264 bp, 7 predicted proteins | sample 1963651 | NCBI WGS metagenome assembly UMAG01 (sample SAMEA4835910, study PRJEB28245) | human gut metagenome | biome: gut microbiome; material: fecal sample | place: Denmark | collected 2008 | reverse complement strand
GAGTTATATAAAGAACTAGAAAGAAACGTATCATTAAGAGTAAAAGATGGAGAAACACCAGACTCATTTGAAGTATCAGGTAGAGGTGAATTACATTTATCAGTATTAATTGAAACAATGAGAAGAGAAGGATTTGAACTATTAGTTTCAAGACCAAAAGTTATCTTCAAAGAAATTAATGGAGTTAAATGTGAACCAATAGAATTATTAGTTGTAAACGTACCAGATGACTGTGTCGGAAATGTTATTGAAAAATTAGGTAGAAGAAAAGCTGAAATGATTAATATGGAACCAGCAGAAGCTGGACATACAAAAATAGAATTTAGAATTCCAGCAAGAGGAATAATTGGTTATAGAACAGAATTCCTTACAGACACAAAAGGTGAAGGAACAATGAACCATATATTCGATAGCTATGAACCATACAAGGGAGACATCCAAGCACGTGTTAGAGGAACAATAGTAGCCTTTGAACCAGGTAAATCTGTAACATATGGATTATACAATGCTCAAGATAAAGGTGATTTATTCATAGGACCAGGTGTAGATGTTTATGAAGGCATGATTGTTGGTCTAAACTCTAGAGGAGAAGATTTAGCAATAAATGTATGTAAAGAGAAACATTTAACAAACACTAGAGCATCAGGTTCAGATGAAGCATTAAGATTAGTTCCACCAATTCAAATGTCACTTGAAAAAGCAATCGAATTTATTCAAGATGATGAATTAGTAGAAATAACACCAAAATCAATAAGATTAAGAAAGAAAATATTAGATTCTAAAGAAAGAGAAAGAGCTAATAGAAACAAATAAAACAAAAAGGTTAGGCATTAGCTTAACCTTTTTATAAATATAAAAGATGAGGTAACAAAATGAATAAAGAAGAATTAGAAAAAATAAAACAAAAAGCATTAGAAGAACATATACCAATTATAATGGATGATACTTTAGAAGTAATAGAAAAACAATTAAAAGAAAAGCCACCAAAAAGAATATTAGAAATAGGGGCAGCAGTAGGATATTCAGCAATGTGCTTTTCAGAATTCTTAGCAGATGGAGGAAAAATAGATACAATTGAAAGAGATGAAGAAAGAATAAAAGAAGCTAAAATAAATTTCAAAAATGTAGAAGTAGAAGAAAAAATAAAATTGTATGAGGGAGATGCAGTAGAAATATTACCAACATTAAACGAAAAATATGATATGGTATTTATAGATGCTGCGAAAGGAAAATACCCATTTTTCTTGAAAGAAGCTTTAAGGATGATAAATGAAAACGGAATAATATTTGCAGATAATATATTATATAAAGGGTATGTTATGAGTGATTATAATAAACATAAACAACGTACAGCTGTAAGAAATTTAAGAGAATATATAAAAGAAGTATCAGAAAATCCAAATCTTGAAACTGAAATATTAGAAGTAGGCGATGGATTGGCTATTAGTAGAATAAAATAAAAGTATCAGTGTAAAAACTGATACTTTTTTAATATACCAAAAATTCATTATATTCTTGTTGAGGTCTAAAAAAATTATATATTTTATTTTTGATGTTTTTTATAAAAGGTAATACTGTATTAAGTTGTTCTCTGTGTTTAGATAATTGAACTCCATAAAAATGATAGAAAGTATCATCAAATGGAATTTCTATTGCAATCGGGTTTCCATTAGCATCAAGGAAAGGTGTTATTTCTGTATATGTAGGCAATTTAGAAATAGAATTTTCATTTAATAAACGTGGTTTATATGTTGTATGTGCTATTTCTCCACTGGTTTTAGACATTTTTTCCATATATAAAGTTCTTATTTGAGTTTCAAATAAACAATCTGGAATTAGATTATTTTTCATAATATCATGAATTGATTGATATCCATTGTCCTTTGGATTTTCAATATAATTTTTTTCTTTAATTAAAGTAAAACCAGAATTTATTCTAAATTTATTTAATTCTTCAGAAACTTCTAAGCAAGTTTCTTGTAATTTTTTTTCATATTCTTCAAATTCCTTTTTGTCTGTAGGAATAGGAACATTTTTATCAAGTTGAGTAATTATTATTCTTTCGGCCATTATGTCATGTAAAAGAACATCAGCATTTGGATCAACTTTTAATTTATCATTTAATTTCTTTTTATAGCTATATTCTGATTTTTGTCTTATTTTTATATTAAAAACTAGATTAGGAAATCTTTCTTGTAGAAATTTTCTTTCTGCAATACTATAATTGGTTATTATTTTTTTATATTCTGTAGAGTATAATTTATATCTATTTAATAAATCTTCACATCTTGGATTATTATACAAAGCACTGAAAGTTTCTTCATGTATAGGAATATTAAATGTTAATGGCTTTTCAAAATTTGTATTACACACATTTATGCAAGATTGGTCATCAGATAATTTTATTATGATGTTTTTAGGAAAATCGTTTAAATTTAAATTCTCAATAAAAGAAACATTATTTTTTTGAGAGTTTGGTAAAGTTTTTAACGAATTTTTAAAATCATTCATACAATTACTCCTTTCTGTATAAATATAGACCGCTCTTTATTATACCATAAATTTAACAAAAATGGAAGAGTTTACGTAAAAAATGTTGACATTAATATTTTTCCAATATATAATTAATATATTAAAAACAATTCAAAATAGAATAAAAGAGGTAAAAAAAATGAAAAAAATAGAATTATTAGCACCAGCAGGTTCATTTGAAAAAGCAAAAATAGCATTTTTATATGGAGCAGATGCAGTATATTGTGGAACATCATCATTATCATTAAGAACAAGAGCAGATATGGGAAATGATGACTTGGTAAAAACAATAAAATATGCACATAGCATAGGAAAAAGAGTACATGTAACACTAAACATTTTTGCATGGGATGAAAAATATGAAGAAATAATAGAAATGGCAAAAATATTAAATGAAGTAAAACCAGATGCTATAATAGCAGCAGATGGTGGAGTTATGGAAGTATTAAAAAAATATGCTCCAGATGTACCAATCCATGTAAGCACACAAGCAAATGTTGTAAGTTTACATGCAGCTAACTTTTGGCATAAAAATGGTGCTAAAAGAGTTATAATGGCAAGAGAAGCAAACAAAGAACAAATAAGATACATAATGGAAAATAAACCAAAAGACTTAGAAGTAGAAATGTTTGGACATGGAGCAATATGTTTTGCATATTCAGGAAGATGCTTCTTAAGTGATTTTTTATGTGGAAGAAGTGCAAATTTAGGTGATTGTGCACAAAGCTGTAGATGGTCATATAACCTTTATGCAGAAGAAAAAAACAATCCAGGTCAATTAATGCCACTTGAATCAGATGAAAATGGAACGAGTATTTTTTCATCAAAAGATTTATGCTTAATAAAAGAAATACCAGAAATAATTGATATGGGAGTAGACAGTTTAAAAATAGAAGGTAGATTAAAAACAGAATATTATGTAGCAAGTGTTGTAAATGCATATAGAACAGCTATAGATGACTATATGAAAGACCCAGAAAATTACGATTACACAAAGTATTTAAATGAATTAGAAAAAGTAAAAACAAGACCATTTACTACATTCTATTTTAATGATAGAAAAAATGAAGATATACAAGACTTTAGTGGAAAACAATACAATGATAAATATGAATTTGGTGGAAAAATTGTTGAAGCAAAAGAAGAAAAATCAGTAATAGAAATAAAAAATAAATTAACAGTTGGAGACACATTAGAAATACTAAAACCAGGACAATTTGAACCAATAGAATTTAAAATAGAACAATTATGGGATTATGAAACAGGAGAAAAAATAGACTTTGTAAGCCCAGGAGTTAAAGGACAAAAAGTATTAATGAATATTCCTGTAAAATGCGAAAATAATTGGATTATGAGAAGAAAAAAGGGGAACTAAAAAGTTCCTCTTTTAATCTGTACTACTCTCATCATTTAATAGTATATCTAATATTTTAGGATATATTTTTGAAGCATTTTTATTCCAATTATCAACAATTCTTTTAGCTCTATCTCTAGAACCAGCAAAAGTTTTTACTTCAAAAATAGTTTCATTATTATCTGAAATTTTGCATTTTATAGTATAATCATTTTCATTTTTAGGAATAAATTCAGCGATAACAGAAGTCTCATCTGTTATTGAAGAAATTTCTTTTTTAAAAACATTATCAGCTTTTAATTTTAATAATCCTGGAAGTACATCTTGTGTTAAGTTTAATGCATTTTTTCCTTCTGTTGTTATTTTTAGTACAGATTCTGCTTCATCTTTAGTGAATATTCCTACTAACTTTGAATCCATTAAATCTGTTAATACTTCTTTAAAATAAAAATAATTAACATCATTTATTGAAGCTATAATTTTATATAGTCCATCTTCAATTATTCCTGAATTTAGTTGATTTAAGATGTATAAAATTAGAACTTTATTCTCAGCCAAAGCAGTAGTATTATCTGAACTAGACATCATAAATAGCACTCCTTACTTTGTTTTTTTGCATTATATCACATAATTTCACAATTGTAAAATGTTTTTTTGACATATGCTTGAAAAATTTTGCATATATATAATAGTATTGGACAAGAGGTTACTGGCAAATAAATTTTAATAGCTTGTGGGGTGAAATATGTTGAAATTATTACTTTTTCGGCTCAATACATAATTTAAGAAAATCTAAATTAATTTTTCGGGACCCTTTCACTTAGTCCTCGCTAGCGCTCGATGTGAACATTCCCCAAAAAATCAATTAAGATTTTCTAAAATCATTCCAATCGCACTCAAAAGTAATAATTTCAACATATTTCACCCCACAAGTTATTAAAATTTATTTGCTAAGAGTCACAAAATAAAAAAAACAGTTGCACACTTTTTTTATTAATGTTAATATGTAATTGGAAATATATTTATGGAGGTACTGATTTGAAAAATTATGATATCGTAAATGACAGCGAAAGCTTAGAAAAAGCAATCGCAAGAGCGAAAAAGGCTCAAAAAGAATTTGCTAAATATTCTCAAGAAGAAGTAGATAAAATCTTCTTTAAGGCAGCATTAGCAGCTAACCAAGCAAGAATACTACTTGCAAAATTAGCAGTAGAAGAAACTGGAATGGGAGTGGTTGAAGATAAAGTAATAAAAAATCACTTTGCATCAGAATACATCTACAACAAATATAAAAATGCTAAAACGTGTGGTGTATTAGAAGAAGACAAAGCTTTTGGAATTAAAAAAATAGCAGAGCCAATAGGAATTATAGCAGCAGTTATACCAACAACAAATCCAACTTCAACAGCTATATTTAAAACATTAATAGCATTAAAAACTAGAAATGCAATAATAATTAGCCCTCATCCAAGAGCTAAAAAATGTACAATAGAAGCAGCAAAAATTGTATTAGAGGCAGCAGTTGAGGCAGGAGCACCAGAAGGTATAATTTCATGGATTGATGTTCCATCTTTAGAATTAACAAATATGTTAATGAGTAAATCAGATACAATTTTAGCAACAGGTGGACCAGGAATGGTAAAAGCAGCATATTCAAGTGGAAAGCCAGCATTGGGAGTAGGTGCAGGAAATACACCAGCAATAATTGACGAATCAGCAAACATAGTATTAGCGGTAAATTCAATAATTCATTCAAAAACATTTGATAATGGAATGATATGTGCTTCAGAGCAATCAGTAATAGTAATGGATTCTATATATGATAAAGTTAAAGAAGAATTCAAAGAAAGAGGATGCTATTTCTTAAATGATGAAGAAATTGAAAAGGTTAGAAAAACAATAATTATAGATGGTTCTTTAAATGCAAAAATAGTAGGGCAAACAGCTTATACAATAGCAAAACTTGCAGATGTTGAAGTTCCAGAAAGTACAAAAATATTAATAGGAGAAGTTGAAAATGTAGACAGTTCAGAAGAATTTGCTCATGAAAAATTATCTCCTGTACTTGCAATGTATAAAGCAAAAACTTTTGAAGAAGCAATAGAAGAAGCAAATACACTAATTTGCGATGGAGGACATGGACATACTGCTTCAATTTATATAGACACAATAAAAGAACAAGAAAAATTAAATAAATTTGAAAACAGAATGGAAACTTGCAGAATATTAGTAAATACACCAGCTTCTCAAGGTGGAATAGGTGATATATATAACTTTAGATTAAATCCATCATTAACCTTAGGATGTGGTTCATGGGGTGGAAATTCAGTTGCAGAAAATGTAGGAATAAAACATTTAATAAATATAAAAACAGTAGCAGAGAGGAGAGAAAATATGCTTTGGTTTAGAGCACCTGAAAAGGTATATATAAAAAGAGGATGTCTACCAGTAGCTTTGCAAGAATTAAAAGATGTAATGAATAAAAAGAAAGTATTTATAGTAACAGATACATTCCTTTATAAAAATGGTTATACAAAATGTGTAACAGATAGATTAGATGAACTTGGAATAGAACATACAACATTTTTTGATGTTGAACCAGACCCAACATTAAGCTGTGCAGAAGAAGGAACAAAAGCAATGAGAGACTTTGAACCAGATTGCATAATAGCAATAGGTGGAGGTTCAGCAATGGATGCTGCTAAAATAATGTGGGTAATGTATGAACATCCAGAAGTTGATTTTATGGATATGGCAATGAGATTTATGGATATAAGAAAAAGAGTATATACATTTCCACATATGGGAGATAAAGCATATTTTATAGCTATACCAACATCATCAGGAACAGGTTCAGAAGTTACACCATTTGCAGTTATAACAGATGATAAAACTGGTACAAAATATCCATTAGCTGATTATGAATTATTACCTAAAATGGCAATAGTTGATACAAATATGATGATGAGTGCTCCAAAAGGACTAACTTCTGCTTCAGGAATTGATGCAGTAACTCATGCTTTGGAAGCTTATGCATCAATGATGGCAACAGAATTTACAGATGGATTAGCAATAGAAGCATTAAAAGTAATTTTTGAATATTTACCAAGAGCTTATGAAAATGGTCAAAATGATGTAGAAGCAAGAGAAAAAATGGCTCATGCTTCAACAATGGCAGGAATGGCTTTTGCAAATGCATTTTTAGGAGTGTGTCATTCAATGGCACATAAATTAGGAGCTTTCCATCACGTACCACATGGAATAGCAAATGCATTATTAATAGATGAAGTTATAAGATTTAATTCAGAAGAAGTACCAACAAAAATGGGAACATTCCCACAATATGATCATCCGCATACACTAAATAGATATGCACAAGTTGCAGATGCTTTAAAATTAGGTGGAAATACAGATCAAGAAAAAGTTGATAATTTAATAAAAGCTATAGATGAATTAAAAGAAAAAATAGGAATCAAAAAAACAATTAAAGACTACGTACCAGATGAAAAAGATTTCTTAGATAGATTAGATGCAATGTGTGAGCAAGCCTTTGATGACCAATGCACAGGAGCAAATCCAAGATATCCATTAATAAGTGAAATAAAAGATATGTATTTAAGAGCTTATTACGGAAAATAAGTAATATAAAAAAGTGTCGAAAATAAAATCGACACTTTTTATGTTGGAAAAAATAATCTTGCTTAAAACAAAAAAATATAGTAAAATAAAATCACAAAAAAAGAGACAAAAGGAGAAAAAATTGGTAGCAGAAGTAATAATAAATAGTTCAGCAAAAAAATTAAATAGAACCTTTGACTATAACATTCCAGAAGAATATCAAGATATGGTCTTTGTTGGAACAAAAGTGTTAGTACCATTTGGAAAAATGAAAAATTTAGAAGAAGCACATGTAGTAAAGATAAAAGAAAAATCACAATTTGAAATTAAAGATATAGCTAAAGTAGAAACAGGTCTAACAGATAAGCAAATTGAAATGGCAAATTGGATGGCAAATAGATATTTTTGTAATATTTCTGAATGTATAAAATTAATGCAAACACCTGGAACAAGAACAAAAAATGTTAATAATCGAATTCAAGACAAAAAAATAAATGTTGTATATTTAAAAAAAGAATATGATGAGATATTATTTTGTATAGAAGCAGGAAAGATAAAATCAGAAAAACAAAAAAGAATATTAAATTTTGTGAAATCTAATGAAGGTTGTACAGTAACTGAAATAGAGGCATTTACAGATTGTTCAAGGGCAATTGTAAATACATTAGTAAAAAATGGCTATTTAGAAATAACAGAAAAGAAAATTGACAGAAATCCATTAATAAATAAAAATATAGAACAAAATCAAAAATTAAAGCTAACAGAAGAACAGGAAAAAGCCTTTAAAAAAGTCCAAAATGCAATGCAACAAAATCAATTTGAAGAGTTTTTATTATATGGTGTAACAGGCTCAGGGAAAACAGAAGTGTATTTACAATTAATACAAGAAGCAATAGAAAATAATAAAACGGCAATTGTATTAGTACCAGAAATATCGCTAACACCACAAATGTTAGATAGATTTATCGCAAGATTTGGAAAAGAACAAATTGCAGTTTTACACAGTAAATTATCAATTGGTGAAAGACATGATGAATGGGAAAGAATAAAAGAAGGAAAAGCCAAAATTGTAATAGGAGCAAGGTCTGCAATATTTGCTCCAATAAAAAATCTTGGTATTATAATAATAGATGAGGAACACGATAGTTCATATAAATCAGAATCAACACCTAAATATAATGCAAAAGAAATAGCAAAAAAAGTAGCAAAAGAAAATAACATTCCTTTAGTTTTAGGAAGTGCAACACCAGATTTAACGACATATTATAAAGCAAAAGAAAAGAATGAAATAACACTATTAGAATTAACAAAAAGAGCAAATAATTCAGCTCTTCCAAAGGTAGAAATTGTAGATTTAAAACAAGAATTAGCAAATGGCAATAGATCAATGCTTAGTATGGATTTATATCAATCAATAGAAGAAAATTTGAAAAATAAATTACAAACAATTCTATTTTTAAACAGAAGAGGTTATTCAACTTTTATAATGTGTAGAAATTGTGGGTATACTGTTAAATGCAAAAATTGTGATATAAGTATGACATATCATAGTTACGAAAATAAATTAAAATGTCATTATTGTGGTTATGAAGAAAAACTAGTAAAAATATGTCCTGAATGTGGAAGCGATAAAATAAGATATTTTGGAACAGGAACACAAAAACTAGAACAAGAAATTCATAAGCAATTTCCACAAGCAAAAACAATTAGAATGGATGTAGACACAGTAACAAAGAAAAATTCACATGAGGAAATATTAAATAAATTCAAAAATGAAGATATTGATATATTAATAGGAACTCAAATGGTAGTAAAAGGACATCATTTTCCAAAAGTAACTTTAGTTGGTGTAATTGCTGCTGATAGTTCTCTAAATATAGATGATTATAGAGCAACAGAAAGAACATTCCAAATTTTAACCCAAGTCGCAGGAAGAGCTGGTAGAGAAAATTTGCCAGGAAAAGTTATAATTCAAACCTATAATCCAGAAAATTTTAGTATACAAGAAGCACAAAAACAAAATTATGATAAATTTTATGAAACAGAAATAGCATTAAGAAAACAGTTGAAATATCCACCATTTTGCGATATAATAGTAATTGGATTTAATAGTACAAATGAAGATGAAATTAAGAAAGTATCACAAGAGATATTTGAAAAATTAAAAGACAAAATAGATAAAGAACAATTCAATATCTTTAAGCCAATGCCATCACCAATAGATAAAATACAAAATAAATATAGATGGAGAATTATCATAAAAGGAAATATGACAGAAGAAGCAAACAAAATCTTTAATGATACATTAAAAGAAATATATCAAAAAAATTATAAAGATACAAAAATAACAATAGATGTTAATCCAAATAATATGAGTTAATAAAGAAAAAGGAGGAGTAAAAATGGCTATTAGAAATTTAAGACTAGAAGGAGACGAGATTTTAAAAAAGAAATCAAGAGAAGTTGAAACAATAGATGACAAACTACAAATATTAATAGATGATATGATAGAAACAATGCATAAATATAATGGTGTAGGTTTAGCTGCAGTTCAAGTTGGAATTTTAAAAAGACTTGTTGTAATAGATATTTATGATGATAATGGTCCAATTGTTTTAATTAATCCAGTTATTTTAAAAACAAAAGGAGAAAGAGAAGTAGAAGAGGGATGCTTAAGTTTCCCAAATAAATTTGCAAAAGTTGTTAGACCAGAAGAAGTTGTAGCTGAATATACAGATAGAACTGGTAAAAGAATGAGAGTAAAAGCTAAAGAGTTATTAGCTCAAGCAATTTGCCATGAAGTAGACCATTTAAATGGTGAAGTTTTTATTGATAAAATTTTGCCTGGAACTTTAGAGTATGTAGAACCAGAAAATTAGGAGGTTTAGCGATGTTAAAATTATTATTTATGGGTACACCAGATTTTGCAAGAGAGAGTTTAGAAGCGGTTTACAATGCTGGTTATGAAATTTTAGGAGTTGTTACAAATCCAGATAAACCAAAAGGAAGAGGAATGAAAATGGTAGCATCTCCAGTAAAAGAATTTGCATTAGAAAAGGGATTAACCGTTTATCAACCAGAAAAAGTAAGAAATAATGAAGAATTTGTAGAAAAAATAAAAAGCTTAAAACCTGATGCAATCTGTGTAGTAGCATACGGGAAAATATTACCAAAAGAAATATTAGAAATTCCTAAATATGGATGTATAAATGTACATGGTTCATTACTTCCTAAATATAGAGGCGCAGCACCAATTCAATGGGCAGTTTTAAATGGAGATAAAGAAACTGGTATTACAACAATGTATATGGGAAAAGGAATGGACACAGGAGATATGATTTTAAAAGAAAAAGTAGAAATTGGAGAAGATGAAACAACAGGAGAATTATGGGACAGACTTTCTAAAATAGGTGCAAAATTATTAGTAGAAACTCTAAAACAAATAGAAGAAGGAACAGCTCCTAGAGAAAAACAAGGAGAAGAGTTTACTATGGCTCCAATGTTAAATAAAGAAATGTCAAAAATTAATTGGGATGAACAAACAGCTCAAAACATAAAAAATCTAGTAAGAGGGTTAAATCCTATTATGGGAGCATATACATTTTTAGATGAAAAGAAAATAAAATTTTGGAAAGTTGATATTGCAAAACAAGATGAAATTATTGCAGATAATATAGAAATATTAAGAAATGGAACTGTAATTTTATCAAATCCTAAAGAAGGACTTTTCATAAAAACCAAAGATGGAATCTTGAAGGTT
>UMAG01018196.1_pt1 | contig 11614 bp, 9 predicted proteins | sample 1963651 | NCBI WGS metagenome assembly UMAG01 (sample SAMEA4835910, study PRJEB28245) | human gut metagenome | biome: gut microbiome; material: fecal sample | place: Denmark | collected 2008 | reverse complement strand
AGAATGGTATAATATCTGAATATCGGGAAATTCTAAGAGAGGCAGGATGCCTCTCTTTTTTTGCGCATCCATGTATGTAAGTGAGTTTATGAATATTGCCGACTGGCAACAGATCTGTCTGGTACATCGAAAACGATGTACCGGTATGAAACGAGGTGGGAAATTATTGAAGAAACTGGAAGAATCCCGGAAAGTATCTGCAAATCTGAGGGAGAATGAGAAATATCTGCGAAGCAGGCTGGAAAATTGCAGTGATATTCTGATTCGTCCCATGCGGCTGGGAGATAAACATAAGGTGGACTGCCTTATGGTCTATATAGAAGTTGCGGTTTCCAACATGATGCTGGATGATTCTGCGCTTGGAAAGATGATCAATCATTTCTGGGAGATTTCGCCGGAGGATATTCAGGAATTTGTCAGGCATAACAGTCTTGGAATCGCAGATGTAAAGAAACTGGAGAATCTTGACGAGTCCATAGATGCCATGCTTGCAGGGAATGCAGTGTTTTTCATAGATGGATATGACAAGGCGATGAAAATCTCCAGCAAAGGTTATCCATCCACAGGTGTGATGGAGGCAGAATCGGAAAAGGTGCTGCGGGGTTCCAGGGAAGGATTTTCGGACAGTGTGAAAAGTAACAGTTCACTGGTAAGAAAAAGGCTTCGTGATACCAGACTCAAGGTGGAAGAATATAAAATCGGTGTGCGCTCTCATACCTTAACGCAGGTGTTATACATGGATGACCTGGTACATGAGGGACTTCTGGAAGAAGTGAAGGAACGGCTGGAAGAATTTCAGATTGACGGAATCCTTGACAGCGGTATGCTTGAACAGCTGACAGAAGATGTGTGGTATTCTCCTTTTCCTCAGTATCAGACAACGGAACGTCCGGATCGTGCTGTGCAGGAAATCCTGAAAGGTAAGGTTGTGATTCTGTGTGACAATTCTCCGGAAGCATTGATCCTTCCGGGAAATTTTAGCAGTTTCATGGAGAGCAGCGAGGACTGGTATCACAGGTTCGAGATGGCTTCCTTTCTCAGAATACTGCGATATCTGGCTGTGATCATGGCGACTGTTCTGCCGGGACTTTACCTGGCAGTGATACGTTTCCATACACAGATTCTGCCATCTGCACTGATACTGTCTTTTGCGGAGGCGAGGGAAGGAGTGCCCTTTTCCAGTGTGGTGGAACTGATTTTTCTGGAACTGGCTTTTGAACTGATTCGGGAGGCTGGGGTGAGAGTTCCGGGATCTCTGGGAAATGCTATTGGCATTGTTGGCGGACTGGTGATCGGACAGGCAGCGGTAGAGGCAAATCTTGTGAGTCCGATCGTGGTGATGATCGTGGCGTTGACTGCGCTTGGCTCTATGACTGTTCCAAATGAAGAGTTTGCAGCAGCATTTCGGCTGGTGAAGTATGGGTTTCTGATCCTGGGAGGTTATCTGGGAATTTACGGAATCGTGCTGGGAATATATCTGGTTATAGGACACCTGGCAGGCCTGATAAGTTTTGGTAGTCCTTATCTGGTTCCTTTTATAAAGAAAGAACAGAAGGGCAGCAGAGGAGAAGGGGTTCTGAGAGTTCCGCTGCGCAAGAGGGTATTACGACCGCTTTATGCAAGAGAGGAGCAGAAGATCCGTTTAAAGAGAAAGGAGTCTGGTTCATGAGATTTGCAGAGAATAACAGAATTTCCCACAGGCAGCTGTACAGGCAGATGATACTGGCATTACTGGCACCATTTATGCTCTGCGTTTTCGGAAAGGGTGGAATGAACGGAATCAGTGCAGTGGCGGGAATGATTTTTGCGCTGATATTGCTTGGGTTTTATGTAATCTGGCTGATACGGCTGACACCTTCATTTGAAGATCCGGTAAAGTCTGCAGGTGCTTTTGCGGGAAGGCTGATCGGGATTTTTTTCTTGATCTATGTGTTGATGGCGGGGGGATATCTGCTGGCACTTCTCAGGAGGCTGGTTCCTGTAAAGCTGATCACAGGAGTATCCGGCCGATGGATCGCATTCTGGGCAATTCTGGTATGTTCTGTCGGAACCTGCAAAGGTGTACAGAGAAGAGGAAGAATGGCGGAAGTATCAGGTGGTCTGCTTCTTGGCGGGATTATGATAATGATGATACTTTGTGTGCCACAGGCAAAAACGGAATATCTCATGGGAGGAATCCGGTGGGAGGAGCTTACAGTGAGAAATGTCAGTCAGTCTTTTTATGGAACCCTGTGTGCTTTTTCGCCGGTTGCATTGCTACCATTTCTGTTGGGAAATGTGGAGAAATACGGAAGTGCGGGAAAGACGGTGGCAGGAGGAATCCTGACACTTGGCGGGATTCTTATTGGAATGGAGCTTCTGCTTCCGGCAGTTCTGGGATATGACAGGGTAGCGGCGGAAAGTTATCCGGTCCTGCCTCTGCTGGCAGGCGCAGATCTTCCGGGAAATGTACTGGCCAGATTTGACATCCTGTGGATGGGATTTCTGCTTTACAGCCTGCTTTTTGCAATAGGGAGTCTGCTGTATTATGGAAATCAGATTATCGGGAAATCTCATCCTGGTACGGGGAGGTTCTGGCTTCCGGCACTGGTTTTCCTGATTTCGCTTCTGGAAGAAGAGGGAAAAGGAATACTGGATTATTTTGGATGGTGTCTGGCGTATATTTTCGTTCCGGGAATTCTTATCTGTCAGTTTTATATGTTTATCAGAGGAAAGGGACACCGCAGGAAGCAGAGGAAAAGGGCAGTCGGTGTGGTGACCGGGATTTTGTCAGTCAGTCTTTTTATGAGCGGATGTGGTGCGGCTGTGGAACCGGAGAAGAGAATGTATCCTATGGCACTTGGCGTGGATGCCTCAGAAGAAGGAATCTGTCTTACCTATGGGATGCCGGATCTTTCTGAGAGTACGGGGCAGGGAAAAGAGGAAGAAGATGGCGGTTCCCGGGTTCTGCAGATCAGTGGTGCTGATTTCACCCGGATTGAAAAAATGTATGATCAGTCACAGGAAAAACTTCTTGATATGGGGCATCTGCAGGTTCTGGTCATGGGGAGAACACTGGTGGAGGACGGAAGATGGAGAATGGTGCTGGATTATCTGAAACAGGAGATTTTTGTGGGGGAAGATCTTTATGTGTTTGAAGCGGAGGACGCAGGGGAGATTCTGAACTGGCATGGAGAGGATAATTCATCAGCAGGAGAATATATTACAGGACTGATCCGAAACAGAATGTCAGGAGGAAATATTACGGCTGTGACACTCAGAGAGCTTTTCTATGAAAAATATAAAGAAGATAAAATCCTGCGACTTCCGATTGTGGAGATCAGAAATGGAAGTCTGGAAGTAGAAGTATAAATCAGGAAAATATTGGCATAATCCAAATATTAAAGTGCTGCCTGGAAATTCCATATAAAATAAGAAAATATATAGGAAAATAACAAAGGCAGATATGGTAACTGATAAGATATAACAGGAGAGAGGGACAATGATGAATAAAAAGAGTAAGAACAAAAAATTAAGAAGAAAACTGTCGTTTGTTCTGTTCGTGGCAGCTGTTGGTGTTCTTATGATGAGAGCAATGCCGGGAATGTCCGGGAAGATAGCAAAAATCGCTGAAAGACGACAGGAACAGACTGCAGTTACTGCATGGTGGGGGACATTGTACCCGAAATTCTGCTTCTCGCAGTTCCCTGAGGAAAATAAAGGACAGAAAGATGACATAAAGATATCCTTCTGGCTTGCACAGGCTCTTGATTGGTGATAGAATAGTGAGACAATCAATAGAGATGGAGAATAGAAATCAATGAAAATAGACAGAGAGGCACCGATAGGAGTATTTGATTCCGGTGTGGGAGGGCTGACTGTTGCGCGTGAGATCATGCGTAATCTTCCTTCAGAAAAAATCGTATATTTTGGTGATACGGCGAGAGTGCCTTACGGAAGTAAATCGAAGGAAACTATCATCCGGTATTCCCGGCAGATCATTCGTTTTCTTCAGCAGCAGCAGGTAAAGGCGATTGTGGTTGCATGTAATACAGCCAGCGCTTTTGCCCTGGATGCAGTGAGGGATGAGTTTGACATTCCCATCATTGGCGTGATAGAGCCGGGGGCTAAAGTGGCGGCTGCCCAGACCCGAAATAAGAGGGTAGGAATCATTGGTACTGTGGGAACTGTAGGAAGTGGGATACATGCAGAGTATCTGAAGCATCTGGATCCGGAGATCACTGTTTTCGGCAAAGCATGTCCGCTGTTTGTGCCACTGGTAGAAGAAGGGTGGCTTCATGATCCGGTGACTGATGAGGTCGCTGCCAGATATCTGAAGGAACTTCAGGATAAGCAGGTGGATACACTGATATTGGGATGTACTCATTATCCATTGCTTCGTTCCACCATCAGAAAGATCATGGGAGACGGAGTATGTCTGGTGAATCCGGCTTATGAAACCGCACTGGAGCTGGGAAGGCTTCTGGAGGAAAAAGGACTTGCCGGTGAAGGTACAGGGAAGAATGAATTTCCGTATCGCTTCTATGTGAGTGATCTGGCAGATGAGTTTAAGGCATTTGCCAATTCGATTCTTCCATATGATGTGGAGATGACGAAAAAAATAGATATTGAGAAGTATTAAAAACAGCAGATTGCTGAATGGTTATAATATAGATACATAAAAACAGGTTTTGAACAGTATAAAAACAGGAGTATGAGAAGAATGGATAAAGAAGTGCTGATTCATGTAAGGGGACTTCAGACAATGGATGCAGACTGTGAACAGGAACCTCTGGAGATTGTTGTACCGGGACAGTATTATTTCCGGAACGGAAGTCATTATCTGCGCTATGAGGAAGTCATGGAGGATTTTGCAGAACCTACCGTCAATTACATAAAAATTTCCCGGAAGGGAATGGAGGTCCGCAAGAAAGGTGTGGTCAATGTTCATATGGTTTTTGAACAGGGTAAGAAGAATATGACTTACTATACCACTCCCTATGGAACCATTGAAATGGGGATTGCGGCGACGAATCTGAATCTGCAGGAGAGTGATGGCGGTCTTGACATGAAAGTGGATTATGCGCTTGATATGAACCAGGAGCATGTGGCAGACTGTTATCTTGCGATTAAGGCACAGCCAAAGGACTGTAAGAATTTTACAATTTGATCAGATCTGGTAAGTTCTCTGCTTCGTTGCAGATATCTGTCTGATCAAAACAGAAAAAGGTCAGTGATCTGTGTGTATGGATGACACGATTCACTGACCTTTAGTTTATATGTCTGACTGCATTTATCTGGCAGTTTTGTCTTTCTTGAATTTTGCAAAGAAACCTTTCTTTTTGGGCGCCGGTGTCTGAAGGGAACCGCGGATTCCTTTTACGCCTACAATATAAAGACCGCTTACTTCGGCTTTGATTTCTTTCTTAAGCGGGATCAGGTCGAAAACCTTCTCATCTGCGATCATAATCGCAATCTTTGGTCCGATTTTAGCTTTAACGATTGGAAGCTTGGAACGGCGCATAAGTTTAGGTGTCTGTTCAATTACCATCTGAGGAAGTCCGGATTCTTTCAGTGGCATCCTCTTTTTATCGATAACCAGCATGGAAACGGTTTGTTTAGTTGCTTCAATCTGAGCCTGCTGTTCTTCCTGTTTCTTCTGGGCTTTTTTTCCGAAGAAATATAAACCGATCAGTGCAGCGATCAGGATAACAAGAATGACCAGAAGGACTATTGTTACTGTACTCATTTGCATCCTCCCTAATGTATGTGTTTTCACAGGGACTGTTGGTACGGACAGTCCATTGCATAAAAATTATTTTATCATTAAATAAGGTAAAACGCAATTGCAAAAAAAGAATTAATGGATGGAAAGCGGTAGAAATTTACATTATGAAAGGTTATAATTGTAGCAAAACTGTAATGCGACAATATTTGCCGGAGCGAACAGTAATGGTAAATATGCGGAACAGTTAAAGACATTTTTACAGGATGGAATCATAATGTGTGGTTATAATATATGTAACGGGAATTGTGGAGTTATTTTGTGACAGAATAATTTGTGAGTAAAAAACGGATATGATAAAAAGGAGAAAAGTATGAGCGAATTAAAGCCCGACTCTGAGAAGAAAGAGGAGCGACTTTCAGATAAGGAAAAAGTAAATACAGAAAAGACAAATGCAGAAGAACTAAATGCAGAAGAACCAAATGCAGAAGAACTAAATGCAGAAGAACCAAATGCAGAAGAACTAAAGGCAGAAGAGCTAAATGCAGAAAAACCAAATGCAGAAAAATCAAATGTAGAAAAACTAAATGAAGAAAAACCAAATACAGAAGAGATAAACGAAGAACCTCCGGCAGCAAGCGAGGACGAAGATTTCTTTTTTGATGATAATAAAGCTTATGAAGCCCGTAGGGCAGCCAGACTGGAACGCCGCAATAAACTTCGCCGCAGAAAAAAAAGACTGCGTATCGCAGGCTGCATAGTGGTGGCGGCGGCCGCTGCAATTGGGATTGGAATAGGATTTTACGGGGAAGAACTGCAGAATTTTGTCAGTGAGCAGCAGGTTAAGATTGCGCAGATGGTGAAATCTGCAGACAGGAAAACAGAAGAAGAAAAAACAGCTCAGCAGACAAATGCAGAGGCAGAAGCTGAGAATGCGGTGACACCTGAAGTTCAGGATACGGATGGACTGAGTGAAGAGGACAAAACTCTTTACAGGCAGGCAAAGTATGCTGCAAAACAGTATGATTATGATAAAGCCATAAGTATGCTGCAAAACAGTGAGACTTATCAGACAAGTGAGAAGTTTCAGCATGCGGTTAAGGTTTATCAGAAAAAGAAGGAATCCTGCGTTTCCTGGCCGTTAGACCAGGTGACACACGTCTTTTATCATACTCTGATCAAAGATACCGGTAAGGCTTTTGACGGGGATTACAAGTCAGGAGATTACGATCAGGTTATGACAACGATTGATGAATTTAACCAGATTACTCAGAGCATGTATGATAAGGGATATGTCATGGTCAGCATTTATGATATGGCGACAGCGGATGAAAATGGGAATATGAATGCAGGGGAGATTCTCCTTCCTCCGGGTAAAGTACCGTTTGTGCTTTCGCAGGATGATGTGTGTTATTATCATTATATGGACGGGGACGGATTTGCAACCAAACTTATCGTAGATGAGGAAGGAAAAATCCGCAATGAATATGTGGAAGATGATGGCAGTATTTCCGTAGGCGATTATGATATGGTTCCTCTAATCGATCGTTTTGTAGAGGAACATCCTGATTTTTCTTACAGAGGTGCTAAAGGAATTGTTGCCCTTACCGGTTACAATGGAATTCTTGGTTATCGCACAGACAGCAGTTATGAAACCCGTCCGGATGATCTGGATGCAGATAAAGTAAAATGGCTGGATGAGCATCCGGATTTTAATCTGAATACAGAGAGAGAAAATGCAGCCAGAGTAGCGCAGGCTATGAAAGATGAAGGCTGGCTGTTTGCAAGCCACACATGGGGACATCAGAATGTAAGTCAGATCAGTCTGGAGAGATTACAGGCAGATACACAGAAGTTTAAAGAGAATGTTGATCCTCTGATAGGCGGAACAGATATTATTATTTTTGCATTTGGAGCAGATCTTACCAGTGTTGAAGATTATTCGGGGGAGAAGTTCGAATATCTTAAGAGCCAGGGCTATAATTATTACTGTAATGTGGATTCAAGCCAGTATTTTGTGCAGATCCGCAGTAATTATTTCCGGCAGGGAAGAAGAAATCTGGACGGATACAGAATGTACTATAATCCGGAACTTCTCTCAGATCTGTTTGATGCACAGTCTGTGTTTGATTCTTCCAGACCGGTGCCGGTTCCAACTATGGGGTGAGTATGATCTCTGTGCATAACTGAAAGGGGACAATATATGAGAAAAAGGATAGCATGTGTAACAGCAGCTATTTTGAGTATTTCGTTAGGAGTAAGCGGATGTGGGCTCATTCCGTTTGAACAGGATATTCCATTTCTGAGTTCCAGAGCTGAAAATGTGGAAACTGAGAAAAAAACAGAACAGCAGACAATTGATGAACAGGATGCTGATACAGAGAAAAGTACAGAAGATACACAGCAGGATGATGGTCTGAATGAGGGAGAGCAGACTGACAACGAAGATACAGAAGAGGCAGATGAGAAACAGGAAAATCCTATGGAGCAGGCAGCGCTTATGGCTGCACAGTATGATTATGATGGCGCCATAGAACTGCTTAAGAGTCAGCCGGATTACGAAAGTAATACGGATATGCAGAGTGCAGTTTCGGATTACGAAAATACGAAAGCCACCTGTACAGAATATCCGCTGGAGCAGATCACGCACGTGTTCTTCCATACACTGATCAAAGACACTGCCAGAGCATTTGACGGGGATTCAGATAGTAATGGATATAACCAGTATATGACAACAATTGATGAGTTTAACAAAATCATACAGAGTATGTATGATAAGGGATATGTCATGGTCAGTCCGCACGACATGGCGGTTATCAATGAGGACGGAACTATGTCCAGAGGCAGTATTATGCTGCCGCCGGGAAAAATTCCATTTGTGCTTTCTCAGGATGATGTAAGTTATTATCACTATATGGACGGAGATGGTTTCGCATCGAAACTTGTAGTGGATTCCAATGGTGAGGTTAAGAACGAATATATTGAGGATGACGGAAGTGTTTCCACAGGGGATTATGATATGGTTCCACTGATCGATACTTTTGTAAAAGAACATCCGGATTTTTCCTATCATGGAAGAAAGGGAATCCTTGCAATGACAGGTTATGACGGTGTTCTGGGATATCGTACGGATATTGCATATAAGACCGGAAAAAAACTGCAGGATGATCAGAAAAAATTCCTGAAAGATCATCCGGATTTTAACTATAAGCAGGAAGTGAAAAATGCAAAAAAGGTAGCTAAGGCTATGAAGGCAGAAGGCTGGGAATTTGCAAGCCATACATGGGGACATAAGGATGTGGCTGCCACTTCTCTGGATGATCTGAAAAGAGATGATAAAAAATGGAAGAAATATGTGGCTCCCATACTTGGAGAAACAGATATGATCATTTTTGCATTTGGTGCGGATATCGGAAGCTGGGAAGGATATTCGGCAGACAATGAGAAATATGAGTTTTATAAGAGTCAGGGATACCGCTATTTCTGTAATGTAGATTCCAGTCAGTATTTTGTACAGATTACAGATGATTATTTTCGACAGGGAAGAAGAAATCTGGATGGATACAGAATGTATTATAATCCGGAAATGCTCAGTGATCTTTTTGATGTATCGGAAGTATGGGATTCTTCAAGACCAACTCCGGTACCTGGAATGTAGAAGGGAGTATTGATTATTATGAAGAAAAAAATATATCTTGCCATGCTTGCAGTTTGTTTTGCACTGACAGCATCTGCGTGTGGTGATGGCGGTGCTGTTATCACAGACGGTACAAAGACAGAAGGAGCTGCTGACGGGAAGAAAGCAGAGACAGGAACTACGCGTCTTGTTTCTGTTGAGAATGTAGAGAAATATATTACGATCGGAGAATATAAAGGACTGACTCTGGACAATACGGTGGATGCGATCACTGACGATGATGTACAGGCGCAGATCGATGAGAATCTGAAAGATAAGGCAGAACCTGTATCTGATGCGGCAAAAGAAGGGGATCTGGTGACTGTAAATTATACAGGCATTAAAGACGGACAGACTTTTGACGGTGGTACTGCCAATAACTATGACTTTGTGATCGGCGACGGACAGATGTTTGAGGAGTTTGAAAATGGTGTGATCGGGATGAAAAAGGGTGACACAAAGGAGATTAAAATTGATTTTCCGTCAGACTATGCAGACGAAACTCTGGCAGGTAAGGAAGTTATATACAAGGTTACGGTGCAGAACGTGCGGCGTGAAGGAGAACTTACAGATGAATGGGTTGCAAAGAACACTGATTATACAACAGTAGATGATTATCGTGAGAGTATTCGCGGTGAACTTGAGAAAAACGCAAAGGAATCTGCGCAGGAGGTTCTTAAGAATACTGCATGGAGTACAGTGCTTGAGAACTCTGAAGTAAAAGAATACCCACAGGAAGATGTGGATAAGGCTGTTTCTGAATTTAAGAAGAGTATGGAAGTTTATGCAAAACAGGCCGACATGACTCTGGAAGAGTTTACAGACAGTCAGGGTATTTCGCAGGATGATTTTGATGAACAATGTCAGCAGTATGCAGAGGGTAAGGTTAAGCAGAACCTGATCGTGCAGGGGATTATGGATGCAGAGGGACTGTCACTTGACGACAAAGAGAGCCTTCAGCTGCAGGATAAACTGGTAGAACAGATGGGTGTTTCCAGTATTGCAGAGCTGGTTGGAACTTACGGACAGGATTATGTAGATGAATCAGTCGGACTTCTCAGAGTGGAGGAGTTCATTATAAAAAATGCGAGTGTGAGTGAGAAAGTCGCAAACGGTGATGTGCTGGCAGATGATGCAGATGCTGCGGCAGAAAATGCAGAACAGGACAGTGATCAGAATGTATCAGATGAAGATACTGATGATTCCGGACAGGACAATTCAGATGTAGATGAGAATCTGGAAGAGGAATTAGGTACGGAAGATGTTGATCAGAGTGAATAATTGGCATTGTATTTACCTGATAAATGAGTTATGATTATTGATAAAAGTGGATTACTCCGTACTGTAATGTACGTTGTTAAGGACTAATTAACAAAAAGAAGCGGGGAAAGGAAACCATGGATAAGAGGGTGTTGCGCGAAAGAATGCGCAGAAAAAAACGCCAGATGATGATCAGGCATTATACAAAGATCGGACTTTGTGTTATTGGCATGATCCTGGCGGTGGTGTTTGTGGTGAGAGGAATTATTATTCCGATCGCACATCATGTAGCCGGAGGCGGAAGCAGTGATCAGACTGTGCAGGCTCAGGCAGATACAGAGGAAGTTCAGGCAAATTCCGATGCTGCTGTGAGACAGCCATTGAAGGGTAAATCAGATACAGATAAGGTTGCCGCGATGACAGCCGGATGGCATGAGGATGCTAACGGAAAGTGGTATCAGAATACAGATGGTACATATTTTTCAAATGGATTTCAGGATATAGATGGTGTTACCTATTCTTTTGACGGAAACGGATATATACAGACAGGATGGGTAGAAAAGGGAGTGAAGGATTATTACTTTAATGAAGACGGATCTTATGATCCGAGTAAGGTACGTCCGATGCTGGCACTGACTTTTGATGATGGTCCGGGACAGTATACAGATGAATTACTGGATTGTCTGGAACAGAATAATGCTCATGCAACATTCTTTATGCTTGGTCAGAATGTCAGTTCATATCCGGATGCACCAAAACGTATGCTTGAACTTGGATGTGAGATTGGAAGTCATTCCTGGGATCATACACAGCTGACGACAATTGATCTTGATGCAGTTGCAAAGCAGTTCTCTGATACAGATGACGCATTGATTCAGGCATGTGGCCAGGCTGCGAGTGTGGCGCGTGCGCCTTACGGGGACGGAAATTCAGATATTTATAATACTGTAAATAAGCCGTTCTTTATGTGGTCA
>UMAG01036523.1_pt1 | contig 11629 bp, 9 predicted proteins | sample 1963651 | NCBI WGS metagenome assembly UMAG01 (sample SAMEA4835910, study PRJEB28245) | human gut metagenome | biome: gut microbiome; material: fecal sample | place: Denmark | collected 2008 | reverse complement strand
TCACCTCTTCGTGCTCTGTAGTGTGTTTGCTTTCTCAAGTACATTCTAACAATTTTTACATAGCTTTACTACAAGTTGCTTTCATTTATTTTTGTGCCTTGTAGCAAGGCGGAAAGGAATGGTCATAATTATGAAAAATACCGTTAAGAAAAATTTATGTACATTTATAGCTGTTATTGTTGCGGCGTCTGCTACAATAGTTTTTGCCGGATGCTCCGACAATGGAGCACCGCAGGCTTCGACAGGCAGTGAGGGCGTTGCAAGTCAAACAAGCGATGATGCATCTGCTGTATCACAGACAAAACAACCGGCAAAGAAGAGAGAAACAATTAAAATTGATGATATTGCATGGAATGTGGATCAAGGAATTGTTGACGGTGAAAAATATGTTCTTTTAGACTATACAAACAATTCAAAATATACAGTTACGGATTTTGAAATGACATTTAAAGAAAAAGGCTCGGTAACGGAAGAGGACAAGGAAAATTTCTACAACGAGATTAAAGATAAATTTTCAATGAGTGATGATGATATTTCCGAATTAAAGCAAAGGGATATTTCTATGCACGCAGAAACCGAAAAAATTGTTGAACCCGGAGAATCCGCAAAAAATATAAACTGCTATTATTACAGCGGTATTTATTATTTAAAAGACATAAATCACTTTAATTTGGTTGAACCCGATGTTGCTACCATAAAATACATTAATGACAATAAAATCTACACTTCATATTATGATTTCAGCACTAAAAAATATTCAGAAGATGAAAATACCGAAGAGGCATATTATTGGACCACATCGGAACTCGGCACAAAAATTCCTAAGCCTGATGTAAATGTGGTAAAGAAATCCATAGATAATGAAGATTCTTTTGGATTTGAGGCTTACGGTTTATCTTTAGACCAATTTAACGAATATGTTGACAAATGCAAGCAACTCGGCTTTACCGTTGACGAAAGCAGTTATGAGGGCTATTATTCTGCAGATGATAAAGACGGCTATAATGTATATCTTTCATACAAAGAAGATGACGATTATATGACCGTAACCATTGATGCTCCGTCAGAATAAACAATACACTAAAAGGAATCTTGTACAAGGTTCCTTTTTTTATTATGTTAATTTTATATTTCAAATTATGGTTTATCGCACTGTTGAAGCTAAATAATTTAAAAATTTAGGTCAAGCCTTTTTAAAGGCTTGCGGGTTTGGGCAGAGCCCATAATGTCTTATGTTATAACAAATTATTATGCACTGACTGCTTGCTGTCAGTGTGCGTGAAACAAAGTTTAACAAAACAGGCGGCAGCCATATAAACAAAAACAGTCAACGCATTGCGCTGACTATGAAATAAAGTATATTTTCTTTAGTTGCTATCGCAAAACCTTTCGCCGTTGTGTTCAAGCCGCAAAACAGCGAGCTGTTTGACTATCGTTAGATTGCATAAACGGAAAGTATTTGTGGGCTTTGCCCAAACCCACGACCTTTGAAAAGGTCGACCAAACTTTTATAATTGCCTTGTGAAGTATTCCGCTAAACCGTAAATTACCCCAACTTTTGATAAAGAACCTTATTTCAAGCAAAAACGGCAGCACTTGTGAATTTAATTTCAAAGTGCTGCCGTTTAATTATTAATTATTTTTCAAGAAAATCAACAAATTTCTCGCCGAGAACCTCTCTTGAATATACCTTACTGATTTTATCATAGTTACTTCTGAGTTGGTCATCCGTAACCTGTGGGAACTTACGAATCTTATCGAGCAAGTCTGCATACGAAGTATAAATACAGCCGTCAATGCCGTTAAGAACTTCCCTTGAACCTGTGTTCTCTGTACAATAAACCATCTTTCCGTTGAGGATAGCCTCAATATACGGCATACCGAATGAATGGTTGAGAGTAAAGTCAACAACAGCATCGTGAGTTTTCATCTGATTTTTAGGGTTCGAGGTTTCGCCGCAATAGCAAATGTAGTCCTCCACCTCGTTGTCAAAAATCTTATCGAGAAATTCGTTAAGATAGTCGCCCGTACCGTAAACATCAATTACAATGTCATCAACATTCTGCTCTTTAAGATACTTGGCAAAGCCGATAAGATTGTTAATGTCAGCCTCACGCTCATGGCTGATTCTCAACAGATACATACCGAGGAAGTAATCACGCTCCGGCACATCAACTTTCTTTTTATTATCGTCCTCTTCTTCCGCTCCTATGTCCTCTCTTGCCACACTTCGGCTTGACTCAAGAGTATTGCCGAGAACGATATAATCCTTATAGTTTTTAAAATTAAATTTATCAAGGTAAAGCTGACGGTTTTCTTCACTTACAAATACAGCCTTGCCGATGTCGATTTTCTCCATTTTATTAACAATGTCGGGGAAAAGCTCATTTACAAGTGCGGCTGTACAATGGAAGAAATAGATTTTCTCCTCAATTTTCTCCGATGTAGCGTCATTAAGGAAAAGGTGGAGAGATTCTCTTGTTGAAATTACAGTCTTACTGTTTATATTCTCAAGTTTCTTTCTCATTGCCATACCTGCATACGGAGAAAGATTCTGTCTGCTGCAATCGCAGTCAAGGTGACCGTAAAGTCCTTTCCATCTAAAGAAGCCACGCTTTAAAAGTTCAATCTTTCTGCGTGAATTTGCCTTATACAATGCTGTAAGCTGCAATCCGTAAGGCATTTCCTTTGGCTTTGCGGTGCACTTTAGCGACAAAAGCTCTACAAGATAGTTTTTCTCAAGCAAAGCCTCCGCAAGCGAACGGGTAGCAAAAACCGTACCGCCTACACCGTAGAAGTTATAACCGAGGAATGTTACCTTATTCTTCTGAATTGAAGAAAATTCCTCATACATTCTGTCAATATGAGCACCGCTCTCAATAAAGTCATAGTCAATCTCTTCCGGAAGTCTTGACTTAAAGAACGGATTTATCGTATAGGTTTCGTCGGCAATAGCGTCAACAAGCTGTCTTGCTTTTGTGTAAGAGCACTGCTCAAGCTCCTCTACCTCGCAGTAAAGGTTACGCTTTGCAAGGTAATTCTTCAAATCAGGCTGATACAAAATTACAGGCTTATTGAGCACCGTAAAGTCAAAGCCTACCGAAGAATAGTCTGTAATGAGAACATCATTTTTCGCAAGTTCGTCAAGCACATCTGTTTTGTGCGAATGAATAAACTTGATTCTGTCTGTCTTTGCACATTCCTTAAATTCTTCGATTTTCTCTTCATCAAAAAATTGGTGCAAACAAACCGTAAAAACAGAATTTGTTTTATCAAGATAATCGGCAAGTTTTTGGCTTGAAAGCACACCCTTAATCTGATGCATAAGCATCTGTGTCATATAGTTGTCGCCAAGGTACTCTCTCCATGTCATAAACCAAAGTATATTCTTGCCGTTGTGCGGCTGTGCATGGTATGCCTTGTGGCGCTTTACAAGCTCAATGTAGCGTGGCGGATAAATTCCGTAGTAAAGCTGATAATCTTTGAATTTATTGTAATCCATAAGAGTGGGCTTAATGTTCTTGTTGTAATACAAAAAACGGAACATATTATTATTGTAGCCATAGCCCTTATATTCAATAGCTTTGATGCCGAGTGTGCCGTGCTGTAAGTAAATAAGAGGCTTTTCTATGAAAAAGTCTGTCTTAAAAAAGCCGAGCTTTGTAGGAGTAATATCCTTGTAACTCAAAGAAACAAAGTACATATCGGCATTTAAGTAAATCTTAAAATGCTTTACTGTGTTTTTCCAAACAACAAAACTCTTTTCTTTGTCAGAAAGAGAGGCGTAGGTTTCTTTATTGGCGGCATTTTTTTCAAGCACAATGTACTTGTCTATACCGTCCCTGCGGCGTACTACCTGTTTCCAAAAATAATATGAGTTATTATTTGAGGTTGCGGCAAGATTTTCGCCAAACAGCCATATAAAATTTCTACCCATCAAATTACTCCTTTAGTATATGGTTTATGCATCGGTAATTTTACCGAAACCGCAAAATGCAAATTAAATAAACTGAAATTACAGCTCAAAAGTTGATTTTTCAGGCAAAAGTTTTTCAAATGCGTCAATGACGCCCTGCTTTTTCACCTCAAAATCCGTAGTTTCGGCTGTATCGTTAATACAAATCATATTATGCTTTTGTGAAGGAATATCCCTGCACAAATCGGGATAATTATACTCCTTGACATGATAGCAGTATGCAAAGCTGTCCCTGCGGACTGTATAATTGCCTGCCGCCAACTGCCAGAACTTCATAAGCCACTGGTTTACATTGCCTGTTTTTCTGAATTTATCCATACAGGTAGAATCCAGCGCATCGTATTCTTTTTCCCAAATTTCTTCAAAAGTCGCTTTCATAAAACTCGACGGAGTGTGCTGATAGTAAAAGCCCGGGAACCAATGCCACGGCAACAAAAGCGTCGTTTTTAAATGATTTTTCATTCCGTTCTTACCGCTATACCACTTTTTCCAGTCACGCTTAAAGACTTTTTCCTTATCGAAATGGTCGTTAATAATAGAAACATCCGCACCGTTAAAGAAACCTGCGCTGTCCTTATTAAAACAAATGCAGTCAAGCGCAAATGTATCGCAAGGCATACCGTCTTTGAAAAAGTCCTCCGGTTTAGTCGGTGCGGTAATAAACATATCGTCATTAAAATACACAAACTGTTCCGAAAGTCCCTTTATACGGTGCAAATTAAGCTCAATAGTATGTGAATTAAAGGTAGGAAGATACTTTGACGGAATGTAATCTTTATGATTTACAATGTTAAGTTTTGGGTTTGTTGTATCAAGCCACTTCGGCAGATGTCCCCAGGTGACAAAGTGAATTTTATTTACCCAAGGGGCAAACTTTTCCACACCTCTGAACCAATACTGCAAGTTGTCCCAATCTCTGAAACGAACTTCACTGTTGGCATTGGTGACCGTTTTGCCGTCATACTTGGCTTTTTCCTCCTGCCACTGCTTATCGTTGCCGTCAACCCAAATTATTACAAAATCAATCGGGTTTGTGTTTTTCTCTTCCATACATACCTCACGGCCATCTTTCTTTGACAGCCTCGTAATTTCTCTTTGAATTTTCCGTATCGTACAAGTCAAAAAATTCTTTGTGTCTGTTTAAATAAAGCTCTGTGTTCGCAAACGAACGCTGTGCCATCTGCTCTATATAGTTCATAAGTCCCTGTTCTTCGTTATAAACAGGGCCAAAGCCGTCCTCGGTATAGTCAAAATAACCTTTGCCGTAGTGCTGCTCCGAAAATCTTTCATAATCAAACTGAAAATACGCAAGCGGCTTTTTCATATAAGCAAAGTCAATCTGAACGCTTGAGTAATCGGTAATCATAAATGCCGAGCTTTTCATAAGCTCCTGCACGGTGTATTCGGGATATTTGCAGATTGTAAGGTACGGATTGCTCTTTGAAAAGCAGTCGATAAATCTCTGCATATCCCTGTGCGGGTAAAACATAACAGTACAGCCGTACTTTTCGCAAATTTCTTCAAGTCGTTTGCTGTTGATTATTTTACTCCAATTTTTAAAATAATCGCTCTCGCAAAAAGCCTTTTTATCATCTTCAATGCTTTTTGAAAGTGCGTCTGTACCGATCCAGTCACGCCATGTCGGCATAATAAGTATCTGATTCGGCACTGTTTTAAAATCGTGAAGCTTGTCCCAGCGGGGAAGTCCGAGCAATTTTACAGTGCCCTCGGGATAACCGTAATTATTGTTTACATACTCCCATTCCCTGTATGTGCTGGTGACAAACATACTCATTTTTGTGTTTTTATAATAAAGAAAATCAATATTTGTAAGAATTACCCCATGTTGTAAAAACACACGGCTGTTGCGCAAAATTCCGTAAACCTCAAGCAGATAGCATACGGCATAGTTCGGCTTTCCGCCCTTTTGAGAACTGATGTTTACCTTTGCGGTAAGATATAAAATCCAGTGGGCAAAACTGCCGTACTTTACGGTTTTGCCGGTTTTTTTGACATTTTCATAGTCCACGCTGCTTTTATAAACGGCATAAACGCAATCCTGCTCGGGGTGATTTTTGCACACATATTCAAAAAAGCAAAATCCGTTGTCCGTTGCCTCAACTCCGTTATCGCACACAAGCCATAAATCTTTTCTGAAAATTTTATACACAAGTGCAATCGGCAAGGCAAATATAAACAGAAAAATATGCAGTATATCTCTCGGTTTTACATCTTTGAGTTTTTCAAAAAATCTTGACATACCGCCACCGTTAAGACATAAACTCTTCGTACAAAGGAAGCACCTCTTCGGTAGTTCCCTGCATCTTTACTACGCCATCGTGCAGCCAAAGAATATTGTCACAGAGTTTTCTGAGTGTGTCGGAGCTGTGCGATACAATAACAACGGTTCTGTCTTTGTTCATAATAAGGCTACGCATTTTTTCGTAGCTCTTCTTCTTAAACTTTGCGTCACCAACGCTCAAGACCTCATCAATAAGCATAATCTCGGTTTCGAGAATCGCCGTAATTGAGAACGCAAGTTTAGAGTACATACCGCTTGAATATGTCTTTACAGGGCGGTCAATAAAGTCACCGAGTTCGGAAAATTCAATGATTTCGTCGAGTTTTTCTTCAATCTGCGGTCTTTCAAAGCCTAAAAGCATACCCGAAAGGAAAATATTTTCCCTGCCGCTTAATTTATTCTGAAAGCCTACGCCGATTGAAAGCAAGGAAATAGAATGACCGTGAAGGTCGATTTCGCCTTCGTCAGGCGAGAAAATACCTGCTATAGCTTTTAAAAGAGTTGATTTACCGCTGCCGTTTTTTCCGACAATACCCAAAATCTGACCCTTTTCAACCTCAAAAGAAACACCCTTTACAGCCTCAAAATACTCAATTTTCTTATTCTTTCTCGGTGCAAAAATAGACTTTAAAAGCGAAACCTTTTTAAAACATCTGTATTTAATTTTAACATTTCTGACTGAAATTGCTGATTCTCCCATAATTAAATCACCTTTACATAGCTGTTTTCGTGCTTATAAATCGTTCTGATGCCAATAACACTGATAACGATGCCAACAACAAACCACGCAAGCAATGCCACCCAGTGTGGATCCTGATTATAAATAAGCACTCGTCTTAAATCGCAGATAATAAGAGCTATCGGATTACATTTAATCAAAAGCTCACCCAAAATACCGTCAAGTTTATTTTCGATTGAATAGAAAATACCTGAAATGTAGAAACCAAGCTGCAAAACAATGGTAATTACATTGAGCAAGTCCTCAACAAATACACCGAAGTGGAGCATAATTGTACTGCAGGCAAATGTGATTACAACCAAAAGCAACATAATCGGCAATGCCCAGAACATTCTCCAGCTTAAAGGCACTTGGTAAATAATCATAAGAAGAACCGTAAGTGCATAGGATACAAGCATCTTAAAACCGTAAACACCGATTTTTTCAAGAATAAATATATGCTTAGGTATATAAACTTTCGTGACAATCATCTTTTTGGACTGCACGACTTTTACGCAGCTTTTAACAACCTTGCTGAAGAACTGCCAACAGTTAAGACCGATAAATACGAATACCGGGAAATACGGCTCGCCGCTCTTAAATACAAGGATTGCGATAAACGAATACACAAGCATAAAGAAGAACGGATCGAGAATCCACCACAGCCAGCTCAAGAAAGAGCCCGCTACTTCGGACTTAAGTTCCGCCTTTGAAGAAAATACCGTGTAGTTAAAGAATTTTTTGATGTCCTTAAAAAATCTGCTCATCTTTAATAACTCACTTCCAAATCATAAAATTTCATTCTGACACATAGTAACCTATCTTGAATTATATCATTATACTGTCAATATTTCAAGTACTGTGTATTTTTCGTGTGACGAATTTTGAGAGCTTTTCTGCAATTTTTCTGTTAAAGAATTTGCATATTATACACATAATACTTACAATGTCTTAAAAAAAGAATTATTATACAAATTATACTTTACAATATTGTTACATTTAATTCGGCACAGAGTTTTTAACATAATTATAATATAATGTTAAAAACTTTGCCCGATTAAAAAATGACCGCAATCTTTATCGGATTTACGGTCATTTATTTTTTATTCAATTTACATTAATTATTGATATTTTCTTCAAGTTCGTCAACGCTTGTTTCTGTAATTACGGTGTTTCCGTTGTCAAACTTAAAGCTCATATTAAAATAATAATCGCTGTCTTTTCTGATAGCCGCTATGTATTTAAATGTAGTTGTTTTATCACTGTCAATCATTAAATTCAAACTTTGAGAATCATAATCACTGATAAAATATTTATAATTATCGCTTACAACCGCAATCGGAATAATATAATCGGAAGACAGTCCGTCATAAGGAACTATGTCCGCATCTGTGTCTTCAGACGCTGAAATTTCCTTTAAATATACTTTTTTGCCGTTGTTACTGAAATTATCGACATTAACGGTAAATTCATATATCGCAAAGGTTTCCGTATCATAAGCAACGCTGTCGTCAAAATCGCTTTCATCTAATGTAGCGCCGCCCGTTTGCAGGTTACTGCCCTTAATATAGGTATCATAAATATATTTTGTGCTCGGCTTTGTTACATCAGTTACTTTTACAGTACCGAAATCGGTATCTGCCTCTTCAAATAAACTGCTGTAAATTTTATCGCAGTTCTTTGTAAAAACAACCTTGCCTTTACTATCGCCGCACTCATAATTATAGTTTATCTTCAAACTGCCGTCCTCTTTACGATTTGAATCACAGCGATATATGGTAAATGTGTCGCTTGTATGCGGTTTTATTGTGAGTTTATCGGGATTTCCGTCAACGCTGACATTTGTAAACGAATAATTCATACTGCTGTCCTTGACGGTAACATTAAAATCATCAAAAGATATTGTGAAATCATCGTCGGTGGTATTTTCAACATAAAAATCAAACTTATACTCTTTCGGAGCATCATATGAGGATGTCATTGACTCTAACGAAAAAGCACCTGTTTGAATATCGGTCATTGTTATGCCGCCAAACAATGTTTCGGCTTTCTCTCCTACTTTGTATTGAGTAGAGTCAATTTTATCAACATCTGTGGGTTCCGACAGTTGTAAATCGAGACTGTTTACTATGGCCGACACTATTACAATTACCACACCTGCCAAAATTACTCCGCCGAGTATGCAGGCGGCAACAATTTTTCCTGTTCTGCCGCTGTTCTTTTTAGGTACAGGCGATTGTGTGGGAATAGGCGCAACTCCGTTCTGCCCCTGTACGGGAACATTTACAAAACCGTTTGGTCTTTGCTGTGGAATATAAGAAAAATTCGTCTGCTGTTGAGGCTGTGTACCCGAAAAATTACTTTGCTGCGGTTGAGCCTGAACATTTTGATAATTATTCTGCTGTGCAGTGTTGGCACAATTTGTATTATTTTGGTTTTGTTCTGCCGATGCAAAATTGTTTAAGGGTTGTTTGTTCTCAATATTTATATATGGGTTCTGTTTATTTTCGGTTTGTGGTGATTGTGATTTAAGCGAAGCTCCGCACATTGTGCAAAAGTTGCCCTCGCAATCAAATCCGCAGTTTGGACATTTCATAATAAAGTCCTCCTATATTTATGTTTATACACTGCTATAATAAATCAAAAATAAACAAAAGTCAATGCATTTTTAGAATATTTTGCTATTAAATTTACAAAATTGTTGTTGAAATATTTTAGCCGCTGTTGTATAATTTTATTGAAATGTATCGAATAAACTTGCAAAATAATTGAATTTTTGCATTAAACAGAAAAAATATGAAATAACGGGAGTTTTAATTATGAGAGGATTGTATTCTTCAAAGACTAAAATTCGTCAGCAGATATTTACCGAAGTTGCTCGTTTTGCGTACGAGGGCGGTGATTATTCTAAATTTGAAAGTCTGCCTTACAAAATTATCCCGGGCGAGATTTCCACTTACAGAGAAAGCGTTTTCCTTGAGCGTGCCATTGTAGGTGAAAGACTGCGCCTTGCCATGGGACTTAACCTGTTGTCGGCAGATGAGCAAGCGCCTATTTCGACAGGCGTTGAAGAAAGTATGATTGACGAAAAGGTATATGAACCGCCGCTGATTAATATTATTAAGTTCGCTTGCCACAGCTGTCCCGAAAAGCGTGTGTTCGTAAGCAACGGCTGTCAAGGTTGTCTTGAACACCCTTGTACCGAGGTTTGCCCGAAAGGTGCTATCTCAATCGTGCACGGCAAATCTTTTATTGACGAAGAAAAATGCATTAAATGCGGCAAGTGCCAAAGTGCGTGCCCTTACAATGCAATTATAAAGCAGGAGCGCCCCTGCGCAGCTGCCTGCGGTATGAAAGCAATTCACAGTGATGAATACGGCAGAGCGGATATTGACTACAACAAATGCGTAAGCTGCGGAATGTGCCTTGTAAGCTGTCCGTTCAGCGCAATTGTTGACAAAAGCCAGATTTTCCAAACAATAAAGGCTTTACAGAGTGATACTCCCGTTTATGCCGCAGTTGCACCCGCTGTTGCAGGTCAGTTTGCAGGACTTCCCGCAACAAAAATAAGAAATGCGTTCAAGGCACTCGGCTTTGAAGATGTTGTAGAGGTTGCCGTGGGAGCCGATCTTTGCACCGTTGAAGAGGCAAAAGACTTTATGGAAGAAGTGCCTGCCAAACAGCCGTTTATGGCTACTTCGTGCTGTCCCGCATGGAGCGTTATGGCTAAAAAGACATTTCCCGACATTGCGTCTTACATTTCAATGGCTCTCACCCCTATGGTACTTACAGGCAGACTTACAAAGCAGGATCACCCCGGTTGCAGAGTAGTATTTATCGGCCCTTGTGCGGCTAAAAAGCTTGAGGCAAGCCGCAGAAGTATAAGAAGTGACATTGATTTTGTGCTCACTTTTGAAGAAGTGGCTGGAATGTTTGTCGCCAAAGAGGTAGATTTTGCGGCGCTTGAACCCGATGAAGAGCCGCTTTCTTTCTCAAGTGCGGACGGCAGAGGTTTTGCCGTAAGCGGCGGTGTTGCAAAAGCGGTTGTAAATGCAATACACAGAATGAACCCTGAGCGTGAAGTAAAAATTGCAAACGCACAGGGACTTGACGAGTGTATGAAATTGTTAAGAATGGCGAAAGCAGGCAAATATAACGGATACCTGCTTGAAGGTATGGCTTGTCCGGGCGGCTGTGTGGCAGGTGCAGGCACAATAAATGTACCCGAAAAATCTGCCGCAGAAAATCTGAAAAGTAAAAAGAGCAGTCCATTTGAAACCGCCTGCGAATCTCCGTATGTAGACATTTTGCCCGAACTTGAAAACCTCTACAATGAGTTTTCTCATAAAAATAATGAATGATTTTAAAGTTGGGTAAATTATGGTTTAGCTCACAGTTTAGCCAAGCAATTATAAAAGTTTGGTCAACCTTTTTAAAGGTTGTGGGTGTGGGCAAAGCCCACAAATACTTTCCGTTTATGCAAGCTAACGATAGCCAAACAGCTCGCTGTTTGGCGGCTTGAACAAATAGGCGAAAGCCTTTGCGGGAGCAACAAAAGAAAATAAACATCATTTTTCATAGTCAACGCAATGCGTTGACTATGTTTTTAGCATTTCTGTTTATAATGGCTGTC
>UMAG01032736.1_pt1 | contig 11844 bp, 8 predicted proteins | sample 1963651 | NCBI WGS metagenome assembly UMAG01 (sample SAMEA4835910, study PRJEB28245) | human gut metagenome | biome: gut microbiome; material: fecal sample | place: Denmark | collected 2008 | reverse complement strand
CAGGTCTGTCAGATCTTCTCTGAAGAACATAGCCTGCCATGGATCCTACAATGATAAGCACGATCAGGGATCCTATCGTAAGGATAATACTGTTCTTAAATGCTGTGATGATCTGATAATTATTTGCGGAAAATACTTCTTTGAAGTTGCTCCACATCCACTCAGTCGGAAGGGAAAGTCTCAGAAGGTTTGCTTCTTTTCTGTCCTTCAGTGCATTGATCAGCATGAAGAGAAACGGTACTGCAAAAATGAGAATACCGAAAACACATCCAAGGATGTCTCCTAATAATGTAAGTCTTTTCTGTTTTTTCATTTTAGTTGTACACCTCCCTGCTGTTGAGGAATTTCTGAAGCGGGAATGCGATGATCGCAATTACCGCAAACATGATAACGTTTCCTGCTGTAGACAGACCGAAGAATCCTGCTGCGTACTGTTTGTAAACAACGGATGCAAGTACGTCTGTTACAAATCCAGGACCACCCTTTGTCATAGCCCAGATCAGGTCAAAGCAGCGAAGTCCGCCGATCAGGGAAAGTGTGATAATGGTATTTGTTGAAGAACGAACCAGTGGCATTACGATGTTTCGAATAGTCTGCCAACGGGTTGCACCGTCGATAGAAGCAGCTTCATAATAGCTGGAATCAATAGATGTGATACCGGCAATAAAGATTACTGTGGAAATACTGACACCTTTCCATACATCAACCGCAATTACGGAAAACAGGGCAAGATGTGTATCACCCAGCCAGTTCGGTCCGGAAATTCCAATAGCTGCAAGAACTGTGTTGAAAAGACCCTTGCTCGGATGCATCAGTGCCTTAAAAATAATACCGATTGCTACTGCACTGACAAGGTTTGGGAAAAACACAAGAGATCTTAAGAAATCTTTTGTCTTGATCTTACTTGTCAGGAACAATGCGATAAAGAATGCAATGATTACTTTCAGTCCACTTGTAAGGACTGCATAGATCAACGTATTTTTTACAGATATACTTAAGGAGTTTTCACTGAAGAATGTTTTATAGTTATCAAGGCCGCAGAATGTAAATGATTTCAGATCCCATACAGTTAAGCTGAAAAACAGTGATGTCACCATCGGGATGATGAAGAAGATCACAAAAATCAGTACTGCCGGAAGAAGAAACCATAAACTGTATATTTTCTTTTTGTTCATGCTTCATTTCCTTTCCGATTTCCAGATGTCTGGCTGACATTAAAGCCGGCCGCCTGAAACACAGACGGCCGACATACATTTACTTATTTCCAGTCAAGTCCAAGCTGTGTTGCCTGTTTCTTGCAGTCCTCATCGTAAGCCTTTGCAGCTTCCTCTGCTGTAGACTGTCCTGTTGCAACCTCAGAGCAGATATACTCGCAGTTTGTTCCTTTTACAGATGTCTGGAACTCCATTGCAACATTTGTTTTTCCTGTGTCAAAGTATTTCTCCTGAGCCTCTTTAACTCCGTCATATGCGTCATCCGGAAGCTCATATCCTTTAATACAATATGGGCCGTCTGGTTTCTGTGCTTCTGTGAAAGCGTCAAGTGCCTCATCAGATGTATAGAACTCCATAAATCTTAAGATATCATCTTTTTTGTCGCTGTTAGCGTTTCCGTAAATAGCTGATGGCTCCCAAACTGTAAGGCCATGGTTGTCAGCGTCATCTCCCGGAACACCCATAACACCGATTTTGTTTACATCGTCTCCGTAGAGCTCATAGATATTGGAAAGTGCCTGGGAAAGGATGAACCAGTGAGCACCCTCGCCGTTTACAATCTTGTCGCATGCATCTGCGTATGTAGTTGCTGTGTAATCCTCGTTAAAGTATGGCTGAAGGTCAGCGAGTTTCTGGAAGCTCTTAAGACCAGCCTCTGTTGTAGCATATTTAGCTTCACCAGCTTCGAATTTCTCTGAGAAATCCGGCTCTGCTGCAAGTACATTGTAGTGATCTCCAAGGTATGGAACCTGAATTGTCCAGGAATCTCCAAGAGATCCGATAACTGCTGTCTCACCAGCATCTTTCAGTGTATCACAGTTTTTAAGGAAATCTTCCCATGTATCTGGAACCTCAAGATCATATTTCTCATAGAGGTCTTTATTATAAAGGATACATCCAAGGTTTGTAGCGGTAAGCGGTACACCGTATACTGCGGAATCAGAACCTGCGCTTACTGCTGATGCGAATGTATCGTCAAGGCGGCTAGCCCACTCCTCACCGGAAATATCGATGAAGTTGCTCTCCGGGTCAAGCTCGTTGAGCTTAGCACCTGAGTTGTATCCGCAAAGATCTGTCATCTCGCCGGATGCAAGTCTTGTTTTTACCTGGTTATCTCCGTCACCACCTGATGCACGAAGCTCTGTCTCGATGTGGATACCTGTCTCTTTCTCGCAGAGATCAAATACTGCCTGATATCCGGCAGATGCTACATCCGGGTCGATCAGGAATGTAAGAGTAGCCTCCTTGTACTCCCATTTGCTGTCGGAATCTTTGTCGTCAGCTGCAAGTACGCTTGTTGCACCTGCCAGTGTTGTTCCCATCATCGCTGCACAGAGCAGAACGCTGAGCATCTTTCTTTTCATGTTTCGTCCTCCTTTATTTTGACGTTCTCCGTTATTTGATGATGCTATTTTAACAATTTGGACACAAAAAATACATGGATTATCCAATCCTTCTGCATGGATTATTGAGCACTTTGTATATGGAACATGTATTTTTTCGTCATATAGACGACATTTTGCATGGATATTTCTGTTTTGTACATGGAAAAAGAGCCTCCCTGTTGTGATATTTTACCACAAACATGGACGGCTCTGACATTCCAGTTTCTTCCATATTATATAAACTTACAGAATATCAATATGCTCTCCCGCAAGTGCTTTGTTCATGCTTCGTACTGCACAGAATTTACCACACATGGAGCAGGTATCATCATACTCCGGCTTGCGCTCATTCCACATACGTTTGGCTGTTTCCGGATCCATGGCACATTCCCACTGTGCCTCCCAGTCAAGCTTTCTTCTGGCATCTGCCATCTTGTCATCGATCTCACGGGCACCGCGGACACCTTTGGCAATGTCTGCTGCATGAGCTGCGATCTTAGATGCCATGATTCCCTGTTTTACGTCCTCAAGATTCGGAAGTGCAAGGTGCTCGGCCGGTGTTACATAGCAGAGGAATGCTGCTCCGGACATAGCAGCTACTGCTCCGCCGATCGCGGATGTGATGTGGTCATATCCCGGTGCAATATCCGTTACAAGAGGTCCTAATACATAGAACGGTGCTCCCTGGCAGATAGACTGCTGTACTTTCATGTTTGCCTCAACCTGATCAAGCGGCACATGTCCTGGTCCCTCAACCATAACCTGAACGTCTTTTTCCCATGCACGTTTGGTCAGCTCGCCAAGGCGTACAAGCTCCTCGATCTGGCATACATCTGTTGCATCAGCCAGGCATCCCGGACGGCAGGCATCTCCAAGAGAAATCGTAACGTCATACTCACGGCAGATGTCAAGAATCTCATCATAATATTCATAGAACGGGTTCTCCTCGCCTGTCATGCACATCCATGCAAAAACAAGGGATCCTCCTCTGGAAACGATGTTCATTTTTCTCTTGTGGTTGCGGATCTGGTCGATGGTTTTTCTGGTGATTCCGCAGTGAAGAGTTACGAAATCTACACCATCCTGTGCGTGAAGTCTTACTACATCAATGAAATCCTTGGCTGTCAGTGTGTCAAGATCTCTCTGATAGTGGATAACGGAATCATAAACCGGAACGGTTCCGATCATTGCCGGACACTCGCTTGTCAGTTTACGGCGGAACGGAATGGTATTTCCGTGGGAAGAAAGATCCATGATGGCATGGGCTCCCATGTTTACAGCTTCCATAACTTTCTGCATTTCCACATCGTAATCCTTGCAGTCTCTGGATACACCAAGGTTTACGTTGATCTTGGTGCGGAGCATGGAACCTACGCCTTCCGGATCAATACATTTGTGGTTTTTATTTGCACAGATTACTACTTTTCCGGAGGCTACCAGCGGAAGAAGTTCCTCTGTTGTCATTCTCTCTTTTTTTGCTACAATTTCAAGTTCAGGTGTGATGATGCCTTTACGGGCAGCTTCCATCTGTGTACTGTAATTTCTCATGTAAAAAAATCTCCTTTCGTGTCAACATCTGATGTCTGATTTTGGAAAATACACAAAAAACCGGCTGTCGCAACGCCTATGCATTACAACAGCCGGCTCTTAATCTTTCGTACTTAAATGAAAATCCTGTGTACTTCAAAATGTCTTCTGTACTCTCTGATCTTCTGTATCTTTAAGAATCCTTCGTGCATATGTCCCTACGTTGGCATTATCCAAATCAGGTTATGGGTCAAGACATTTACAGTCTACTCTCAGCTCGCTTCAGCGGGCCCCCCTGTTTTCATATGTTGGGGACTTTTGTCGTCCATGAGATTATTATAGTATAACAGAAAAAATTTGTAAACCGCATTTCTGCATTTTATGACTTTTTCTTTCGACAAAACCTGAACTGTGTTGATTTTTCTTATGCTCTCTCCCCACAGTCCGCCATACATGTACAGATCGTTTCTTTATGATTTCTGCAATTGAATCTTTTACCCTGATGTGCCAGAAAGGCCAGCAGTTTTCGAAAATATTTCCGGCGCTTTTCTTTTTTCTTCCGTTCCTTTTCAAACTGAGTTTCAAATCCCTGATTGATTATTGCTCCGATCATGGAATATGTATCATCATATTTCATACTGCTCTCCTCCTTTTTATTCTGCATGGATGTTTTTTATTTGCCTACATCATAGCGGAATGTCGGAGTTTCTTCCATGGTCTGAAATAATCAATTTAATTGACTTTATTTATTCTTTCTTCTGTACTGGCTCGGTGTGTCACCATACAAACGACGGAACGCACGAATAAAGCTTTCCGAATTTTTATATCCTACCTTGTCACTGATATCTTCTACACTGAGCTGGCTGTAGAGAAGAAGCTGCTCTCCCTGCTGCAGTCGGATCTCTGTAAGAAGATTGGAAAATGTTTTTCCGGTAATGGATTTGACCAGTTTCGAACAGTATGGCACGGAAAAATGGAATTTCTCCGCTAACTCATTTAAAGTTACTGTGCTGCAGTTTCCCATTATGTAAGCAAGCATTTCGGATTCCTGCTCTGTCCGTTCTCTTCTGCTATCCGGAATACTCACATTGTTTCCGTGGCGTCTCGTCAGCTCCACAAAAAACAGTGTAAGAATACTGCAGATAATCCTGTCCGAAAAACTGTCACCTGTTTTCTGCTCTCTGTACATATCCAGAATGTAATTGCGGATAACGGTATCATTCTTCGTGTGAAAAAGAAGGTAGCGGATTTTTTCCCGGGAATACAGATTTCCCACAAAGAAGCTTGAAATCTGGGTTTTGTTACGGACTGTATTATAGAAAATATCCATGAATGTACTGCGGCGGATCAGAATATTCAGAATGATGCTGTCATCCTCCACCGCCAGAATTCCATGTCTGACACCTGGTGCAATCAGGCACAGATCTCCTGCTGTCAGTTTTTCGGCAGAATCCTGAAAGGAATTGGCGCAGCTCCCAGACAGTACATATATCATTTCAAAAAAATCATGTTCATGATAAAACAGTGGAAAATATCTGGGATGTTTCACCAGGCTTACATTATACCCCTGTGAAATAAACATATCTTCTCTGGAATATTCATTTATCTTTTCCGGATGGACTGCCCATTCCACATCTTTTTCAGATTCGGAATGACGTTCCTCGAATTTTGCAATATTCTCCGGAGTTTTTTCCATAAAATAATATTCCCGGTGAATCTTCTCATCATATTTCCATGTGTTCAGTTCCCGGACCAGATCTTTGTACTCTGTTTTTTCTCGTTTCATATCTAAGCTTCCATTTTCCTCGGAATACCACCTGATTACTGTGCCGGCTATTTTCCATGCGTACCGCTTAATTCATCTCTTCGGTTTTCCAGCAGTTTTTCATTTGCTTTTTCATACTCGTTGAATTCTGCGGTAATCTGATCATCTGTTTTGGACGCATCCGGGTGATACCAGCTTTTTGCCTGGAAATAAGACGCAATCTCTGCAATCTGGAATGCTCTTCCGTGGCGGGCAAAGATTTCGTTGATTGCATTCTGGATATCATCCAGGCTTAACCCTGCAATTTCATCTGCGCTGAGATATCTGACATTAACATCCGGCAGTATGTATTCTGAGGAATCTGATGTGGAACTGCTCTGCTCTGTAGAAGTGCCTCCACCTGAAAATTCCTCAATATTCTCCGGTATTTCTCCTGTTTTATCTTCCACCGTACAGGTAAATCCATCCTGAATATCTTCGGAAGGATCTGCCATCCACTGATTGAGACCTGAAGGTGAGCAAGCCGTACCTTTCGTCATCCGTAAAATCGGATACAATTCAGAATTGGCGTCTACCGTCATATTTTCAAAGAAAACTCTCGGACTTGCAAAGCCAAGAGAACAGAATTTATCAATGGAATCTCCGGCTTCTCCCTCAAAATTTTCCCAGAACATATCAATGGGCGATCCGCTGAAATAAAGGCTGTCCGTCTCATCAATCGGATTTAAATTTCCATCTTCCAGCCGAACTCCTTTAAAAAACCATTCCTGTCCTGTTGCGATCACGCCTTCATCGTATGCTTCGTAATAAAATTCATAACTTCCCTTATACTTCCGGAAGAAAACAGAATCCTCTTCTTTTACACATCTTTCATCAAGACTGCTGTAATCGAACTCCTGATACTCCGAAGCGCTGACGATTTCCTGATCCGAAGTAATCTCCCAGGATTCTCCTGATTTTCTCAGCATCTGAAAATGCACTCTGCCATCATAGATAACGGCAAAAATTTCCGGGCTACCATCCCCGTCAAAATCTTTCGGAAATGCCGCCAGGATTCCGCTGTCTGTATCCGGAACCAGACCGGAACTGTTATCTTCGTTTCTGTGAAGACTGCGAACATAACTCTGATTTCCCATATATCCCAGTCCGCTTATCTGAGATACCACATTGACTGCATCGGAAGCATTATTAACAACCGACGAAATTCCGGAATCTGCCTGCTGCTTTTCTGCTGATACTGTACTTCCCGGAATGACAGATAAACACATTCCTGCTGACAGCGCTGCAATGATATATTTCTTTTTTCTCATACTTTCCCTCCCTGTTAGACATTCAGGATATCCATCCGCTTTGTACTGCCTGCTGGTACAGATCATCCATTCTGTCCATTTCCATATCGTTGGCATTTGAAGACAGCTGTTCCTGATAGAGTTCTTTTGCCTTCTTATAATATTCCTGAAATTTGCTGTAGTCTCTTGTATCTTCTGCTTTTTTCCCCTGGACTGCTACTTCCAGAAAAGCCAGGTTTTTGTAAGTGCGGTAGTCTTCTCCGTAAGTTTTCAGCATTTCCTGAAGTTTTTTCTGTGCATTGGCATAGTCATCCATATTCTGGTAAAGAACTGCAATATTACATGCCGTATCGTAGTCTCCCATTCCACGGGATTCAATCTGGTCAAAAATCTCCAGTGCGCTCTGATAATAACCGGAATCTCCGGTGTCTGCGCCAAGATCACTGTATACCTGTGCCAGTTCTTCCAGTATTCCAATGTTATTTTCTGACGGAAGTTCTTTCCTTGCCTTTTCCAAGAACAGTGCCTGCTGTTTTTTGCTGTCAATGCTGTCATTCTGCTTATCCATGCATTTTACAGTCATGATATAAGAACGCATCTGAATATAGGAATCTCTGCTGTTCTCGGCACAGTCCCTGAAAATTCCTTCTGCACTACTGTAATCTCCGGTATTGTACTGGATTTCTCCTTTTACATAGGAAACGTCCGCAGTGCTGAGGCCTTTGTCCGCTGCCTCATTCAGAAGTTCTTCTGCCTTGTTCGTGTTTCCGCAGTAGGCTTCCGCAATGGCATAATCACGGTAATAACTTCCATTTTCGGAATTAATGCGGATGGCCGATTCATATGCATTGGATGCGTTTTCATACTCTTCAAGCTGGGAGTAGGAATCTCCCAGAAGATAATAGACACTGTCCAGAGAAATATCCCGTTTTATTTTTGAGTCAGCCAGAATGGTATCATTGATATATTTAACACAGTCGCTGTATTTTTTTTCACGGTTAAGAGCCTCTGCTTTATCCAGATAAGCGTCTGCCTTGTCCGGATAAATCCGGATTGCCTTCTGATACCAGGTATCCAGGTCTTCATAATTGCCATCACTGATGCTCTCTTCCATTTTTGATACTGCTTCTTTGTAATCTGCCCGTTTTTTCTTATCGATCTGATGATATCCGACCAGAAGAACCGCTGTACCCATAACTAAGCAGCCTGCTATAATTCCCGCAATCATGTGTGTTTTTTTCGGGCCAGTGTTATCTTCTGTCAGCTTATTCAGATCCGCATAGAGCTCTTCTGCACGCTGATATCTTTTTTCAGGGTCCGGCTCCAGGCATTTCATCACAATCGCAGCCAGTATTTTATCCGTTTCCGGCTTTAATTCCAGTAATGACCGTACCCGTCCGTTCTGGTCCATAACGGGCTTGCTCCCTGTAATAAGGTGATAAATTGTTGCTCCCAGGCTGTATATGTCCGCTCTTCTGTCAATTTTTTTCCAGCGGAAACGATCCGTTTCACGCTCGTTATACCGGATTGCCGCAATCTGCTCCGGCGGCGCATATCCCGGAGTATATCCGGTTACATACGCAGCTCCGCCTCCAAGACTGAAAGAAATATTAAAATCAATGAGACAGATGTTTCCATTTGGCATCAGCATAATATTTCCGGGCTTCAGGTCGCTGTGAATTACCGCCGGATTCTGGTTATGGAGATATGCCAGGGTCGCTGCAATCTGTTTCATCCAGATAATAATAGAACGTTCCGGAAATACGGTTCCTGCATCCAGGTACTGCTTGAAAGATTTTCCGGGAATAAATTCCATAACCGTATAAACACTGCCATTATCTTCCACAAAGTTGAATACCTGCGGGAGGCAGGTGTGTTTCAGATTTTTAAGCACATCTACCTCTGTCCTGGTATTCATCAGATCCTGGATATCTGTATTGACTTTTTTCAGGACTACATATTTATTCAGGTTTCTGTGATACGCCTTATATACCGTGCCACCGTTTCCGGCTCCGATTTTTTCTATGATCTCGTATGTATTGTCGATATATTTCTGCATTTTCTGGCAACCGTCCTATTTGCTTTTTGCTGTGAGAGTTCCGCTTCCTGCCGGCATCTTTACAGTCAGAACCGCCAGATCGGTACAACCCTCTGTACCGGACAATCCATCTCCAAGAGGATCCGGAATATCACTGAGATCCTGATATGGATTTTCTGCATATCCACGTGCCTGCAATGCTTCTGCATTACTGCTGTTCCAGCTTCCTGTAAGGCCGGATGGCTGCAGGCTGGCAGCCAGACTATCCTGTCCCTGTCCGTTTGTAACAGAACCGGAAGCACAGAGAGTTACACTGTCGTCAGATTCTACCTGATAAACTTCAACAGCAGTTGCTGCCTCCGGTGTTTCATCACCGGAATCATATCCATAACACCAGGTTGCAAAACCGATTTCAATTTTTCCCTGATAATTCATAAGGAAACAGTCCTGTGTATTTCCATAGGACAGGCTTTCCATCGGGGTTTTCATTCCTGTTGATGTCATCTGGGAAGTCTTTAATTCCACGGTTCCGTTTTCTTCCTTATAAATTCGGAAACCCAGACTTCCGCTCTTTACCTCCACTACAAGAAGTTCTTCTGCTCCGTCTCCGTCCAGGTCTCCCCTTGTTTCTGCCAGACGTCCGGTCAGAGCGGAAGCAGATGTCTCCCCGTATGTAAATGGAATCTGTGTATCTGCCCAGCTGACAGGTGGAAGTTCTTTCGCAAGTGTATTTTTTACATAATCTTCCAGAAGATCTCCGGTGCCAGAAGGTGTTTCGGCTGTCTCTGATGTACCTTCTGTTCCGGATGTTTCATCGGTTCCTGATGTTTCATCAGTTCCAGAATTTTCATCAGTTCCAGATGTTTCGGAATCTTCGCCGGTTTCTTCTGTTCCGGATGTGTTCGTATCTTCTCCATCTTCCCTTGCCACCGGAATTCCGTCGACTTCGGTGTCCCCGGCATTATCGCCTGTGTACGTATTTTCTCCCGGATCTGGTGTTTCCTCTGCGTCATCTCCTGTCTCCGGTGTTTCGGTTACGGTTGGTTCTTCTGACGGATCTTCTGTCGGATTCGGTTCACCGGTTATGATCGGTTCACCTGTCGGGTCGATGATCTGTACGATCGGTTCTTCTGTTATTGTTGGTTCTGCTGTAACGGTAGGGTCTCCCGTTACATCTGGTTCACCCGTTACACATGGAGCCGGGCTTATAGTTACTTTACCTATATGTACGTATCCATCATCGCCACCCCGGTCACGTCCGGGATCACCTTTCTCTTCCGGCGTAGGTGTCACTGTAGGATCCTTCTTCACAACGATTACCGTATTATCCGTATGATTTATGACCGTATTAACCGTCTGGTCAATCTGGTTCAGTTCCAGATTATATGTAGTTTTGTTCTGTACGGCCAGCTGTGACCTTGTCTCTTTGGAGGCCAACTGAATTTCCCTTGCTTCTTCTCCGTCTGTCACATTTGCGCTGGCTTTTCTCAGGTATTTCACTGCCTTTTCCGGCTGTTTTTTCTTATTGTATACTTTGGCCATTCCAGTGGCTGCTTTTGACGATTTCGGGCTGATTTTCAACGCCTTGGCAAACTTTACTTCTGCTTTATCGTAGTTGGCTTCTGCCAGGTATTTGTTTCCAAGATCTATCTGTTTTCCGACTCGCGCCGCATTGACCTTATCCGGCACTCCCAGCACAACAATCATGACAATGACCAAAGCCCACAGAACACCTGCTGCGGCCATTATGATAATATAAGGCGCCTTGTTTTTTTTCTTTTTCATACCTCTCTCCTTCTTCCAGATCCCCTGCAAATCTAATGGTTATATCTGATTTTCATTATAAGACTTCCTCTGTATTATTGTCCAGCAAAAAACAGTGTACAGATTTCTCCATACACTGTCTTTTTATAAGTAATATAAAACTCCCCTTTGTTTTTCGCCTGATTCTTTTATCTGGCGCACTCCTCTGGCAATTCACAGCTCCCTTTCTGTTCTGCCAGACGTTCTGCACCGGCACGGCGGATTCCCGCAAAAATGGAACCTGCAATGTTGTGCCATACGCTGAAGATCGCTCCCGGTAGTGTTGCCAGCGGATTGGCCGCAAAATTGGCCGCTGCCAGTGAAACCGCCAGGCCGCTGTTCTGCATGCCCACTTCGATAGCTATGGCAGTCGTCCTTGCATACTCCACATGGAATATTTTTGCCGCAAGAAGTCCCAGCATCATGCCGCAGAAATTGTGGATGGACACAACTCCCAGAACCAGAACTCCGCAGCTTACGATCTTTTCTGCATTTACTGCCACGATCCCTCCAATGATCATGACAATGGCCACAACTGATACCAGCGGCATAACATCCGATACCTTATCCACATGCTCTCCAGCAAGACTTCTAAGAAAGACTCCCAGAAGAACCGGTATCAGAATTACTTTTACCACAGAAAGTACCATCGCCCAGAAAGATACTTCCACCCAGGCGCCTGCCAGGACATATACAAGAAACGGCGTCATCAGTGGCGCAGCCAGTGTGGAAACAATGGTCATTCCCACAGAAAGGGCCACATCTCCTCCAGCAATGTAGGTAATTACGTTGCTGGCCGTTCCTCCCGGGCAGCAACCTACCA
>UMAG01020328.1_pt1 | contig 11874 bp, 10 predicted proteins | sample 1963651 | NCBI WGS metagenome assembly UMAG01 (sample SAMEA4835910, study PRJEB28245) | human gut metagenome | biome: gut microbiome; material: fecal sample | place: Denmark | collected 2008 | reverse complement strand
TTTTCAAGCTTGACTCTTAATAGTAACAAATGAAAATCATAATTTGACATAAATATAGAAATAGAGTAGTATATCAACGCAAAATAATCATAGCCAACATTACACCAAAATATTAAATGGGAGAATATTATGTTAAAAAGAACTAATAAAATTAATACTTTAATTGTATCGCTGATTATTGTTATGGCTGTCTTTTTCACAGGCTGTTCAATGACTTATGATAACAGCCAGACATCCGGCACAACCAGTACAGACACAACCGTTGCAGCAGAAGCAACAACCGAAACAACATCAAAAACAACATCATCATCTGCTACTACCTCTGATAATACTAAAAGCACAAGTAAGACTAACAGTAAACAGACGACATCTGCTGACAGCAAAAACACATCTGCCTCAAATCTTACATTTAGAAATGAGAACCTTTTAAACAGCCACTACGAAAAGCACGGCAAAGATATGGGCTTTTCATCTGCCAAAGAGTATGAAAAAGCTGCCGCCGCAGTTGTAGCAAACAGCAGCGCACTTCACAAAAAAGAGGCTGAGGACGGCGATGACGTTTACTATATCGAAAGCACCAACGAATTCGTAATAGTATCGACTGATGGTTATATAAGAACTTACTTTAATCCTGATACCGGCATAGCTTACTACAACCGCCAGTAGACGAGATATATAAATACTACAAATAAACAAAACTATAAAATATTTTATATTGCTCATTTATAGGACTATAATAACAATAAATATCCAAATAACAAAAAGTGGGATGACACACTCTTAAATATAAGACGTGTCACCCCACTTTTTTATATACAATGTTAATATCAAAAAATTTAACGTTAATACCCCTGATAATTATTGTTATAATAATTGTTATTGTAATTATTATAATAATACTGCTCTTTTATTCTCTTATAGAGCTGCGCATCTGTCTGTAACTTATATGGATTAACATAGAACACGCTTAACAGTCCAAGTGTAAATGCGCTCAATATAGTCCAAGGTATGAAGGAAAGATTAAGTACAAATGTATTAAAACGCTGTCCCCTCATCATTTCCTTGCTCTTTCTTAAGGCATCCATTGCGCTGATTTGTGGGTCATCTGCCATAATGTACGATACCAGATAGTAATCATAAAAACGTATAACTCCCGGAATAATAAAGAGTAATGACCATAAAAATATAAATACAGAACGAAGCAGCATAGTTCCTACTATCTTAAGGTAACGCCCACCATTAAATGCATATACAATCTCTCCGGCACTTGCCTGCATTTCTGTATTCTTAAGGAAAAATCTGCTTGTTCCCACTGCAAACGGATTACGCACAAAAACCGCTATGAGCATAGAAACAATCGTTGATACCGCTAAGAAACCAATCAGTGCAATAACTATTGCCACTACTGAAATTCCGGTTGAATACGACAATCTGTATATCATATTATCAACACCACCGTTTTCAACACTGCTGCTTGCACCTGAATATCCCACCGAACCAAGTGCTAAAACAGATACAACTCCCGCAAGAACACACCGCCAATAATTCTGCCTAAATACATTCTTTGCCGACATTTTTAATTCTTCTCTTGTCCACATAAGCCTTCACTCCTTTATTCTGTTTATAGTAATTATATGAACCGCTCCTCTGTATAATTCAGATAATAAAAAAGGCGGCATCCGTTACGACACCACCAGCTTTATTCCAGCATAGGATAATACTAATTCATACCGTTTCAGACAACAATCTGCACGGATTACCACTTAATGCGGATGACAGGAATCGAACCTGCACATCGTGTGATACTAGAACCTAAATCTAGCGCGTCTGCCAGTTCCGCCACATCCGCAAGCAAACTTATTCTAACATAATGATGTGACTTCGTCAAACTATATTTTTCTTTTGCACTTATTTATTTTTTATTCTTCTTTATTCTTTACTGCATTACTTATGTTGAAAATGTAATATCACAAAATACATCATTATTATGATATTTCGACTTTGCTTCACTTTACAAGTCAATAATAATGCTATTACAAAATATCCGCCAACTCCTCCGCCACATTATCCCAGCAATGCGTATCCCTGCATATCATATACGCATTATCTGCAATCTGCTGCAGCCTGTCATTATCCTGTAACAGCTCTTTAATCCTTCGTACCATAGGCTCTGTAACCTCTGGATTGTAGCCGGAAGCCTCATAATCCCTAAGCATATTAAGGTCGTAAAATAATATATTCTCATCATCCGTAAATATCTCATCAAGATACCGGGAAGAGTCTGTAAGCGATACCGCCCCGTTAAGGCAGCTGTTAAACACTCTGTCGTGTGCGCCGTCCTTAAACCAAGGCATAACATTAAGTGATATCTTAGCCTGACTTATCTTATCAAGACATTGCTGAGAATTCGCACTGCCATGCTGGATAATATTTTCGGGATGCTGGCACTCTATATAATTATAACCTTCGCCATATGTATGCACCTTAAGCCCGGCATCCACAAGTGCCCTGATTGCAAGCTGTCTGTAGTGAAATCTTACATTCAGGTCAACGTACATCATCGTTGGCATACAGTCAAGAAGCTGGCTATCCGTAATATCCAAGAATTCCTCTCTTAAATGCTTCTCTCCCACCTCATCTATCGTCATATGTGGATGTGCTGTAAGGTCTTCTAATACATTTTCATAGAAATCTATATAATCCTGTTCCATATTATCTATACGTTTTCTTAATATGTGCTTAGGTGTGTAATTGCCAGTAAATATAATATCCATAGGTCTGTCTTTGACCGGCATATACACATCCTCTTTATAAGCCCTTCTGTCCTTATTCACCTCTGTACCAGCCGATGGTATAAAGTATGTCCTAACATCCGGATAAAACCTTTTCATATAATCAATATGAATTCTGTCGATATCTATCTGCACATAATTATGCGGTCTGTCTGCAAGATACTTGTGATAATACAAAGGATGGTCGACCACTATATTAATGACCTTTATTCCTGAATAATCCCAGAAGTTCCATCTGGATGTATGTTCATTATGCAGCCCATCTAAAGCCTTATCACTCTGATATAATCCTGCCTCACCTTCAAGCCCTTCAAAGTTAAATGTAAGTGCCACGAATTCATCTTTTTTATGGAAATTATAGTAATCAAGCAATTCTTCAAAACTATTTTCCGATAGAAAAAGATTATACCAGAATATCTTATGTCCGATTTTTTCAAAATATTTTGCTATCTCTACTGAAAAAAATTCAAGAGTTTCAACACCACCCTTAAACATAATTATGTGCTTCATATCTTTCTCCATTTTAACTAGCAGTTCTTAATAGCAGCAAATACTTCGTCAAGTGCTGCTGTGTCAAGCTCCTCTGCTTCTCCTGCATCAATGTGTCCTGCAACCTCTGGGTCCATAGGCATCTTTGCAACTGTCTTTATTCCAAGTTCCTTAGCTGCCTCGTCTATTCTGCTCTTACCATATATATAATGGATATTGCCACAGTCAGGGCACTTAAAGTATGACATATTTTCTACTATTCCAAGTACAGGAATATCCATCATCTTCGCCATATTGACTGCCTTTTCAACTATCATTGATACAAGGTCCTGAGGTGATGTTACAACCACAATTCCATCTACCGGAAGTGTCTGGAATACTGTAAGTGGCACATCGCCTGTTCCCGGAGGACAGTCTATAAACATACAGTCTGTATCTCCCCACTCAACATCTTCCCAGAACTGCTTTACAGCACTTGCTATGACCGGACCTCTCCATATAACCGGGTCTGTTTCATTATCAAGAAGATAATTAAGAGACATTGTCTTAATTCCTGTTTTAGTTTCTGGTGGATAGATTATAGTTCCTGCCTCATTACATGTCGCCTTTCCTGAAAGTCCGAAAGACTTAGGAATAGATGGTCCTGTTATATCTGCATCAAGTACAGCAGTCTTAAGACCCTCCCTGCGTGACTTAACAGCAAGAAGTGAAGTGACAAGTGACTTACCAACGCCGCCCTTACCACTGACAACTGCTATTACCTTTTTAACATTTTTATTATTATCATTTCTTGTGTTCTGTGGAACTGCTCTTTCTGCACAGTCTGAACCACAGCTTGAACAATTATGTGAACATTCTTCGCTCATCATATACCTCCCTGTTTTACAATTATTATAGTTCTTATTAATGACTACTATTGTAGATTTTACCATATATTTATTGTAAGTCAAAGTGATATGACATATTCATCATACTAATAAATTTGTTATTGTTCAGAGCCATGCAAAATCTGAGAGATATACATAAAATTGCTCATTTACAGTAAACCCCAAAAGATATATTATCCAATATTTAAAAATATTAATTGTTATTTTCATCTTGACATATACAACCGCATATAATATATTAAGTGTACCAACTGTACTGCATAAGATAATACAGTTAGTACAATCAATGCATTTGATAATATAAACAAAAACGCAAAAAGTAAAGAAAGGATTGATTTAACTATGTTCGTTATAGATGTCATGTCGCGAGTGCCTGTATATGAACAGATTATTAATCAGGTTGAGGAACAAATCCTGACCGGACTTTTAAACAGCGGCGATAAGATGCCGTCTGTCAGAAGCCTATCAGTCAGCCTGTCAATTAACCCTAACACAATCCAGAAAGCTTACACAGAGCTTGACAGAAAAAAGCTTATAGTCACAGTTCCCGGAAAGGGGTCTTTCATATCACAGGAGGCACTTGATATATTAGGAGCCAGTTCAAGAGAAAAGATGCCAGAATTCAAGCAGGCTGTCAGAGAACTTGCTCTTGCCGGAATAACGAAGGATGAACTTATACAGGCAGTTAATGATGTATTTAAGGAAATGTAATCACACTGGATGTATCCATAATAAAATGAGGAGGTCTTTCAATGATAAAAGCAGAAGGTATACGCAAAACTTTCGAGGATTTTACCGCCCTCGATAACATAACCTGCAATATAAGTGACGGCTGCATATACGGTATGGTCGGTTCTAATGGCGCAGGTAAATCAACATTTTTAAGAGTGTTATCCGGAATATATAAGCCGGATAAAGGATGTGCCTATATAGATGATGAACCTATATATGAAAATCCTAAAGTAAAGGAAAATATAGTATTTGTGTCGGATGAGTTATTCTTCCTGCCGGGAGCTACTATGAGCAAGATGGCAGATTTTTACAGCTCCATATATGACAGGTTCAACTATGACCGTTTTTTAAAGCTTGCTGAACTGTTTGAATTAAACATTAAAAAGCCTATTGCCAACTTTTCAAAGGGCATGAAACGTCAGGCTTCTATCATACTCGCACTCTCAACAAGGGCAAAATATATGTTTTTTGATGAAACATTTGACGGACTTGACCCTGTTATGCGAAACCTTGTAAAGAAGCTTATATGTAACGATGTTGCTGAATATGATACTACTGTTATAGTAACTTCTCACTCCCTTCGTGAGCTTGAGGATATATGCGACCATCTTGCCCTTCTTCACAAAGGTGGTCTTGTACTTGACAGCGATGTACTTGAACTAAAGACTACGCAGTTCAAGGTACAGATAGCATTTAAGGGCATATTCGGAAAAACCAAGTTTGAAGGACTCAACATAACAAGGTACCGTCAGGAGGGTTCAGTTGCCAATATGATTGTAAATGGCGACCGTGAAGAAACGATTAATTATCTGCGTGCCATGAACCCTGTCATACTTGATGTGCTTCCACTTACACTTGAGGAAGTATTCACCTACGAAATGGAATCACTCGGATACGAGTTTAATGACTCTGTTGAAGTCGAACTTAACTAATTCCAAATGTGACATGCAATTACCCTTTATTAATAATTGATGTCTGTGTGAAAATATATAAATATATTTTCACACGCGGGCTTTGTGTCTGCGCACACTTGACACTAACCCGTTATGCACATGTAGCAATGCTACATAGAAACGTGAGCAGAAATGAGGATTATTATGAACAATAAACTTAATAATAGAAATATATTCAGTATTAAGCTGTTCTGGCAATCATTCAGACAGCTTAAGATAATAGGCTTGATATCAGCCGCTATTATGCTGTTAATAACAGGTCTTCCTATCATTATGGAAGGAATTAATATAACGAACAATATAAAAGCAGTCAAACCCGCTGGTGATGCATCACTTTCAACAGTTCAGGACTATACTTCCATAGTATATCCCTCTTCAGCAACGGCTGTACTTATTATAGTATTTGCATTTATCACACCTGTACTTGCACTGTACTGCTGGTCATTCCTTAATAAGAGAAGCACAAGTGACTTTTATCACTCTTTGTCATATAAAAGACAGTGCCTTTTCTTCTCCAAGTTTGCAGCCATAACAGCCTGGCAGATTATTATTATGGCAGTTACATTTTTATGCAGCTTTATATGCTACCATATATTTAAAGATTATTTTATAGTTGACTATGCTACAAACTTCCGTATATATATTGCACAATTCTTATGTGCGCTGCTGTGCTCCGCCGGAATTGCGCTTGCCTGCTCTATCACAGGTAATATATTCAGTAATATATGTCTTACTGGTCTTATCCTTTTCCTTCCAAGATTTATATTACTGCTTGCCAATTCAACAATAAACAATTCGTATGTATTAGCCTCTTCAAAGCATTTTATGCCACTACTTGACAACTCTTACAATATGCTTACAAGTCAGGTTTTATATGCATTTGAAGGCGGAATCATCACAACATATGACATATCTGATATGTGGCTGTCAGGCATAGCCAATGTGTACACACTGGTACTTGCCATTATATATATTGCCATTGCATGCGTACTTTTTACTATAAGAAAGAGCGAGACTGCCGGAAAGCCTGCCCTTAGCTGGAAGCTTCAGTTTGCAATAAGATGTGCTATCGGATATACGATAAGTATATTTGGAATATTTGTATATGTCCAGCTTTCAAAGGATACTAATTCTTATGGTGAACCAGCTGCTATGTATGTTATTATCGCATTCTTAATAGCCGCAGTAGTTGTTATTATATATGAGCTTATATCAAGCAAAAAGCTTCACCGCGTGTTAAAAGCAATTCCTTCCATAATCGCCGCATATGTACTTGCCATTATATCAGGATTTTTACTTAACGCAGGTATTAATAATATGACTGCCTACCGTGCCAATGCTGATAACATTGATTATATAAAGCTTGAGATGCGTAGTAACTATTACAGCAGTTCTACAAGAGATTACTTTGAAGATGTCATTAAAAATTTAAAAATAACAGACAAAGATACTATAAAGCTCATAACTGACGTATATAACAACAATTCAGAGAATCTTGACAGCTTAACAAATATGAGCTACTACTCAAGAAACTCCGTAGAATATACAACTTATGAAGTATATTTTAAAGAGGGTATCACTGGAAAGTACCGTAAGGTATTCTTAAAAGAAAGTGATGTATTAAAGCTTGCCGACTTACTTACAAAGGTTGATGAATTCTGTAAAGAATATAAGAATTTGCCTGATTATGATTCTGCAAATGTATCATTTTCAGACTACATTTTACCTGAAAAGCAACGTGATATTTACAATATGATGCTTGATGAGATTAATAATGTTTCTTTCGCTGACTACTACAACCTTATAAGTTCATCAAGACAGGGTTCAAGAATTTCTAATACAGCATATGTAAACATTGCATTTACAAGAAATGGAACACCTTACTCAGCAACCATACGCATAACAGACCTTACACCTAAGACTGCAACTGCATATTATAATGCTGTTAATGAAGCAGCCGCTTCCAATGACAATGAACTGTTTAACAATATGAAAAACAAGCTGTCACAGATGGCGGCTGGCAAAGTTACTTCTTCTGATAATTCAGATTACTCAATGTACTGGTATGTATATACGTTAGAGCCAAACAGTGGTTATTATATATCATATAACAATCTGACTGATGCTGACTTACTGGATGCAATATTAAAAGACGTTGATAATCCTTTTGACAGAAACTTTGATGCATCAAAGCCTATTCTTGGAATAGATTACTATGATGATTATCACGGAAACAGCATATCTTACTATATGCAGCCATCAGGATACGATAAAATATCTGACTATCCTGGATATGAGGATGAAAGTGCGGATGTGCCTTATTCAAGATATTATTAACTAACTGACGACATAATATCACAATGTCAGATATACGGCACGGGAGCGCTGGCGCAGATAATGCGAAGGGCACACTTTAAAGCCGGTTGTGCTGTTTCTTATACTTTCCCTTAACCCCATAGATATGCGGGTACAAGGATGTACCCGCAAGTGAGGCCGTGCCAAGGAGGGCACGTCCGAACGGTATCGTCCAATAAAGATACCTACATGGAAAGTATTAGAAACATCCAACCGGCTTTCTGGTGCCCGAAGTCTTATCTGTGTCAGTGCTCCCGTGCCTTATATCGTCCGTTTGTCACCATCCTACCCAATAAGCAGCACCGCCACATCATTAACATTAGTTCCCGTAGGTCCTGTTATTATAAGCCCGTCCGTTTCCTTAAGTGCATTATAGGCATCATTATCCTTAAGCACATCAAATATATCAATACCCTTATTTCTAAGAACAGCCGCTGTCCTGCCGTCACTATATCCGCCTGCCGCATCAGTAGGACCGTCAGTGCCATCACTTCCTATGCTGAATACTACAACATTATCCATGCCATCAATTCCAGCCGCTGCCGACAATGCTATCTCCTGATTTCTTCCACCTTTTCCGTGGCCTGTAAGATTAACGACTGTTTCACCGCCTGCTATATAAGCAAGCTTTCTGCCTGACGCATAATGAGTCTTAGCTATCGAAGCAAGAAAACTTCCTGCCTCTTTTGCCTGACAGCATAACTGGTCTGTTAATATAACCGGTTCATAGCCATACTTTATACATTCACTCTCTACCGCACGGCATAGTTCACGCACACTGCCATTGATAAGTGTTGTAACATTGTCAAGACTCTTTGGAGTTTCTATATCCATAAGCTTCTTAGCTTTATCACTAAGCTTCAAATTATACTTTGCAACTATATGTCTTGCATCCTCACACGTTGATGAGTCCGCACATGCCGGACCTGAAGCTATCATATCAAGCGGGTCGCCAAGTATGTCTGATAATACTATTGAAAATACCTGCGCCGGCTCACACAGCTTCGCAAACCTTCCACCCTTGACCTCGGACAGTCGTTTTCTTATCGTATTAATCTCTACAATATCAGCACCACATGCAAGAAGCTGGTTCGTTATATCCTGCAGCTCCTCCCCTGTTATCTTTGGTTTCTCAAACAAAGCACTTCCGCCGCCTGACAACAGGAATAATACAGTATCATCACTTGTAAGCCCTGATACTAAATCTATTGCTTTCTGTGTTGCATTAAATGAGTTCTCATCCGGTACGGGATGACCTGCCTCAAAACACTCAACTTTATTTATTGCTCCCATTACATGGTCATACTTCGTTATAACCACACCTTTATCTATCCTGTCACCAAGATAATCACTTGCGGCTTTTGCCATCTGCCATGCCGCTTTTCCGGCAGCTACAAGAACTACTTTTCCAGCAAATTCTTTATTTTCCAGTGCTCTCTTAACCGCTTCATCCGGAAGTACAGCTTTAATTGCAGCATCTATTATGCTGTCTGCTATATTTCTTAATTCATCTTTCATGGCTGTTCCCCTTTCTTTTCTGTCTATTTTGCGTTATGTTGTTAAGGTCAAAATATATTTTTCCCTGACGATGTTTCCGTCACCGTTATTGTGAAGATACTGCATTATCTCAGATACCTGTGCTGTCATAGGAACTGGTGCACCTACGCTGTGCGCACATTCAAGGGCATTATTCAAGTCCTTTATGTGAAGGTCTATTCTAAAACCCGGCTTTACATTATCCTCTATCATCATAGGCACTTTGGCATTCATAACAGTTGAGCCTGCAAGTCCACCCTTTATAGCTTCAAACACATTTTCAGGGTCAACTCCTGCTTTCTTAGCTAACATAAATGCTTCTGATACCGCCTGAATATTGCATGCCACTATTAATTACCTCCTTCACCTGAGGACTGTTAGGAAGCATAGTTATAACAACATCACTTTCTTCTGCTATCTTTTTTAAAGAACCGCTCTTTGCACCTGACTTGATAAGCTCATCTGTATTTTCTTTATGATGTTCATCAACGATAAGCGAATAACCTGCCTTACACAGATTTTTTGCCATAGGCTTTCCCATTATTCCAAGTCCTACAAAACCAACTACCATATCTTATATCTGCCTCCTTATATCTTCTATTTTATTCTATAAATAAGCATTTTTAAACATCTCAAACTTTCATAAAAATTATATTCACGACTTTTTGACACTTATATCATATAATAACTTATATACTCTCATTTATAGTTTTACATATTAAATCACGCTAATCATACTTATATACATTTTAAATATAAAAAGCGGCTATACCAACAAGTCCAGAATGTACTTATCAGTATAACCGCCAATAGGTCTTATGTGATGATGTCATAGTTAAAATGTATTTTGCCCCATAACTGATGTATCAAGATTGCTACATTGCTATGAAGTCTTATTATGCCAGCATAATGATACTGACTACCTTTTAACTTTCATCCCTGATACCATCATATTTTAATAATACTTCTATAACACTAATGAAAGTATAAATATTTCAACCATTGAAGCAATACCCATTATTAATGTACATACTGTCTGTGTCTTATATCCCTGTTCAGGTGTCATTTCACCGAAGTTAGTAACAACCCAGAAGTAAGAATCGTTAGCATGTGATACTGTCATGGCACCAGCACCGATAGCCATTACACAAAGTACTGTCTTTACTGGTGAAGCAAGACCAAGTGCGCCAAGTAATGGAGCTATGATACCTGCTGTTGTTGTAATAGCAACTGTAGAAGAACCCTGCGCAGTCTTTAATATAGCTGCAAGAAGGAATGGGAAGAATATTCCTACTGCTGAGAGAACTTCTGCATGCTGTGTTATATATGTAACCATTGAGCTTGATGATATAACCTTACCTAATACACCACCAGCTGCTGTTACGAAAAGTATAGGTCCGACTGTCTTTAAAGTTTCGTTAGTAATGTCATAAAAGTCTGACATCTTATTAGCTGTAGCAAGCTGTATTACTGCAAATATAGTACCAACCGCAAGAGCTATGATAGGCTTTCCTAAAAACTGGCATGCTACATCAATCGCGCCTGTCCAGCCTGCCATAGATGAGATTGAACCAAGTGCCATAAGAATGATTGGAACAAGAATAGGTGCAAGTGCATTAAAGCCGTTTGGAAGCTTTCCATACTCTGCTACTAATTCTTCATATGTCTTAGTTACCTCTGAACTGTCTGTTACCTCATCCGCACTCTTAACCTTCTTTCCAATATACTTGGCGTATATAAGACCTGCAATAAGAGGGAAGATTGAACATACAACACCAAGTCCCATAACAAGTAACAGGTTATCTCCGACACCAAGTGTATTAGCTGCTGCTATTGGACCAGGTGTTGGTGGAATAAATACGTGTGAAATATAAAGTCCTGCTGAAAGAGCTACTGTCATAGCTACACTTGAAGCTGCCGTTCTCTTTACAAGTGCCTTTCTGATAGGATTAAGAATAACAAAACCACTATCACAGAATACTGGAATAGATACTACCCAGCCCATAAGCTCAATGGCAAGCTCCGGTCTTTTCTTTCCTACTACCTTGATTACCATATCAGCAAGCTTAAGTGCTGCTCCTGTTTTCTCAAGAACTGAACCGATTAATGCACCAAGTATGATAACAATAC
>UMAG01042433.1_pt1 | contig 11913 bp, 12 predicted proteins | sample 1963651 | NCBI WGS metagenome assembly UMAG01 (sample SAMEA4835910, study PRJEB28245) | human gut metagenome | biome: gut microbiome; material: fecal sample | place: Denmark | collected 2008 | reverse complement strand
TTCACCTACCTGCCTGGAGGTGTATAGAAAGTATAAGAAATTCTTATAGACAAATTCACGAAAAACTATTGACATTTCATTGTATTTATGGTATAATGATATTGTAAAAGATAGTGAGGCTAACCATTGGTTAGAGTGTTATTTTCTCACACTTTTTGTTAATATAGATCAGTCCACACGCGTGGTCTATGTAATGCTAACCGTTGGTTAGAGGCGGTTTCTTGCGCCAATTTTTAGGGTCCACACGTATGGACAGTGAGGTTGTTATGACAATTGATAATGTTAAAACATGGTATTTCAAAGACGAACCTGTCTATGGTATGATTTCATTTGATAGTAAAGAAGAGAAAGACGCTCTTTGCCGTCAATTTGTACAATATATGTTTGACAGGACCAATGAAATGTTCAAGTGGAACGGATTACCTGATACTATTCCTCAACGTGTAATTGAATTACAAATTCAGAATAATGGATATACTACATTTTTTGAATATGAGAATAATTTGTATGTTGCTTGGGGTTCTTTAGGAGGAGTTCCTAATTATAATTATATGCCTACTATATCGATAGTAGCTAATCCTTATCTTAAATTGAATAAGCAATTTGAAATTGATAAGGATTGCGTAATTATTCCTAACGATACGTTTTATAGAGGATTAGTTCCAATCAATAGATTTTATGCTTCTCAATTAGTTGAAGCGATAGTATCTATGCGAGTTGCTTTGATTAATATGCGAGCACCCAATGTCTTTGCCGCTCCCGACGATAACACATATAGAAATATAGTCGATTATATTAAAGACCTCGAAAACGGTAAATTATCTGTAATTCAAGATACTGCATTTGCTAAGAATGTAGCGAGTATTCCTTTTGGTAGTTCTTCAGATAGAGTTATCACGCAGTTAATTGAGGAGATACAATATATTAAAGCTTCTTGGTTTAATGAGTTAGGACTACAAGCTAATTATAACATGAAGCGCGAAAGTATCAATACTAATGAGAGCCAATTAAATCAAGATAGCCTTTTACCTCTTATTGATAATATGCTTAATCAGAGACAATTAGCTTGCGAAAAAATTAATAAAATGTTCGGTACTAATATTTCAGTCGAGCTTAATTCTTCTTGGAAAAAAGTTAATGAAGAAGTTATGAACCCAGAAGAGTCCACACGTATGGACAAGGAAGAAAAGGAGGAAACGGAAAATGATAATAAGGAAGCCGATAGACCTGAAAGTTAAAGATTTATTTCCCAATCCTTTTAGAAAAGGTGTTTTAGGTTATTTAACTTCTAATGCTAGTAATATAAGAACTTTAATATATAGTATATTTATTTATTTTCAAGGAGATGCGCGCGACCCTGATTATATAAAATATTCAGATTTATATTTTAATAGCTTGTATGGGGAGCGCAAATTATCTTGTTTATCGGCTATGCTATTAGATAAGACTGTAGAGGAAGAATATCACGCTGAAATATATACTATCGATACACCTGGAAATTTTGTATTATCAGACGGTAAATTTGTTGTTACATATAAAATTATAGAGGATTTTATTTCTAAAACATTAATTAATATAATTTCAAATAAATACTATAATAAATGGAATAAAGTATTTGAGACTTATAAATTGGATTATGAAGTCTTATCTCCATATAATATAAGTATTACTGATAATACTGTAGATACAATGATTTCAAATGATAAGTTTAATACTTCAAGAAATAATAAGCAGGAGGGTACCGAAAATAGTACTAATAATGATAATACACAGTCTAATGTATATGCATATAATAGCGCTTCTCCAAGTCCGAATGAAAATTCCACTACGGACACAACGTTAAATTCGAGTACTACGCAAGATAATACCACTACGGGTAATGATAATAGAGATTATACACGAGATAATAATATAGAGAAAACTATAACTCGTAAGGGTAATATAGGAAATACATTACCACAAGAAATGATAGAACGTCAACGTAAATTATTAGATACTCTATTGTATGATATTATATTCAAAGATATTGCCGCGGTTATTAGCCGTGAACGATATAATTATTAATGTGAGGTGATTTGATGGAAATTTTCAAAACAATTGTTGTCACTGTGCTACCCTGTGTTGTTGCTATCATTACAACGGTTATATCTGTTATTAAGATAGTAACAAAAGGAAAAGTAGATTTACAGATTACTGAATTATCTGACTATCAAAAAATGTATGACGAACTTAAAAGATTAGTCAGGGAAGCTGAAGATAGCTATAATTCTATGAAGAATGTTAAAGGTCTTAACGCGGGTAAATTCAAGAAAAATTATGTTATTACTAAGTTGCAGCTTTTTGCCGTAGCTAATAAGATTAATTTTAATGAAAATCTTTGGTGTATGTATCTCGAGGACGAGATTGAATATACTAATGAAGTAAATGTTGAAAAGTCCACACGTGTGGATAATGCAAAATCAGAAAATGAAAATATTGTATTGTTGAGTAAAGGAGAATAATTATGAAAATTACACAAGTATATCAATTGCTTAATACTGTTATTGGTGAAGTAACAGGTAAAACTGATTTAGTTGCTGAGGACCTTTCTAACGTTGTTGACGTTGGTAAAGAAATTCTTGGTAGTGACAATATGGTTGACGCATATGTTAAATCCCTCGTTAATCATATAGGTAAAGTTATTTTTGTAAATCGCGTATATGGTGGAAGAGCGCCCTCTGTACTTATGGACGGGTGGGAATACGGAAGTATTCTTGAAAAAATTCATGCTGATTTGCCTGATAGCGTTGAGAATGAAAGTTGGGATTTAACTGCTGGACAGACATATAATCAGGATATTTTTAATGGTCCTAAAGTTCATACTAAATTCTTTAATTCTAAAAATACTTATGAGATTGATATGTCCTTTGCTGATAAACAAGTTAAACAGTCTTTCTCTAATGCTGTTCAGCTTAATTCCTTTTTCAGTATGATTGATAATCGTATTCGTACTCGTAAGACTATGGATTATGATAATCTTATTATGAGGACTATCAATAACTTTACTGCTGCTACTATTAAAGCAGATTATGCAGCAGCAGCTCTTAATACTAAGTCTGGTTTTAAGGCTGTTAATCTTTTGTATAAATATAATGAGGATAAAGAAGACGCTAATAAACTTACAGCTGATACTTGTTTGAATAATCTTGATTTCCTCAAATATGCTTCTACTCAAATTGCACTTTATAGTGATAGACTTGTTGATAACTCTCAGTTGTTTAATATCGGCGGAACTGTTAAATTTACGCCTAAAGATTTGCAACATATTGTAATGTTGTCTGAATTTGAGAAAGCAGTTGCTGTATATCTTCAATCTGACACGTTCCATGATCAACTTGTCGCTCTCCCTGGCCACGAGAATGTAACGTATTGGCAAGGTTCTGGTAAAGATTACTCTTTTGCTAATACCTCTAAGATTAACGTTACTATTAAACCTGTTGACGGTACGTCTGATAACGTAACTGTTGTAGGTACGGGTATTCTTGCATGTATCTTCGATAGAGACGCTCTTGGCGTATGTAACGTTGAAGATAGAGTTACTACTCATTATAATGCGAAAGCAGAATTCTTTAACAATTTCTATAAGTCTGAAGCTCAATACTTCAATGACTATAACGAAAATTTTGTCGTATTTTTCGTCGCCTAACATTGAGGGGAGAGTATTCTCCCCTCTTTTTATTAGTCCACACGTGTGGACAAAGGAGAATAAAAATGGCTACTATTAAAAAAGACACCTTACACCCTGAAAATGAACCAGAAGTTGATATATATCCTAAAACTTCAATAGACCAAGTTGAAAATTTACAAGCTAATCTCGACGCATTAAATGGAGATATTGCTAATGCTAATGGAGAAATTGCTAATATAGCTAATAAAATAGGAGATATAAATAAAGATGTTTCTACATTAAAATATAATGATACTAATCAAGATAGACGAATACAGGTATTGGAAAATACTTCTGGTACAACGATTAATAGAGTTGAGATTGCTGAGAATAATATAACTGTATTAAATACGGCTTACGGGTCTTACACCGATTATACTGAAGTAACTAATGGATTTTTACTTACTTATTTATCAGGAAAACAAATAGAACTTCCTATTAAGGCAGGTACTAATGTAACGTTTAGTAAATATCCTGGAACTAATCAGATAGTTATTAATGCTACGGGTGGAAGTGTTCCTGATAATATTGCAATTCTTAGCGCTGATAATGATTTCACAGGTAATAATCAATTTGTTAATATTCGTTCCCTTGGAATTTTGGAATTTTACGGGGGGGATAAGCAATATAGATTTTCAAAAACTACCAGCGGGTTTAAGTTTTTTATAATAAGTGGTGATAATAGCAATAGTTTATTATTTCCTAATCGGACGGGTACTTTAGCTCTTGTAGAAGATTTGCCTAAATTAGCAGATTATCCGACTACCATATTCTTTAATAATTATAATGCTGGTATTGGGTATAAAGATACTTCAACAGGAACTACTAAAACAGTTGTTTCTACTGATAATAACGGTGCTCAAATAGTAATAGGTGATAGTAATACGGGATTAACATTAGCTACTAATGTGAGACCTAAAGTATTAGAGGATAGTACGGTAAAAGAAGTCGCGTATGTTAGTGATATTCCGAATACTTCTTCTTTTGCTACACTTGCTGGTAATAATAATTGGACAGGTTCAAATACTTTTGTTAACAGTATAACTACAAATGGTAATTTATTTGTAAGCAATGGTACGACAAGTTACACTGTTGATGCAATAACCAGAAAAGGATATTTATATACTTTTCCTAACGATACAGGTACTTTTGCTTTAACCAAAAATATACCAACGAGACCTCAATATTTGCAAGGTTTTGGTATAGGAACCCCCACTAATTTTTCATTTGAAACAGGAATTTACCACACTTTAACTATAACATTAATAGATAGTTATAAAAGTACTTCTATAATAATACCGAATGATTATGACGGTAGTCAAATAGACCTTGATATAGATGGAGATTATTTTGAAGTTACGTTAGAAAATGAAAAATTAAGCGTAAAAAACACTACAAGTGATAGGTCATGGTTAGGAAAACTCGAATAAATTGAGGTGAAATATGCAAGCTGTACTTTATTATTCAAATGCTGAGTCCACACGTGTGGACAAAACAGATTATATAACGTTAGGTAAAAATATAGATATATTGCTCAAAGATAGAAGCAGTATCACGGACCCCGTGATACTGCTTGAAAATGAAAATATATTCAATTATAATTATATATCTATACCGCGCTTTGATAGGGCATATTTTATTACAGACGTATTTAGTGTACGTAATAATTTATGGGAAATACATTGTCATGTTGACGTTTTGTATTCATTCAGAACTCAGATTAAAAGCTTAACTGCTTTAATAGAACGACAAGAAAATTCATATAATAGTTTATTAATTGACGATAACGTGCCCACTCAAATAGACAAAATATATGATTATATAAGTTATACTACTCCTATAAAAAGTGGCTCAATATTTAATACGGGCGTTTCTTATTTATTAGTAACTGCTTCTTATGGAGACCAAACAGGAACAATAAAAACGCCTAAACCCTCATTAATTACGGGATATACTATTCCGTATATATTAACTAAAGAAGCTTTAGTTAATGTTGAGAAAAGTACAATGGACCCAAGTTTTATTGAAAGTTTAGTAAAACTTTTTAGTAATCCTGCTGAATTTATAGTATCATTAAAATTATTAAGCTTTAATCCAGCTAATGACGTAGGGCAACAATATTTAGTAAGTACACAATCTATATCTGTTGGAGACAAAACTATTGAATTAGGAGAAATGAATGCAAAATATGTACCAAATAATACAATAGGAGTTAAAGAGTTTGTATTTAATATACCTAAAAAATATAATAATTTTTTAGATTATTCTCCATATACTGAAATAGAGATTTTCTTGCCAATGATAGGTTGGGTAAATATTGATACTAATCTAACAATTGGAAAAAATATATACGTTTACTATGTTTATGATTTGGTAACATGTAATGCAAATGTATATATCTCTACTGAACATATTGATTTAGGATTAGCAGAGAGCTATAATAAAATTAATTCTAATTCTATTATTTCAACTTATCAATGTTCAATTGCAGTGGATATACCTGTAGGTGCCAGCAATAGATATGAAATACATAGGAATTTACTTCAAGCAGGATTAAATTTAGCCGTAGGAGCAGCCTCTTCAGGAATAAATTATAAAGGACAAACTACTATTGCTTCAAATATAAAAAAGAATAAAAAAAGAGGTAATGCGTTAGCAGCTCGCAATATGAATGTTAGAGCAGATACTCAATTAAGCGAAAGTATGCTATCATTAGCAGGTTCTACTTCTGCAAATGTTATAAATAATGTTAGTTCAACATATAATCACGGAAACTTAGGAGGAGGTACTGCTGACTTTTATAGTGGTAATCCAGCAATTAGGGTTTCAAGACCTAATATAGCATTACCTGAAGAGTATTCAAGATTTATTGGTTATCCGTCTGGTAAAACTCAACAATTATCAGAATTAACAGGATTTACAGTAATAGATAAAATACACCTTGAGGGATTTTCAACTGCTTTAGATAGCGAATTAGAAGAGATTGAAGATTTACTAAAATCAGGTGTTATATTCTAATAAAAATAGTCCACACGTGTGGACTATTTTATTATATATTTATTTATCATATTTTCCAAAACATCAACACTATATTTTAATAATATATTATATGAAAATTTAACTATAAAAGTATAATCTTTATATACTTGTACTTTTCTTGAACGAATTATATAAAATCCTCGCCTTTCTAACTGTTTACATTTTCTTAATATTTCTGGTAAATTATCTCTATAATAACTCATATTAAATTATTCCTTTATCTGTATTACACCACATTAAATAGTTTCTAACTATCTCACCAACTTCGTTATCTTGAAAAAATACTTTATCATTAATAAAAAACCATGCAATCTTTTTTTCAAGTTCACTACGTGGTTTAGTTATTTTTCTATAATAATTAGGTCTTGCATCATAATCTTGTTGATAAACTATATCTTTATTAGGGTTCTTTATAGGAGTAGTTTTATTATGAATATATGTAAAGTAATTTCCGTCCTTAAAAATTATCTCACATTGTAGAGTACTACCCTCGAATATTATAAAATATATAAAATAGATATCATTATCTTTATATTTTATAGGTAAATGAGGATAAATAGATATTTCCCAAGTACCGCTTGTTATCATTTTAAGTCTTGGATTATTAAAAGCAAAATATTTATCCGATTTTTTCTTTTTTAACGGACTATCTGAAAATTCTACTACAACACGTAATTCAGTATTATCTCCATAAGTATATACGTCAATTACGCCTTGTTTCATTTTAGAAACGTTAATCAAACCCATTTCCTTAAAATAAGGACAATACTTATTTACAGTATTTCCAAGCATAAATATATTTACGTCGTCCCTTTCTCTTATAATAGTAGATAAAACATTCTGAAATACTATAAATTCGTCAGGTAAATAATACCCTCTTGTTATAAATTCGTCAAATACTACCGTTTTTACTCTTGGATAAGACGAGGATTTATCATGTTCCATAGCAGATAAACTAAAACCAAAGCAAAATGGTTCGTCGTTAGTTCTTTTTATCTCACCATTTTCTTGATAAGCAAAAAACCATTGACCTGAATAACTATATATAGTATTGTATTCTCCATTAGTATATTTATCAATTAAACCATTAGCTACATGGTTTGCAAACATAGTTTTACCACGTTTACCCTTAAAATCTTCGTCCCAACGTCTAATTATAGCACCTTGTATTTTATATTTAGCATATAACCAAATAAACATAGATAAGACTGCATACGTTTTACCATTAGAACGTTCTCCCACAACTACATTATATGTACCTCTTTCCTTTAGAATATTAGATAAAGAATAATATTTTTTACTACTCTTTAATCCCTTATTCATTTCCGTATATTCTTTAAGATAATCAATCATAATTCTCCTTTGTCCATACGTGTGGACTATTTACTAACATGTTTTATATTTAACAGAAAATCTACATAAGCTTCAGATAATTTCAACGAGTAGTCGCTATCCTCTATATGAACAGAAGATAATTCGTCATATTCATAATAAACGCCTTTATAATCTTTTATTATTCCCCGTTGTTCGTAATCTATATAAGTATGTGTTTTTCTACCACTAAAACCTTTAGGTATTACTAACCCGTCGTTAAAAGCTTCAAATATATCATTGTATTTACTTAACATATAAGGTATTGCTACTTTTTTATTTAATCCTGATACAGTCAAACTATATTCTCCGTTATAAAATTCAATCATATATCTTTTAGCGCCTAATGTCTTAAATCTTTTGTATGAATGTAGTTCGTTATCTTCTTTTTCCCATTCCCATACTCCTAACTCCTTTACTTTCCCTTTATTATTTTTTGGCCTCGTCACTTCTGGGTTTATATTATGATGTAAACATGCTAATTCTAATTTTTTACGTACTATTTTATTATATTTATCAATATATGTTTTATGCTTATCTATATTAATAACTTTTATACTATCTGTATCGCTATATAAATAGTCATTCTTAAATTCAAATATCCCCGTAAATAAATTCCTACGAGCATAAGCAGTTACATATATACCCCATATATACGATAAGAAACGTTTCTTACTTCTATTATATTTATCTATCGATTTTTCTATATCTGTTTCAGATTTATCCCATTCCCCCTCATATAATATTTCGTCTCTGCATATATCAGTAACCATCATTCCGAATTCGCTGTTAATATCTTCTTTACTTCGCATATATTCAGCTTCTTTTCCTGCTATTCCTTTTAATTTTGTTTTATTCTGATATAAATCTAACATAGATAATATGAAATTTTTAGGTAAATAATCTTTTTTGTATATATAAAATTTATAAATTATAAACTTTTTCCATTTATACATATTTTTTATTATAAAATAATCTTGTTCAGTTAAAGTTATTTCTAAACTTTCAGCTGATACTATTCTACCGTTATTTTCATAATAATTCTTTAATTTTCTACAATGCGAGGAAGATATATAATTCTCAAATTCTACTATCGACGTAATATTTTCTATTCTAACAGAAAATATACAACAATAATTTTTTATATATGTTTCAAATTGCTCTTTACTGTCCACACGTATGGACTGCCCTTTTGACATTGGAAATTTTTCGGACATAATAACATATGGGTATGACGAAGTAAAATCAAAACTATCTACATTACGCATTATTTCGCCAGAATAAAGAGGATTTGCATGTGTAAATCCCCCAGCAAAAGCTTGTTTACATAATATATACTCTTCTGGTTCTATTGTTAAAGCACTAATTATTTTTCTAAAATTTTTATATTTATTTGTATCTCCATTATACATACAATTATTTCTTGTATAATTTCTTACGTAGCCTGTCTTTGTTAATGGAATTTTGGTTATATCACCCTCCCTTTCTATTGTTTCTTGAATATATGCTACTACCACCAAAACGTCATTAATACAATAACCCAATTCTTTTTCAGTTAACTCTGTCTTTGAATGTCTTATTAATGAATAGTCCAAATCTCCAACCAATTTTTCAACCTTATATTTTGTTAATTGTTTTGATAAATTAGCTAATGAATATCCCGACAACATATATGAACATCTGAATTCTATACCCTCCATTGTAATTGCTTGGATAGGTTTTCTTTCGTCTAATGAAAATACCTTTTTCCATATAAATAATTTTCTAATAAATTGAAATTCGTATGATAAATTATGAACATATACTATTAAATGTTTATTTTCGTCTAATTTATATCTACTTATTAATTTATTAATTAATAATAAAAATTCCTCCCATGTTCTACCTATTATACAAATCCCGTTGATACAAAATGACCATTCATACATAATAGCTTGCTTTTCACCATTATTATAAAAAGAAGTTGTTTCAATATCGAATGAACATGAAATATTAGATAAATACATTCCTTTTGTTCTTATAAATTTTATAAACCCTATTTGTTTTATATACCAATCAATCTCACCTATTGTATGTATTGTTCTCTCCAAGGTCAAACATTTCAAATAATTCGTCATCTATATCCATGTCCTTTTGCTGTCTTTTTATATATTCAACCTCGAGATTATTAGCTATAAATTCAAGTAAATCCTCGTCAGTAGCGTTTTTTCCAACTTGTGTTATAGTATCTATCAACATTCGTTGCACCTCAGTTGAACCGCCCTGCCTATACCCCTCTATTGGATTAATTTTTAATACTTTATTATATAAATCCCAATATCTTTTATAATCTTGTTTATTAATAACTATATTAGCTTTTTCACCTATACGTTCAACAAAATTATTGAGATATTCTTTCCACCCTTTAATTGTTCTTGTTTTTGTATTCAAAAACCCTATTGATAATCTTAAAGCCCTACGAACTTGTGAAATATGCATTTTTGATAAATCTTTACCCTCAAACTCGTCTCTTAATACGTCTATAACAGTTTTAGCTTCTGCCTTTCTATATTCAATAGGGACAGGTAAATCAGGGTGCTTTTTTAATGCCTCTAGTGCAGATTTTGCCCCTGCTATACTATAAGATAAAGCTTGTTTCGCATACTTTAATAATTTATCTTCGTCAAATTTAGCATAATCACTATACTTTAATTTTGTTATATCTTTAATCTTTAATTTCGCCAAAACGACACCTCCCCGATTTCAAATCGTATATTAAATTAATAACATGATTATAAATATTAAATTTTTCGCAATAATATATAAATAATAAATAATCAAAATATTTTCCACTTTCAAAAGCTTTTATTTCTTTTATAGTAAATTTACTTTCTTTTGAAATTTCCTCGTGAGTTATTAGTTTCTCTTCTCTTACGTATCTAAAAAATAACCCTATATATTTTCTTAATGAATTAAACGTCATAAAGTCTCCTTTGTCCATACGTGTGGACTAAAAATAAAGCCCCTCACAAAATTTGTGAGAGGCTCTTTTCCTCTTTATAATTACAGTACCGTTACTTTTGTAATCTCGCGCTTAGATTTTGTTTTTGCTCTTTCCAATTTTACGCGGAGTTTATCTTCCTTAAGTGCGGAGTTATACGTTTCAATCATTTCGGCGTAATCACCCTCAAATTCAGCCAAGATATTATTAAATATCTTTGCTAAAACAAAACCCGCGAATGTAAATTTATTAGGCTGCTCTTCTGTAACAAAAATCCAAACATTCTCCTCGCCGTCCTCTTGCTGCATATTTACGTTGTCGATAAAATCGATAGTAATACCTTCGGGATACTTTTTAATAAGCTCTTCGGTGTCCATTTTATCACGTCCGTTCATAATCTCGGACATAGTGGTTGCGTCTAATGCTATTTTCTTGAAATCCATTTTGTTTACCTCTTAATTAAATTTTGATTAAAATTGAGAGGGCGAATACTTTTCCCTTTTAGGTAGATACCTCTTCGCCCTCAATATTAAATTGTTTATTTGTTTACGAAAATTTGGCTATCAAATCAATTAGAAATTCGCGATAAAATTCAAAATCAATCGATTTTAGATAATTATTAAGCGCGTCAAATATAGCCTCTTTTTCGTCGTATGTTATGGTAATCATTTTACAAGAAGCTGCTCAAGCTTATAACCAAGGTTAAATAAATATTCGTCAGGTTCGTCGCAAAATTGATTACGTAATATAGCGGCGATAACGCCAATCTCGTGCGCTGTGAGCTTAACGGTATAAAGTTTTTCTTTTTCCTTTTTAA
>UMAG01000676.1_pt1 | contig 11968 bp, 9 predicted proteins | sample 1963651 | NCBI WGS metagenome assembly UMAG01 (sample SAMEA4835910, study PRJEB28245) | human gut metagenome | biome: gut microbiome; material: fecal sample | place: Denmark | collected 2008 | reverse complement strand
AATCCTGATATACTTCTTGCATGGATATATTATCCATCGGACACTGTTTAAGAAAGCTTCCAGCGCAGATGTCAGGAGGTGAGCAGCAGAGAGCTGCCATAGCAAGGGCAATGATAGCACATCCGGCAGTTATACTCGCAGATGAACCGACAGGCAATCTTGACGTGGCTAGTGCACAGACAGTTGTACAGATGTTGGCAGAAGCTTCCAATGAATACAATCAGACTATAATAATGGTTACGCATGATAAGCAGATGGCAGAATATGCAGATAAGCTGCTTACGATAGTTGACGGACATGTGAGCATGGGAGTAGATGATACGATAGCTGAAGGTAATGACAGGGGGTGAGCTTTTTATGAATGGCAGACTCATATTACTTTGTTTAAAAAGTATGCTTAGAAGATGGAAGAGAGTATTAAGAACAATAGTAACAGTTTTTATCGCATTTCTTTTTGTGGCAGGTATGCTTCTTTTCCAGGAAAATATGTATCAATATCAGACAGCAGTGGCAAAGAAACATTTTGGCGACTGGTTTATAATGAATCCATATTACAATGCAAAGAAAGATAATGTATTAGGTGAACACATTTATCTTGAAAAACCTAAGCTCGCTTATGTGGTAAATAGTATATATGATTATGATAAGGAAACAGATGAAAAGATAGGCTTCTTTACACAGGATTTTATACAGGCAGGAAATATTAAGCTTGATAAGGGAGAGTGGGCACAGAATGATGATGAGGTGGCAGTTGACTGGAATACTCTGCTAAAGCTTAATCAGGGATATGAAATAGGGGATACAATAAGTATACATACATATACAGGTCCCACAACCGATAAGGAAAATGAAGTGACAAAAACCTACAGGCTGTCAGGAATAATAAACAGTTACACAAACATATGGCAGGGAGGAGAAAATCTGCCTGGCATAATACTGACAGAAAATGAATGTGAAAATATCAAGCATAGCAACGATATTAAGCAAAAAAACATTGCAATATATGGGATAAAAAATATAATACAAGAATCTGATTATGAAGCAATGTTTAACAAAATGCAGAAGGACACTGACAGAGAGATGGTGTTTAACAGTAGTGTCTATGCATATAAACCATGGGGTAATGAGCTTGTATACAATTATATATTTATTCTTGTAATGCTTGTTGGTATCGCAGCTATAACTTATCAGATGATGGCATATAATATGACCAGGAAATATACGATGGATATACATATCAGGGAAGGAGCAGCAAGAGGCCAGATAACAGGAATGTATATGTGCGAGAATTTTATTATACTGCTTCTGTCATCATTTCTTGGACTTTTTACAGCATGCCAGCTTGCAAGGCTTATATGCAGCGCTATAGGAAAAAATATGGGTGTAACGTTTTTTTATATAGGAAGCAGTACATACATTAAAATGCTTATTACACTTATATTGTCCGTTATAATAAGTATAATATTTAATGTCTATATGAATATCTCACATGATTATAATAAAGCTATTAAGGTAAAAAAAGATAAAAAGTATAATGCAGAAAAGTATGCGGCATCAGGTAAAAAAATTAACAGTAAAAAAATTAATATAAAAGAAATTAATAACAGAAACTTCATATATCAGACACACATAAGGTTTATGCATACAAATGGCTTTCTGCCCAATATGTTTATAAGAATTTTTGCACTTGTTATGGCAGCGGTAATGGTGCTATGTGCCATTAATATGCACACTGCATATAAGGCATATGAAAAAAATGCAGATAAAGATGATATAGTCGCATATAAGAAGGAAAACAATACATCAGCATATGTATATTACTATAATGAAGATATTAATGAATATAAGGAAGAGGTGCAAAAGAGAAAAGAAAGTGCATCTAAGTATGCAACAACAGATTATAAAGAACCAACAGAGCTTGAAATATATAATAAATTCAGGATAAATATAAGTTCTTATCAGGATTATCTGGATAATGCTGATACTGAGTATATTTTTGGAATAGACAGAAAGCTTACATTAAATAACAATCTTAAATGTGCAGATACATACATTTATAAAGGAATAGATGAGAATACGTTAAAAGCTATTAAAGATATAGATGGAGTTGAAGAAGTACACCTTGGATATTTCGAAACAGGAAGAAGCTGGTACTGGGATGGAATGGACTATAATAAGATAGGTGCAGATGATTATATATCAGATAGTGATGGAAAGCTTGAAGAAAAGAATTATAAGTATCTGTATGCATCAGAGTATGTAGAACCAGATAGCAGTATATATGATATTATATGCAAATATGCAGGCGGTAATGCACCTGACTATGAAAAATGGGCGGCTGGTGAGCTTTCGGTAGTTTTTAAGGATACCAATATAAGAGGACAGTATGATGATACATTACAGCCGGGTATGACACTGAACTTATATGGATATGCTGATAATATGAGAAACGACCAGTTTGTATATCATCAGTGGGATGGAAGTGAAAGTGAATATTCGGATGCACTCATAAGATATTATATGGATAACGTATGGGAAAAATATGTTAACGTAAAAGATGATCCCGACACAGCAGATGTAATAGCTAATCATAAAACATGGAGCTGGAACCGTGCATACAAATATGTTAGTAATAAGCTTTCACTTGATAGACTTGAAGAGCTTAATCTTATATCAAGAACTTGTCTTTCTGGCTCAAATGTTGAATCACAGACTAAGACTACACAGGAAACACGTGAAAGATATGAACAGGGAGTCATATCAGAGGAGGCTTATAGAGGATTTCTTGGAAAATATGCCAACACAGAGCTTGAAAGAAGATATCGTTATAAAACAAGATATACACCTGCAGCTGATACAAATGTGGCAGCAGTCATATACATTACTGATGAAAACAGGGATGAGATTAATACTGCATTTAAAGAATATATACCTGAATTCGGACAGTTTACCATGATTTCTACAACGGCTCTTTTGCAGGAGGCACTTGATAATCAGAATGAAAATATTAAACAATATTTTATACTTAATGAACTTCCGGATGAACTTACATTAAAGCTTAAATATAATCAGGTAAATATACGCTATGGCATAGATTCAGCTTTAGTGTCAACTGGTAACATAGTATCCTCATATCTTGGACAGAGTGGTTTTTCCTATAAAAGCTATTCGGAAGAAAAGGATCTGTTAAAGCAGAAAACTATTGAAACAATGATGCTATATGGAATATCCCTGTTAGCAGCTGTGTTTGTTGTTATTGCAGTATCTGTTCTTATAGTAAAAAACAGATGTGAGAAATATGAAAGCAGATTAAGAATCATAAAAAGGACAGGGGCTAAAGATACAGTACTTGTAAGAATATGTATGCTTGAGTGTGTAAGAGAAGCAATATGGTGTCCATTTGTCGCTATTATTGTAATATTGCTTGACTGGATAACGATAGCACTGCATATAAGAGATATAAAGTGAAAAATATAAAAACTATATAAGACATTTTCACTGACAATAATGCAGATGAATTAATAAATTATAGAATTAATAATAGAATTAATAAGACAGGCTATTTATACATACAGAAATAAGTGTTATTATGTATATATTAAGCCGTGTATGTGGGCATAAAACTGCTGGCTTTTAATAGTCAGCAGTTTTATTATATATATGATGCCAGGGGCAAAAGTTCAAAGTCGGGTGGGACTTTTGCTGCTGATATCATATATACATAGGGAATGGTAAGTTGGATAATTAAAATACAAAATATAATAGCGGAGGATATTATATGACAGGAACGATTAATTCAGAGGCCAGGCTGTCTACTTTTGAGGCAATATGTATGATAGTTGGCAACAGCATAGGAACAGGTATTATAGCAGTGCCATATCTTGCAACAAAAAACAGTATGCTTGATGTTATATGGATGGTTGCTATTGCTTATATAGTCAATGTAATATTGCATTTAATAATAGCTGAGCTTTCATATAATAATGGAGGCGTGCAGCTTGTAAAAAGCTTTGAGGGAGAACTTTTTACTGGCAGGATGAAAAAGGTGTTCAGCTGGATAATGTTTATAGTATATGGACTGGCTATTATGATAGGTGTGAGTGGTAATATTAATGGTGGAGCACAGATATTTGTGAACTGGTTTAATATTCCTTTGTGGGCAGCACAGCTTATATATTATGTGATAGCGGGAATAGTTGTATTTATAGGAATGAAGGCTGTAGGAATAGCACAGAAGTATGCAGTTGCAGTACTCATGGTTATAGTTGCAGTTATGACGATTGGTACATTTATGCATCCTGTTAATGCTTTGTATACAGCACCATTTCATTTGAACAATCTGCTTGCACTTTATAGTATGGTGGTTTTTGCAACCTCTGCTAATCAGGCAGTTATACAGGTTGTTAAGGGACTTGCTGGAGATGCGGGAAAGATAAGAAAGACAATATTTGCAGGCTTTGGATTGTCTTCTCTTTTCGTGCTTATTGTGACACTTACAGTGCTTCTTGGAACAAAGGGAACACTGGATAAGGAGCTTGCCTATATGCAGCTTGGCGAAAGCATAGGAAGCTGGGCTATGATCCTTGCAGGTATATTTTCTTTGTTTGCCCTGCTTACAACCTTCTGGTCTAATACGCTTGCATTAAGAGATGTGGTTCATGAGCAGATAGGAACAGGAAACAGGATAAGCTGGCTTATAGCTACTATTCCGTGTATGCTTTTTGCTATATTTGGTGTCAGCAGTTTTATAGTTCTTACAAGAATAATGAGTGGTGTAGTTGTGCTAGTCAGTATCATGCTTGTGCTGACTTATGGAAAGTCAAGGAAAAAGGCTGGAAGAAGTCCGATATGTGGTGTATTTGGAACAATGCCTTTTCAGGTGCTTATGGTGATATCTACAATAATATCTGCCATAGGAGCCCTTATACCATTAAGCTGAATATGGTCAAAATCAGATATATCAGTAAATGTGCGTAGAAATGAGGATTAATTATTATGTACAAATCAGACAATTTTAAACAGCTTGATAATGAAACATTTGCACTTAAGATAAATACAGACAGGGATTATAAAATACTCCAGCTTACAGACCTTCATCTGGGTTTTGGAATGTTTTCAAGAAAGAAAGACAGGCTTGCATTAAGGGCAGTGAGCAGAATTATTAAAAGAACTAAGCCAGACCTTATTGTGCTTACGGGAGATTCCATATTTCCTTTCTTTCCAAAGGCAGGAACTATGAATAATAAGCGTCAGGGAGAGCTGCTTATAAGTTTTATGGATAGATTTGCAATACCATATGCGCTTGTATTTGGCAATCACGACTGTGAGATACTTGCAAAGTACAGAAAAGACAAGCTTTCGGATATATACAGTTCAGGTGAATACAGTATATTTGCAAAGGGAAGAAAAGATATATACGGAATGGGCAATTATTTTATTAATCTTACAGACAGCAAAGGAAGAGTTGTGCTGCCGCTTGCATTTCTTGATTCTAATATGTATGGAGAGGGTAGCTGGTTTTACAGTGGCTTTGACTGCATACATAAAGACCAGGTAGACTGGTGTATGGATAAGCTTGATGAGCTGAAAAGTGAGAATGAGGATATTAAGGCGATGGCATTTTTCCATATTCCTGTAAATGAGTTTAAAGAGGCTTATGAAAAGATGAAAATGGGCGATAAAAGTGTCATATATAAGCATGGCAATATAGGCGAAGCTAATGAACATTTTGGTATCCCAAGATTTGATGGTACATTTTTTAACAAAGCAGTGGAAAATGGTGTGATAAAGTGGATGTTTTGTGGACATGACCACCTTAATACGCTGTCACTTGTGCATAAAGGTATCCAGCTGACTTATGGAATGTCGATTGATTATCTTGGGTACAAGGGGATAGTAAAAAGGCATACACAGAGGGGCGGAACGCTGATAACAAGGCATACAGACGGCAGTGTGGATATTAATATGGTACCATTTGAACACGCATGAAATTATAGACAGACATGCAAAAAGAGGAGCATTATACGCCAAATTTTTGCAGATTTTTTATTGCTATATAAGATTGATAAATAAGTGTCATTCTGATAAAATGATTACTGGTCAGAGTTAATATTTATAAGTGCTGACATTAAAGTGTTTCAAAGATTGGAGAACAGGCTAAGATGAGAATAGGTTTTGATAATGACAAGTATCTTAAGATTCAGTCAGAACATATTAAGGAAAGAATAGGTAAGTTTGGTGATAAGTTATACCTTGAATTCGGTGGAAAGCTTTTTGATGATTATCATGCATCAAGAGTACTTCCGGGCTTTCATCCGGACAGCAAGTTACAGATGCTTATGCAGCTTTCAGATGTAGCTGAGATAGTTATCGTAATAAGTGCCGCAGATATAGAAAAGAATAAGGTCAGAGGCGACCTTGGCATAACTTATGATGTTGATGTGCTAAGACTTATAGGAGAGTTTGAGAAGAAGGGACTGTATGTTGGAAGTGTTGTTATAACTAAGTTTACAGGACAGCCAGCAGCTATCCAGTTCAGGGAAAAGCTTGAAAAGAAGGGAATTAAGGTATACCAGCATTATGTTATAGAGGGGTATCCATCTAATATACCTAATATCGTAAGTGACAATGGTTTCGGAAAGAATGATTATATAGAAACAACAAGACCGCTTGTAGTTATAACAGCTCCGGGTCCTGGAAGTGGAAAGATGGCGACATGTCTTTCACAGCTTTACCATGAGAATAAGAGGGGAATTAAGGCAGGTTATGCTAAGTTTGAGACATTTCCTATATGGAACATACCACTTAAACACCCTGTTAATCTTGCTTACGAGGCAGCTACAGCAGATCTTAATGATGTAAATATGATAGACCCATTCCATCTTGAGTCATATGGAAAGACAGCAGTCAACTACAATCGTGATATAGAGATATATCCTGTACTTAATGCCATATTAGAGGAAATATATGGTGAGAATACTTACTACAAGTCACCAACTGATATGGGTGTTAATATGGCAGGCAACTGCATAGTGGATGATGAGGCATGCTGTGAGGCATCTAAGATGGAAATTATCAGAAGATACTATACAGCAGTAAACAGAGTTGCAAAGGAAGAAGCATCAGAGAGTGAAGTATACAAAATAGAGCTTCTTATGAAGCAGGCTAAGATTACAACCGATGACAGAAAGGTAACTGTAGCGGCTAAGAAGAGAGCAGAGGAAACAGGTGTTGCCTGTGCAGCTATTGAGTTTGAGGATGGCACAATAATCACGTCAAAGACAACTGATTTCTTGGGAGCTTCATCAGCACTTATTCTTAATGCCTTAAAGCATCTTGCAGGAATAGAACACGATGAGAAGCTTATAAAGCCGGAATTCATCGAGCCTATCCAAAATCTTAAAGTTGAGTATCTTGGTGGAAAGAACCCAAGACTTCACAGTGATGAGGTACTTATAGCACTTGCACTTACATCTGTGACTAATGACAATGCAAAGAAGGCACTTGAGCAAATTCCTAAGCTTAAGGGCTGTCAGGTTCATACAACAGTTATGTTATCTGAGGTTGATACCAAGACATTTGCAAGATTAGGAGTTAATCTTACATCTGAACCGGTAAGAGGAAGCAAGAAGTTTTATTAAATCTACAGTGTTGTAATATATGCTTATGAAGCAGTTTCTTACATAAAAAAAAGATTATATGAGGTGAAAACTATGAAAGTTGGAAGTACGTTATCAGAGGACGCATATAAGTTTGACGGAAAGCTGTCACTAAAGCAGGCAATTCCGCTTGGACTTCAACACGTTATGGCGATGTTTGTCGGTAATCTTACACCGCTTCTTATCATAACGGGTGCCTGTGGAATAGGTGCAGGCAGTGAATATGCAACAGTTCAGGTTGCACTTTTACAGAATGCAATGATTATTGCAGGTATTGTTACGCTTATACAGTTGTTTGCGATTGGACCTATCGGTGGAAAAGTTCCTATTATAATGGGAACAAGTTCAGGCTTCATCGGAGTGTTCAGCAGTGTTGCAAAGATTATGGGTGGCGGTATCATAGGTTACGGCGCTATTATGGGAGCCTCCATATTAGGCGGTCTGTTTGAAACAGTGTTAGGAGCATTTCTTAAGCCGCTTAGAAGATTTTTTCCATCGGTTGTAACTGGTACGGTAGTCCTTTCTATAGGACTTTCGCTTATATCGGTTGGTATAAGCTCATTTGGCGGTGGAAGCAGTGCAAAGGACTTTGGTTCTATGGAAAATCTGTTTCTTGCATTTGTAGTGCTTGTAGTTATACTTTTCTTTAAGCACTGGACTAAGGGTTATCTTAGTTCATCATCTATCCTTATAGGTATAATCGTTGGTTATGTTGCAGCATTTATTATGGGACTTATTCTTCCTCATACAGCGGTTACAGCAGATGGTGTAGAGTATACTAAGTCATGGGTGCTTAACTGGAGCAAGATATCAGATGCTGCGTGGATAGAAATTCCACAGTTTATGCCAGTAAAGCCTGTGTTTGATATGCGTGCTATAGCACCAGTGCTTGTTATGTTTATAGTTACTGCGGTTGAAACTGTAGGTGATATATCAGGCGTTATAGAAGGTGGTATGGGAAGAGAAGCTACAGCAAAGGAGCTTTCAGGTGGTGTTATGTGTGATGGTATAGGTTCAACACTTGCAGCACTTTTCGGTGTTCTTCCTAATACTTCATTCAGTCAGAATGTAGGACTTGTGACTATGACAAAGGTTGTAAACAGAATAGCACTTGCATGTGGTGCAGTATTTCTTATACTGTGCGGATTATTCCCTAAGCTTGGAGCGCTTATATCTATTATGCCACAGTCAGTACTTGGTGGTGCAGCAGTTATGATGTTCTCATCAATCATCGTAAGTGGTATACAGCTTATAACAAAAGAGCCTCTTAATGCAAGAAGCCTTACTATAGTATCTGTAGCACTTGGCGTAGGTTATGGAATAGGCGCTAACACAGCAATACTTGCACATGCACCTGAGTTTATAAGCCTTATATTCGGTGGTTCAGGAATAGTTCCGGCAGCGCTTATGGCTATTCTTCTTAATATTATTCTTCCTAAGGAGAAGAGAGAGGATGCTGCAACAGGTAATTAAGAATTATATATGTTGCTGTCTTAAGTCTTCAATGAACTTAAAAAGTAAATATAAACTTATAAATGAATTGTCGAAAATGCTTATAATATAGAATTAAAAGTCATATTATATATTTTGTAGATAGGTTGTATTATACAACTTACTATATATTTAGTATAGAATATATAGCAAGTAACGAAAACAGTTATCTTACATGATATGTAATATGACTTTTTTGGATATACACTTATCCTGTTTCTCACATCATATAATATTATATAAAATTACAAAAATATATTGTATAAAAGCTACAAAAATGTGTTGAATAATTTTAAAATTTGAAGAACTTTGTATATTTTGCTAGAAAATATGAGAAATTTTTTTACTGGAAAACTATACGAACTGGTGATAAAATATAAAATACGTGTATAAAAGGGCTGTTATACGGCGCTTGATATGTATGGGATAGCTTAATATGAAAGCTGAATTCTTAATATAACGGATTATAATTTGGAGAGGAAATATGAGTGATTTTAAGAAACAGTATGATAAAGAGCTTCAATATCAGGAGATAAAGTCAAACAGATATACACTGAATGGTGTAATTATGTTTATAATAATGGAGCTTATTATATGGATACTTAATATGATAGGATTATTTGAGATAGACAGTACAACCATAACAACTGCGGCTGTTATATCGATAGTTCTTCTTATACCCATAATATTAGTTCTTACAAAGTGTGATATGTCAAAAAACAGTTATAAGTATATATTTCTGACCTTTATATGTATAGCAACGGGAGTAGTGTGTGCACTTTTATCATATCATGCTGTACTTTTATATGTTGTGCCACTTCTGTTTGCTGCACATTACAGACATAGAAAGGCACTCTGGTTTACATATATTATTAATTCAGTTTCAGTGCTGTTAAGTATGGTGCTTGGATTTTTTTATGGAATATGCGACCTTAATCTTTTATTTGAGGGAAGTCATAAAAGGGATTGGTATCTTACAGTAGTTGCAAGCGGGACAGGTTATTCATTTAATTCGGATCCTGTGTTTGGTGTACTTCCAAGATGTATGATACTGCTTGTCATAACATTTATGCTACAGGATATAGTTCTAAGAAGTAGTGAAGATGAGCTGAGGATAGCACAGCTTACATATCTTAAGGAAACAGATTCAGGAACAAAGGTATTTAATAAGAATTAGGTAATTGCGAAATTCAATAACTAAAATATATGTATTTTGTACAAAAATAGATTTTAAGTTCGATGTTTTAAAAATAATTTTTTTACAAAATAGACATAAAAATTTAAAACTTTGTGAGGAAAAACAAAATTACAAAAACAAAAAAGTCAGCATTTATGTGGCTTTTGGCGTTTCGCAAACGCCTATTTAATAAGAATAAGTACGAGGAGATGGTTAAAACTTACTATCATTATATAGATAATATAAGGGTTATTTTCTGGGATCTTAATAATTTAAAGATGATTAATGATACTTATGGACATGACTATGGCGACAAGGCGATAGAGAGATTATCTTCCGTACTGTATTCTTTTGTAGATGAAAGAAGGCGAGTATACAGAATAGGCGGAGATGAGTTTATAATGATAATTGATAATCCATCTGATGAAGAGGGCAAAAATATATCTGCCTCGGTTGCAGAGATGATAGAGAAAGCAAATGAAGGAAGTAGTCTTAAGATAACAAGTGCAGTGGGTATAGCTAAAGGTTATGGAAGAGATGTTCTTGAGGTCGTTAAGAGAGCTGATGAGGAGATGTATAAGAATAAGGTGAAGTCGAAGGCGGGAAGATAAGTAAAGTATTGCTAAGCAGGTATAAGTGTATATGTAAAAAGAGACTTAATAAGAAGATAAATATGATGTCAGACTGAGTTATCAGATGATTGTAAATCAACATAGTAATCAGTAGACGTAAGTTAAAAAGAGTTTGTATTAATGAGAAAATGTTATATACAAGCTCTTTTTCTGTTATTTGCGATTAATCAGAGATACTTTCGGCGTTATTGGTTATCAGATAGAGTTATAATTCTATAAATAAGAGCTGTCAGAGGTATAAGCTGTGATTGAAATTAGCAGTCAATTAATGTCAGGTCGAGCGGAAAGAGAACATATATTTATAGAAGGAGTGCAGATGTTATGGAGAATTTACATATAAGCAGTAATAAAAAATATCTTATGAAAGGGGATAAGCCATTTTTCTGGCTGGGAGATACGGCGTGGATGCTGTTTACTAATATATCTTATGAGGAAGCTTATACATATCTAAAAAACAGGGCAGACAAAGGCTTTAATGTCATTCAGGCAGTGCTTATAAATAATGCTCAAAATAAACTCGTGTGAGGAACAGGAAGATGAATAAAAGTATAAATAAAAAGATGAATAAAAGTATAAATAAAAATATTAATAAGAGTGCGAATGATGATGACGTAATTAACAGAATTAATGTAGTAAAAAAATATAATCCACATTTAAGTAAAGCAGATGCAAAGTCACCACTGACGGTTGGTAATGGAAGGTTATGTTTCACGGCGGATGTTACAGGAATGCAGACACTTTATGAGGAGTATAGTGAGGAAACACCGCTGTGTACTATGGCAGAGTGGGCATGGCATACTTATCCGGGAAAAAGTTATACCATGGATGATGTGCGTATGACCGAGTATGATTTTCTTGGGAGAAAGGTGTCATATCCGCGTGTTAAATATGAAGGAAATGAGGCTGCTTATGACGGGGTACGAATGAACCCTCATAAGTTTAATCTTGCAAGGATTGCTATGTCGGTTGATGGTGAATATATGACTTCAGATATGTTATCAGATATAAAC
>UMAG01037366.1_pt1 | contig 12212 bp, 18 predicted proteins | sample 1963651 | NCBI WGS metagenome assembly UMAG01 (sample SAMEA4835910, study PRJEB28245) | human gut metagenome | biome: gut microbiome; material: fecal sample | place: Denmark | collected 2008 | reverse complement strand
GCCGAAAATACTTGCGGGTTACCCTGCTGGGAAGATAGGTTGTCGCTAGATTTTTTTTATTTTATTTTAGTTTACTTGAAAAAAATACCAATTAGTAGCATAATATAATTAGAAGATTTAAGAATTAATTATAAAATTCTTAGTACTCTTATTAAGAAAATCTAAAAATATTTTTATCAAACTACTAAGAAAAGTAATTTGTTTTTAAATGTTCTAATTTTAATTTTAGAAAGGTGTTAATAAAATGATTAAGAATAACAAAAATCAAAATTTAAATCTTAATTTTATACAAGAAAGATTGAAAAAATATGAAAATTATTTTCATGTTTTAGGATTACCTTATGATGAAAGTAAAAATGAATATTATACTTCAGAAAATGAAGAAGAAAAAATAAATGAACAAGTAAAAGAATTATATAAGAAAAACATAAACAATATAGAAAAAATGCTAAGAGGGCTAGAAATAAATGAAGAAATTCAAAAAATAAAAGAAGAATTTATTGAAAAATTTCAGGATGCATATAGTGCATTAAAAGATAGAAATTCTAGAGAACATTACATTGATTTATTAAAAGAGATAAAAGATGATAAGGCAGAAAATGGTAATAATCATGAATGTAAAGGAGGAGAAGAAGAATGGGCAAAATAACTTGGAAACCAGGAACCTTTGTATATCCAATACCAGCAGTAATGGTAAGTTGTGGAACAATGGAAAAATCAAATATTATAACTGTTGCATGGACTGGAATAATTAATACAAATCCTGCAATGGTGTATATATCAGTAAGACCAACAAGATATTCATATAACTTAATAAAAGATCAAGGAGAATTTGTAATAAATCTAACAACTAAAAATTTAGTAAAAGCTACTGACTGGTGTGGAGTAAAAACAGGAGCCAAAGTTGATAAATTTAAGGAAATGAAACTTCATAAAGAAAAAGCAAACTTTGTTAAATGTCCTATGATAAAAGAGAGTCCAGTATCTGTTGAATGTAAGGTAAAAGAAATAAAGGAATTAGGAAGTCATACAATGTTTATTGCAGAAGTTATGGCTATAAATAGTGATGAAAAATATATTGATGAAAAAGGGGCATTTGATATATCAAAATGTGATTTAATAGCATATGCAAATGGAGGATATTATTCAATGGGAAAAAAACTTGGAAAGTTTGGATTTTCTGTTAAAAAGAAAAAATAATTTTAAGAATAATGATATCTTTTTAATTTTTCATTATAGCTATTGTAAAAAAATTTTCAGTATGATAAAATCCTTATGAAATAAAAGGAGGGAGAAAAAATGAAAAAAGGTTTAATAATAGCTGTAATAGTTGCAATCATTGTAGTTGTTGTATTTTTAGTAGCTTTCAATACTTTAAATAAAGAAAAAACATCAATATCTGCAGATGTATTTAACTCAACAATGAAGGAAAAAGGATATGTAATGACTGATACTACAAATCAGTTTGCACAATATGGTAGTTATATGACAAAATCATATATTGCTCAAAAAATAGGTTATCAAATAGAATTTTATGAATTGTCTAGTGAAGAAAATGCAATTGACATGTATGATACTAATAAATCAAAATTTGAATCTCAAAAATCTAATTCATCAATATCATCAACTGCCAGTATGAAAAATTACTCAACATTTTCAATGACAACAAATGGAAAATATAAATATCTTTCAAGAATTAATAATACACTAGTGTATGTTGACATTGATGAAAACTACAAAGATACTGTTAAAGATATTATGAAAGAAATAGGATATTAATATAAAGAAACGGAGAAAAAATTCTCCGTTTTTTAATATTTACATATTTTTTTAACAATTTTATAATACAATATTCCCAATAATATTTCTGCCAAAAATAAAATTAATGCAAAAATAAAGTTTGTGAAAATGGCAATTAGCAATGTAGTTAAAATTACAATTATACTATATATTGGAATAGATATTTTAAAAAAAACATTATAATGTTCTTTTTTAAAAGTATTTTTCTTTGAGACTTCAAAGTTTGTACCCATTTTTTCAATCATTTCTTTTGAAATATCTTCTATTTCTTCTTTTGAGTCTATTGTAACATCATAACCTTTTTTCTTTAATTCTTTTGCTATTTTGTCTATATCTTTTTTGGCTATAACAAAACCACATAAAGAAAATAATATAAATGGAATAGCCATACTATAATTTCGAGAAAAAAGTTGAAAAAATCCTATTACTAAAAATAAGCCACATATACCATACGCAAATGGTCTTGTAACTCTTGGATCATTTGTAGTAAAACTTGTAGTTGTTTTATAGCCTTTATGAAATTTTCTATATGAATTTAAATTAGTTGGTTCCATTATACTATCAGGAATAAAACCATCTTCAGGGCTTTGAGTGATTTTTTCTTTTATTGTATATGAACCATTATTATTTATTGCAGTTTCTTTCTTTTTTTCCATTATTGCCTCCTTATGATATAACATATAAATATTATATAATAAAAAATTTTTTAAGTAAATACTCTAAGAAAATATATTGTGTGACATATGTTTGATAAACATACAAATTTTCTCTAAAAATTATTTAAAATCCATTGACATAAACAGTAAAAAGTGGTAAAATATTCAAGCATATGTTAATAAATATATGTTCACATCGTTTAAAAAAAGTATGGTAATTCGGAGGTGTATTTAAATGGCAGCAAAAGGACCAAGAGAAAACATAACATTAGAATGTACAGAATGTAAAAGAAGAAATTATATGACATCAAAAAATAAAAGAAATAATACTGATAGATTAGAAATAGTTAAGTATTGCAAATTCTGTAAAAAGCGTACAACACATAAAGAAACAAAATAAACAAATAGGCTATTTTAGGGAGGATATGAAATGGCTAAAAAAGAAGTAAAAAATAATAAAGATAAAACTAGCTTTACAAAAAGTTTTAAAGCTGAGTTAAAAAAAGTAATTTGGCCAACACCAAAACAATTATTTAATAATACAGTTGCAGTATTAGCAATAGTTCTAATTACAGCAATAATAGTATTTGTATTAGATATTACTTTTGAATCTATGAACAAATATGGAATAAATAAAGTAAAAGAAATGGTAAGTAATTCTGCTACAGCTAATGAAACATCAAATGAAACTACAGAAGAAAATAATGTAGAACAAACTGAAAATTCAGAAGCAAATGTAGAAGAAAACTCTACTGATACAAATAATGAAATAGAAAAATAATAGTTTTAAGTTCCAAATATATCACAAAAAGGGAGGCTTACAATAAATGTCTCAAAAAGATTATGATATGAATCCAAGATGGTATGTTGTACATACTTATTCAGGATACGAAAATAAAGTAAAAACAGACTTAGAAAAAACAATCAAAAATAGAGAATTAGAAGAATATTTCTTTGATATAATAGTTCCAATGGAAGAACAAATAGAAATAAAAGATGGAAAAAAGAAAACAAACTTAAAAAAAGTTTTTCCAGGTTATGTTCTTGTAAAAATGATTGTAACTGAAGAAACATGGTACATAGTAAGAAATACTAGAGGGGTAACAGGTTTTGTAGGTTCAGGAACAGATCCAATTCCATTAACTGATGATGAAATAAGAAATATGGGATTTGAAGAAGCTGCAATAAATGTAGACTATGAAATAAATGAACAAGTAGAAGTAATGAATGGAGCTTTTGAAGGATTTGTAGGAACAGTTCAAGAAATAAATAAAGAAAAACATAAAGTAAAAGTTCTTGTATCAATGTTTGGTAGAGAAACACCAGTTGAATTAGAATTTTCACAAGTTAAAAAAGTTCAATAATTTTTGATAAATATTTAATAAGTTTAAAATTAATTAAAAATAAATCAGTATATGAAAAATTAGAGGAGGTGCCAATAAAATGGCAGAAAAAGAAGTTTCAAATATAATTAAATTACAAATTGAAGCTGGAAAAGCAACACCAGCTCCACCAGTAGGACCAGCTTTAGGTTCAAGTGGTGTTAATATCATGCAATTCGTTAAAGAATTTAATGATAGAACAGCAAATCAACCAGGAATGATAATACCAGTTGTTATCACAGTTTATAAAGACAAATCATTTGAATTTATAACAAAAGTTCCACCAGTAGCTGTATTAATTAAAAAATCTATAAAAATAGAAAAAGGTTCAGGAAAACCAAATAAAGATAAAGTAGCTAAAATAACTAAAGAACAAGTTAAAGCTATAGCTGAACAAAAAATGCCAGACTTAAACGCTGCATCATTAGAAACAGCAATGAGCATGGTAGAAGGTACTGCTAGATCAATGGGTGTAGTAGTTGTAGACTAATATAGTTAAATATTAAATATTTAAAATAAAATAAAAAATTGGGAGAGCGAAAGCTCGTTAAAACCAAAGGAGGTAAAAATGAAAAAATTAGCAAAAAGATACGCAGAAAGCGTAAAATTAGTTGAAAAAGACAAAGAATATGAAATCAAAGAAGCTTTAGATTTAGTTGAAAAAATGCCAAAAGCAAAATTTGATGAAACAGTTGAATTACATGTTAAATTAGGTGTAGATTCAAAACATGCTGACCAACAAGTAAGAGGTACAGTTGTACTTCCAAATGGTACTGGTAAAACACAAAAAGTTTTAGTATTTGCTAAAGGACCAAAAGCTGAAGAAGCTGAAAAAGCTGGAGCAGACTTTGTTGGAGCAGAAGAATTAATACCAAAAATTCAAAACGAAAACTGGTTTGATTATGACGTTGTAGTTGCAACTCCTGATATGATGGGTGTTGTAGGTAGATTAGGTAAAGTATTAGGACCAAAAGGATTAATGCCAAACCCAAAATCTGGAACAGTTACAATGGATGTTACAAAAGCAATTAATGAAATCAAATCTGGTAAAGTTGAATATAGATTAGATAAAAATAATATTATTCACTTAGGATTTGGAAAAGTATCTTTTGGAGCAGAAAAATTAGCTGAAAACTATGAAACAATAATCAATGCTATAATAAAAGCAAAACCAGCAGCAGCAAAAGGTCAATATATTAAGAGTGTTGCTATAACAACAACAATGGGACCAAGTATTTTCATTAACCAAAAATAATTAAAAATAAAGCCAAAGACAGTAGGCGATATAAGTCCTACCGAGGTTAATTAATAAAGTGTAAACACTTTTTATAACCTCGGTATGGATATAAAAAGTGTTTTTAAATTTATATAATATATATTTTTACATCGGGAGGTGAAAATTAAAAATGGCAAGTGAAAAAATCTTAAATCAAAAGAAAGAAGAAGTAACAAAATTAGCTAACAAAATCAAAGAAGCAAAATTAGTACTTTTAACAGATTACAGAGGAATTAATGTTGAAGATGTAACAAATTTAAGAGCTGAATTAAGAAAAGCTAATTCAGAATATACAGTTATCAAAAACAACATAACAAAAAGAGCTTTAGCTGAAGCTGGAATCGAAGGTTTAGAAGATAAATTAGTAGGTCCAACAGCAGTTATAATGAGTAATGAAGATTACTTAGAACCAGCAAAAGCAATTTACAACTTTACAAAAAACAATGATTTCTATAAAATCAAAGGTGGAGTTGTAGAAGGTAAAGTAATGACAGCTGAAGAAATAATAACTTTAGCAAAATTACCATCAAAAGAAACATTATTATCAATGCTTGCTGGTGCATTACTTGCAAATATCTCAAAATTTGCAGTTGCACTTGATCAAGTTAGAATTCAAAAAGAAGAGAATTCAACAGCTGAAACAACAGCAGAAGCTTAGTATAAGCAATTAAAATAAAAAAATAGAGTAGAGGTACTATAAACCATAATAATAAAAATTAGGAGGATTTAAAATGAGTAAAGAAGAAATGATTGAAGAAATCAAAAAAATGACAGTAGTAGAATTATCAGAATTAGTAAAAGCTATAGAAGAAGAATTTGGAGTATCTGCAGTAGCAGCAGCTGCACCAGCAGCTGGAGCAGTAGCTGGAGGAGAAGCTGCAGCTGAAAAAACATCATTCAATGTTGTTTTAACAGAAGCAGGAGATCAAAAAATAAAAGTAATCAAAGTAGTTAGAGATGCTACAGGATTAGGATTAAAAGAAGCTAAAGAATTAGTAGATGGAGCACCAAAAACAGTTAAAGAAAACGTTTCTAAAGAAGAAGCTGAAGACTTAAAAGCTAAATTCACAGAAGTTGGAGCTGTTATCGAATTACAATAATAATTCAAAACAAAAATCGTGTGATATTAATTACACGATTTTTGTTTTTTTATATAAATATATAGAAAAATTATAAAATAAGTTATATAATAACAGCAGAAAATAAATTTATATGAAAGAAGTGAGAAAAAATGAAAATAATAGGAATAATTACTGCAATGGAAGAAGAATTTGAAGAAATTGCAAATATAATGAGCGAAGTTAAAGAAAAAGAGATAAGCAAACTAACATTTATTACAGGAAAAATAAATACCAAATCAGTTGTATTAGTTAAATCAGGAATTGGAAAAGTAAATGCAGCAAGAGTTACACAAATAATGATAGACAACTTTCATATAGAAACAATTATTAATGTTGGTTCTGCTGGAGCATTAAATCCGTTATTAAATATAGGAGATATAGTTATTGGAGAAAAATTAATACAACATGATTTTGATATAACAGCTTTTGGACATGATAAAGGCTATATAACAGGAGTTGGAGATTACATATCAAGTGATTCACAATTAATAGAAAAAATCAAAAATTCAATTAACAACATATCAAATGAAGAATATAAAATTAAAGTTGGAATAATTGCTTCTGGTGATATTTTCTGTACAGCAGTAGAAATGAAAGATAAGATATATGCTAAATTTAATGCAGACTGTGTAGAAATGGAAGGTGCGGCAATTGCACAAGTTTGTTATCTAGATAAAATTCCATTTATAATAATAAGAAGTATATCAGATTCTCCAAATGGAAAAAATGCTATAGTATTTGATGAATTTGTAAAATTAGCAGCAAAAAGATGTGCAGATATATTATTAGAATTCTTAAAATAAGTAAACATAATATAAAATGCTAAAAAACTATTGATTTAATCATAAAAAAGTGTTATAATAGTATATATTTATATTAAGAGAGGTGAATAGAGGTAACTCTAAAAACTATGGAAAAAGAAAAAATAAAAGAAAAGAAAATAGACATATTAGCTTTATGGAGAAGCTTTATAACACCAGCAGTAGAAGAAGCATCAACAGAAGAGGTAATTTTAAATGATTCAAAATTATCAGAAACTAAAAAGAAAGAATTATTAAAAACATTAAATAAATGTGATAATATAATGGGAAAAATGTCTAAATCATATACTAAAGATTTAAAAGTTGATCCGAAAACATTATTAAACGAAAAAGAAATAATTTCAAAAAATAAAGAAGAAAATAAAGAAGAAGAAAAAGATTACGGAGAAGAAAGAGATGATAAATAATACAAGAAAATCAAATTTCTTGTATTTTTATCTTGACAAAAACATAAAGTAGATGGTATAATAATTATCGTTAACGCAAATGGCGAAGTAGCTCAGCTGGCTAGAGCATCCGGTTCATACCCGGCAGGTCGAGAGTTCGAATCTCCCCTTCGCTACCATAAATAATAAAAACGTATTTCATAATGTGGAATACGTTTTTTTATAACATAAAAAAATCCCCGCTTTAGCCGTAAGATGTGATGAATTTTTAAGGACCTGCTCCTAGAAACAGGTGGGTGCCTACCAAAATACTTATGGGCTTCTCACTACCCGAAGGTGTGAGCATGCACGCCATATTGTGAGATTGGCCCCTCTTACAAACTTGTAGGTTCTAAAAATTCTGTCTACACGCACTATGCAGGGTAAATTAAAAACTTATTAATCCTTAACTAGTCATAGTTTATCATATAAAAAAAATAAATTCAAGCAAAAATAGTATAAAAAAAATTAATTAATCACTGTTTATATTATTTTATCTCATTTTAAATACATTATTCTTACTTTATTAAAATTTAAAAAATTTTTAATTTAATGGTCCATGCACTTTTAAGTTTTTCTAACATATAATTTTGTATAGAAGATTTGGAGGTGCATTTATGTTAGAGGCACTTTGTAGTATAGGTTTTTTTAGTGGATTTATACAATTCCTAAAAGTAGCAGTATTTGCTGTTGGTTATATATCTGGAAGCAATCTATTTCCAGAACCATTAACAGCACAAGAAGAAAAAATATATTTAGAACAACTAAAATCAGGAGATGAAGAAGCTAGAAATATATTAATAGAAAGAAACTTAAGATTAGTTGCACATGTTGTGAAAAAGTATGCAAATACAAAAGTAGAACAAGATGACTTGATTTCAATAGGAACAATAGGATTAATAAAAGGAATAAATAGTTTTAATGTAGAAAAAGGTTCAAAGTTAAGTACATATGTATCAAGATGTATAGATAATGAAATTTTAATGTACTTGCGTTCAACAAAAAAATTAAATGCAGAGGTCTATTTAAATGAACCAATTGGAAAAGATAAAGATGATAATGTAGTTACACTACAAGAAGTCTTAGAAAACAATGATAGAAATATAGAAGAAGAAGTGGATTTGAAAATGAAAATAAAAAAATTATATAAAAAGATGGGAGAGGTATTAAAAGATAGAGAAAGGACAATAATAGAATTAAGATTTGGATTAGATGGTCATAAACCAAAAACACAACATGAAATTGCAGATATGATGGGAATATCTCGTTCATATGTATCAAGAATAGAAACTAAAGCAATAGGAAAATTGGGAAAAAATTTTCAAGAGTAAAGGTTGAAATTATTAGTAATGTATGATATAAATACTATAGAGGTGAAAAGATGAAGACTACAAAAGAATTATTAGAAGAAAAATTTGCAAAAAAATCAAATAATATAGTATATTCCACTAAAATATTTGAAAACCAACCACAAATTAGCTTTCACAATTTTGAAGAAATAAAGGAAGATGGAACGATAGAAGTCATAGGAGTATTTATTTTAAAATATGAAATAAACGGAATTGCACAAGAGGCAATTATAGGAAAATTAAAAAATACAAATAGAGCATTTGAAAAAGCTAGAGAAATAAAAGAATTAATAGAAAAACAATTAATAGAAAATTCAAAAGGTGAAGAAAATTTACACAATTTTAGGCAATTAAATAGATTTGTAAATGAAAATAGATTACAATTTGAATTTACAATGGAAGGTACAGATATTATTACATATAGTGGAGAAGAAAGCATTGATGTAAGAAGAACGTATTATGAAAAAGAAAATACATCTAAAAATAATTGTATAGAATGTTTATACTCACCTGAAAAAATGGAAGAATTTGCAAAAGAAAGAAAAAATAACAATATGCAATTACTAAATAAATTTGATATGAATGAAAAGTGGAAAAGAAGAAGAGAATTGATATTAAAACGACAAGAGACTGATGCAGATAAGAAACTTTTTCTTGAGGGCGAAAAAATTTCAAAAATAATTGAAGAAGCAGATGATGAAAATGTATTAAAAAATTATAAAGATGTAGTTGCTGATTATATAACAGAGAAATATCAAAAATATGGAAATTTAACTAATGAAGAAGAAAAAGAGAAAGCTACAAGAGAATTCCAAGAATATGTTAATTTAAAAGAAAAAGGAATTGCTATTGATGCAAAAATTTTATTAGAAGAAGTACAGAATAAGTTTGAAGAAAAATTTATAAAACAAAACGATAAAGAAAAAGTATCTGAAGAAGAAATGTTTAGACAATCTAGAACAATGAATACATTATACAACTATGCAAGATTTTTTGATTTAATAAAAAATGGAAGAGAATTAAATGCTAGAATTTATGCTGCTAAATTAGTAAAAATAGATTTTTCTATGATGAAAAAGATCTTTAATAGGTTTCATAAAGATGAGGAATTATTAAAATATATAGATTTAAAAGAAAAAGAAATAAGAGAAATGCAAGACAAAACATATGTACTTTCTGTTTCTACGTATGAAGATTATAATAAAGATAGTGTTAAAGAATTAAATAGTTTTTTAATTAGATCTTCAATTAGAGAGCATACAAGAAAAGATGATGAGGAAAAAATTTTAGATACATTCGATCAAATGAAAGTAGAATTAATAAAACATAATATTGAAGCATTAAAGAAATATAAATATTATGCTGAAAAGAATGGATTATACACTTGTTCACTACCAAAAGAGGATGATAAAAAGGGAGAAGGTAAACCAATAGCAACAACATTACAAAAAATGTATGAAATATCAGATGAAGAATTTGAAGATGTTATTAATCCAATAATACCAGATGAAAGATAAAGTAAAAAAGATGGAAACATCTTTTTTCTTTTTGCACAATAAAGTTGAAAAAATAACCTAAAAATGGTAAAATATACAAGGAAAGTAGGTGGTAATATGACAATAATGGAAGCAATAAAAAAAGGAATGATAGAACTAAAAAATGCAGATATAGAAACACCAAAATTAAAAGCAAGATTATTAATGCAATTTACTTTAAATAAACCAAGACAATATATAATAGTAAATGATTTAAATAAATTAACAGCAAAAGAAGAAAATCAATATTTTTCTGCTATAAAGAAAATGAGACAAGGAGTTCCATTAGAGCATATTACTCATCAGAGAGAATTTATGAAATTAAATTTTTTTGTTAACGAAAATGTATTAATACCTAGACAAGACACTGAAATATTGGTAGAAGAAGTCATGAATATAGCTAAAAAGACAAATGCTAAAACAATATTAGATTTATGTACTGGAAGCGGGGCAATAGCTGTTTCATTAGCTAAGTATATTCCTAATACTGAAATTACAGCAGTAGATATTAGTCAAGAGGCATTAAAAGTAGCAAAGAAAAATGCAATAAGTAATGAAGTAGAAAATCAAATAACATTTATTTCATCAGATTTATTTACAAATTTAGAAAATCAAAAATTTGATATAATTGTATCAAACCCACCTTATATTAAAGAAGGGGTTATGAAAGAACTAGACAAAGAAGTAAAGATGGAGCCAGAATTGGCACTAAATGGTGGAAAAGATGGATTATATTTCTATAGAAAGATAGTTAGTAATGCATATCAATATTTAAAGTATAAAGGCTATTTATGCTTAGAAATAGGATTTGACCAAAAAATAGATGTTATAGAACTAATAGAAAATGAAGAAAAATTTGAAAATACATACTCAAAAAAAGACTTATACGATAATGATAGAATAATTGTAACAAGATTAATATAAAAGAGGTGAATATATGTCATTTTCACTAGATGTAAAAGAAGAATTAAGCAAAATAAATAATTTAGCAAAAAAAGATGAAGTAAAATATGAATTGATACGGGTATTTGATTTCAAAAAATGCTAATGTAGTTAATAGTAATAATATTAGATTTGCAACAGAAAGTGATTACAATATAAATAGATTTTCAAAGTTATTAAAAAATTTAAATATTGACCACAATATAGAATTTGATGGTAAATCCTTTGTTATTACAATAAAAAAGAAAAATTTAGAAGAGCTAAAAGATAGTATAAAAATAGAAAATAAAAATATAGAAGTAATAGAAAAAAACGAAAATAAAATTACTATTAGAGGGGCATTTTTAGGAGCAGGCTCAATAAATAATCCAGAAAATAATTATCATTTGGAGATAAATTTATCAAATAATATAAATTTAATATACATAGAAAAAATGTTAAAATCATTAGATATAAATTGTAAAAAATTAGAGCAAAAAAATAAATATTCAATTTACCTAAAAGATGCAGAAGAAATATCAAAATTATTAGCTCTATTAGGAGCAAATAATTCAGTACTGAAGTTCGAAGATATACGTGTGCAAAAGGGAATGAGAGGAAAGGTAAATAGAATTGTTAATTGCCAGACTGCAAATTTAAATAAAACTTTAAATGCTTCAGTAGAGCAAATAGAGGCAATTAGAAAATTAAAAAGTAAAAATAAATTTAATCTGCTAGATGAAAATTTAAAAGAAATTGCTAATTTAAGATTAGAAAATCCAGATATGCCATTAGTAGAGCTTGGAAAATTATTAAAAAAGCCAGTGGGAAAATCAGGAGTAAATTATAGATTGAAAAAAATAATAGAGATAGCGAATGAATTATAAAAATTAATATAGGTGAAATAATGGAAATTGGAATTTATG
>UMAG01013246.1_pt1 | contig 12348 bp, 5 predicted proteins | sample 1963651 | NCBI WGS metagenome assembly UMAG01 (sample SAMEA4835910, study PRJEB28245) | human gut metagenome | biome: gut microbiome; material: fecal sample | place: Denmark | collected 2008 | reverse complement strand
GCATTCAAGGGCGATAAGAAACTGAAAAAAGTTGTGATCGGCAAAAACGTTCAGACCATCGGCAAGAGTGCGTTTGAAAAAGCAACAAACCTGAAGAGCATCACGATCAAATCCACTTCTCTGAAGAAAGTCGGCAAAAAAGCATTCAAGGGTATCCATGCGAAAGCAAAGATCAAAGTACCGGCTAAGAAGCTGAGATCTTACAAAAGACTGCTGAAAGGAAAAGGACAGAAAGCAGGCGTTAAGATCACAAAATAAGCACATAGAAAAGCGGATATAAAGACAGCCCGATCGGAACTTATAACCATCGGAAAATCGTCCCCGGCAGTGAAAAACTGCCGGGGCGGTTTTTTTACTTGTAAAATATGTAAAAAATGGATAAGATATATAGGATGCCAAAAGCGGTCTGTTTTTACCATTTTGGTATAAAAGAGAAAGTTTCTTTCAAATTGCAGTGAGAACGGAAAGGAGAAATTTTGAAAAAACTTCTTATATATCTTCGCGACTATAAAAAAGAGAGCATTCTTGCCCCGGCGTTCAAGATGCTGGAGGCAACGTTTGACCTTCTGGTTCCTCTTGTTATGGCTGCGATCATCAACACAGGAATTGCAAACAAAGACAAAGGGTATATTCTGTCACACTGCGGACTTCTGATCCTGCTTGGAGTGATCGGTCTGACCTGCAGTATCACCGCACAGTATTTTGCGGCGAAAGCATCCGTTGGATTCTGTACGAAGGTGCGGCATGTGCTGTTCTCACATATTCAGTCCCTTGGATTTGCGGAGATGGACAAGCTGGGTACTTCCACACTGATCACGCGAATGACGAGTGATATCAACCAGGTGCAGAGCGGACTGAATCTCTTCCTGAGACTGTTCCTGAGATCCCCGTTTATTGTATTCGGAAGCATTGTCATGGCATTTATCGTAAGCCCGAAGGCGGCTGTTATTTTTGTTGTAACGATCCCGCTGCTTTCCATCGTTGTCTTTGGCATTATGTTGATCACGATGCCGCTTTACCGGAAGGTACAGGGCAGCCTTGACGGAATCCTGGGGATCACCAGAGAGAATCTGACCGGTGTGCGTGTGATCCGTGCTTTCGGAAGAGAGGAGCAGGAGAAGGATCGCTTTGAGGAGAACAACGGACTTCTGGTACGCAGCCAGCTTCTGGTCGGAAAGATCTCCGCACTGATGAATCCGCTGACTTACGTGATGATCAACCTTGCGGTTGTTGTGATCTTAAATACGGGAGCAGTGCAGATCCATCTTGGAAATATGCAGCAGGGCGATGTGGTAGCCCTTGTGAATTATATGAACCAGATTCTGATCGAGCTGGTCAAGCTGGCAAACCTGATCATTCAGGTGACAAAAGCAATGGCGTGTGCAGAGCGTGTTGCTTCTGTTCTGAACGTAGAGCCGGAAATGGAGTTTTCCTGTCCGGAAAACAATGCAAAAAACAGAAAAACAGGCACTTCAGATGAAGAAGTGGCATTTGATCATGTATCGTTCACTTACGGCGGTGCCGGTGCAGAAACGCTCTCCAATATTCATTTTACGGTGAAAAAAGGACAGACCGTGGGTATCATCGGCGGAACCGGAAGCGGAAAATCCACGCTGGTCAATCTGCTGGCACGTTTTTATGATGCAACGGACGGACAAATCCGCATCGGCGGTCACGATATCAGAAGCTATTCAAGAGAAGAGCTGCGTGGCAAGATTGGTATGGTCATGCAAAAAGCACAGCTGTTTTCCGGTACGATCCGTTCGAACCTTCTTTGGGGCAATCCAGGAGCGACCGATGAGATGCTCTGGGCAGCTCTTGAGACTGCACAGGCAGCCGAATTTGTACAGAAAAAAGAGAAACAGCTGGATGAACCGGTGGAGCAGGGAGGACGCAATCTGTCCGGAGGTCAGAAACAGCGTCTGACGATCGCCCGTGCTCTGGTGGAAGATCCGGAGATCCTGATCCTAGATGACAGTGCAAGTGCACTGGATTTTGCAACGGATGCGGCACTTCGAAAAGCAATCCGTGAGTTGGATAAAGAGATGACGGTATTTATCGTCAGCCAGAGAACGTCCAGTCTGATGCATGCCGATCTGATCCTGGTGCTGGATGACGGCAAGACCGTCGGCATGGGCACGCATGAAGAACTGCTCGGAAACTGCCCGGTTTATCAGGAAATTTATGAAAGTCAGTTTGGAAAGGCAGGTGAGACGGCATGATCATGAGAATCTGGAAACATATTCGAAAATACTGGTTTTATATTGTATGCAGTCTGATTTTTGCCGCTCTTTCTGTTGCATCCCAGCTCTATGTGCCAATCCTGACCGGAAATGCTATTGACCATATGATCGGAGTCGGAAAAGTAGATTTTGCGGGTGTGGCGGCGATCGTACGGGTGATCGTGGCAGCGACTGCCGTGACGGCGATCTCCCAGTGGATCTTTGGTATCTGCAATAACAAGATCACTTATAATGTCAGTCGTGACCTGAGAAATGCAGCGATCGCCAAGATCCAGCGACTGCCGGTTTCTTATCTGGATGCACATCCGACCGGAGATCTGGTCAGCCGTGTGATCGCCGATGTAGAGCAGTTTGCAGACGGACTTTTGATGGGATTTACCCAGTTTTTTACCGGAGTTCTGACGATCCTCGGAACACTGGGTTTTATGCTGTATGTCAATGTGCCGATCACGCTCGTCGTTGTGTGCGTCACACCGCTCAGCTTTATAGTGGCAGGCTTTATCGCAAAGAAAACGTATCGTAATTTCCATATGCAGACCGAAGTCCGCGGCGAGCAGACTGCATTTATCAATGAGATGATCGAAGGACAGAAAGTGGTACAGGCATTCTGTCATGAAAAAGAAAATGTGGATCAGTTTGATGAGATGAACGAGCGTCTTCAGAAGGCGAGCCTGAAAGCCATCTTTTTCAGCAGCATCACAAACCCGGCCACCCGTTTTGTCAACAACGTGGTTTATGCTGGTGTGGCTCTTGTCGGAGCACTGTTTGCCGTGTCCGGCGGCATCAGCGTCGGTCAGCTGTCCTGCTTTTTAAGTTATGCAAACCAGTACACAAAACCGTTTAATGAAATTTCCGGTGTTGTCACAGAGCTTCAGAATGCCATGGCATGTGCGAGCCGCATTTTTGAACTGCTCGATGAAGAAGAACGCACTCCGGACAAAGCAGATGCGAGAGTACTGACGGAAGAACAGGTTGACGGATCCGTAGAGATTTCCGATGTTTCCTTCAGCTATGTGCCGGACCGCAAACTGATCGAGCATTTCAATCTCTCCGTAAAACCGGGCGAGCGAGTGGCGATCGTAGGACCGACCGGCTGCGGAAAAACGACGATGATCAATCTGCTGATGCGTTTCTATGACGTAGATGCCGGCAAAATCTGTGTTTCCGGAACAGATATCCGTGATATCAGCCGTATTTCACTTCGCAGAAGCTACGGCATGGTACTTCAGGATACCTGGCTGAAATCAGGAACGATTTATGAGAATATTGCCTACGGCAGGCCGGATGCCACAAAAGAACAGGTCATCGAAGCTGCCAAAGCGGCTCATGCCCACAGCTTTATCAAGCGACTGCCGGACGGCTATGACACTGTGATCTCAGAAGACGGAGGCAATATCAGCCAGGGACAGAAACAGCTGCTGTGTATCGCCAGAGTCATGCTCTGCCTGCCGCCGATGCTGATCCTGGATGAGGCAACATCCAGCATCGATACCCGTACCGAGATCAAGATCCAGCAGGCCTTTGCCAGCATGATGAAAGGACGCACCAGCTTTATCGTGGCACATCGTCTCTCGACGATACGTGAAGCAGATATTATTCTTGTGATGGACAGTGGAAAAGTTATAGAACAGGGAACACACGAAGAGTTGTTGGCGGAAAAAGGATTTTATGCAAAATTATATAACAGTCAGTATGAATTGTGATAGTTTTGTAAAGTAGTGTCCTTGTTTTGTAAAGAATTTCTGATATGATTATATTTAATGATGCCAGGGTCAAAAGGTCTAAATCCACATGAGCTTGCTCATAGGTGGATGAAAGACCTTGGGACCCGCCCCGATATGGAGCGTAGATTGCGAGAGTTACTTCGTAACGGAGCAATTCGTGGGCATCAGTAAAAAAAGAACGCAACAGAAGGAAGGTGCTAAAGTGAAACAGATTGTCATATATAAATCGAGAACCGGATTTACGAAAAAATATGCAAAGTGGCTTGCACAGTCGTTAAACTGTGAGTGCATACCACAGGAAGATGTCGGCGGAGAAAGGCTCTCGGATTACGATGTGATCATTTTCGGGAGCAGCTTCCGTGCAGGAAATGTAGAAGAGCTGAAATGGTACAAAGAGACGATTCTGCCGTTTGAAAAGACAAACGTGCTGTTTGTGACCGGGGCGATGCCGCCGTCTTCTGCAGACGCTGTCAAGTCCATTGAACAGCAGCTGGGCAAAGGAGAGGACAGAGAAGTAAAAGTATTCTACCTGCAAAGCGGGCTGAATTATGAAGCGATGAATCTTGGCGATAAGCTTATGATGAAAGTCTTCTGCAAGATGATGAAAAGTCGCAAAGCACACAGTGAAGAAGAGAAAGCCCTTTTTGAACAGATGCAGAAATCCTTTGATGTCTGTGAAAAGGCAAATCTCGAACCGATGCTCAACTATATACAGGGATTATAAAAAAACAGGAATGTTACATGATTAGAATATGAGATGTGACATTCCTGTTTTTTTGACTTTATATAATAAAAAGTATCTGTTATGCGAATCGAACAAACGTATGTAAGATACGAAAAATTCAGTTATATCAAGGACTTTCAGCAAAAAGAAAAAAGTGGATTTAATTGACAATTATAGGAAATAGGGGTACACTGTTGGCGTAATAGAGGGCTAATTTCATAGGAGTTTTGTGGTGAGATTGCGTTTATGTGATCTCTTTAAAGGAATCCGGTGAGAATCCGGAACAGTTATTCCCTGCTGTATGGGGGACGAAAAAGATTATTTGCCACTGGTTAGTCAAACTGGGAAGGCATCTTGAGTAGGAGGAACCCAAGTCAGAACACAAACACAAAACCGGTTTATCAGCAACGTCCGCAGGCATAGCGGAGGTGTATTTTTTGTCCCCTTTTGCCCGGTGTCTGAAAATTATGAAATTGGAGAACACACAGAAAGGGAAGGAGGAAAACGAAAAAGGAAAACACAGATGTGAGCATGTGTAAAATAAAAAAGCAAACAGAAGCGAATCGCCAAAAAGCGAATGAGGAGGAACAAATGGAACGAAGAGAAAAAAGATTTGCTTCCAGAATTCTGGCATGGTTTCTGACCTTTTTGATGATCACAACCATGATTCCGACAAGTGCATTCGCAGCACTGCCGACACAGGACACGGGAGTAGTTGTTTCAGAGGATGCGTCATCGGATGAAACAACGCAGGATGGTATTCTTTTAAAGACAACTTTGACGGACAAGCTTAAGGTAAAAGGACAGCGCAAGCTGTTCGATGTCTGGGCAAGAGATGCTGAGGACAACACGCTCAAACCGACAGCAACTCTTGACGGACAGGCACTTTCGGCAACCTGGAGTGATAATGTAAAGACAAGCTTTACGCTGGATTTCCAGGGCATGGAAGAAGGAGAGCATACCGTTGTTATTTCCGCAGAAGACGGAAAAGGAGCATCGAAAACACAGACTTATACCGTTATTTATCAGAAAGCCAAAAAAGGCGAATTTATCGGTTATGCAACGGTCAGCATTGAAGCCTTTACAATCTCAAAAGGTTATATCGTAGAACCGGTTCTGATGCCGGTTTACGAAGGTGACAATGCAGCGAAAGCATTTGTAAATCTGATCCGTGAAGAAGGCTATGATGTAGAATACACCGGAAGTCTGACCAGCGGTTTCTATCTGTCCCATATCGTAGGATCTAATGCAAAAAACCCAAAGAATGCGACAAAGAAACTGGATCTTGCCGGTGCAGCACTTGAGCCGCATATGGCAGAAAAACTTCCGGATCTGATGTTTGACGCCGACGGCGGAACAGAAGGTTCTCTTGGTGAATTTGACTACAACTACATGTCAGGATGGATGTACTGTGTAAATACGGTATTCCCGAATGTAGGATTTGCAGATTATTATCTGTCTGACGGCGATGTCATGCGTGCACAGTTTACTCTGAAGTACGGCGGTGATATCGGAGGTTCCGGCGGTATGGGCGGCGGCTATGATGATTCTTACAGCGTCGCAAACAAAGATGTGCTGACCACCACTCTGGCAAAGATCAATTCTGCACCGAACAGTGCCGAGCTGAAGGCAGATCCGGATATCGCAGCAAAGATCACAGAAGCAAAAGAAGTTCTGCAAAATATTGTTGCAGAACAGAGTGAAGTAGATAAAGTAAACGATGAACTGAACAAACTGCTTGGCGGTGAGATCACAAGTATCACACTGGATCAGAGTGAGATCACACTGGAAAACGAAGGTACCATGCAGTTAAATGCAAAAGTGGAGCTGACAGGCAAACCGATCGAGCCAATCGAATGGAACAGTGAAGAACCTTCTGTTGCAACGGTGAAAAATGGTCTGGTAACAGCTGTCGGTGCAGGAACGACCACGATCACGGCAACCTGCGGTGAAAAGACAGCAACTTGTAAAGTAACCGTAAATGCAAGTCCGCTTCAGGAAGTCCGGCTGGATAAATCAGAACTGGAAATCCTGAAAAATGACAGTGAAACACTGACAGCGACACTGGTTCCGGCAAATACCACAGATGACAGAACCGTTACCTGGAGCACAAATGCAGAAGATGTCGCAACGGTAAACCAGAGCGGAAGAGTAACCGGTAAAAAAGAAGGAACGGCTGTCATTACAGCAAAGGTTGGTGACAAAGAGGCCGGCTGTACGGTAACAGTCAAAGAAGTCCATACACAGCGGATTTATTTTGATGACAGCAAACTGACCCTGAATAAAGGAAAGAGCAAAACCTTATCTCTGAGATTTGATCCGTCCAATACAACGGATGCAAAAAAAGCGACCTGGGAAAGCTCAGAGCCGAGCGTTGCAAGTGTTTCCACAAGCTGATACGTACGTGCACTGAAAAAAGGAACGACTACGGTCACGGCAAAAGTCGGTGACATGACTGCTTCTATTGAAATAGAAGTTGTAGAAGTGCCGATGACCGGCGTAAAGATCAGCTATGGCTCTAAATCACTGAAAGTAAAACAGTCCACCTATATGTCAGCAAGCTATCTTCCAAGTGATACCACAGATACCAGGAGCGGAACATGGAAGAGCAGCAATACGGATGTGGCAACCGTTTCCAGTTCAGGAAAGGTAACTGCAGTCAGTGAAGGCGAAGCGATCATCACATTCACAAGCGGTGCTTTTACTGCAGAATGTTATGTAAAAGTTCTGCCTGCAAATGCAGACGTGTTCAGCACCATATCCATCACTCCGAATCAGAAAGAGATTGGATGTGGCGTTTCTGATACACAGAAGATTATGGCAGACGTAGGCGATGGAACCGATCCGGTCGTATGGACTTCTTCCAATCCGGCAGTTGTGGCAGTCAGCACAGACCAGTCTTTGGCAGCAGCACAGTCAGCAGAGAATACGATGCAGGTTGGAAAGGAAGCAGTGGTCACAGCAACCGGAAAGGGAACAGCAGTGATCACAGCAAAATCAGGACAGAAGAGCGTAGATATTCCGGTAACCGTTGTAGCAGCCGGCATGAAAGAGTTCAAAATCCTGGCAGGAACCAATGCAGAAACTTCTTTTGCATACGAGATCACACCGGAATATAATATTACGAAAAACAAATATCAGGTTGTCATCCCGGATGCAATTACCAATGTATATCTCTACTCCAAACTTGCAGATAATGTAACTGCAACGGTAACAGCACGTTACACAGCGGCAAATAACGGATCTGCGAAGAATATTACACTGAGAAGTGGTGCGACATCAAGTGCCGCCTACCTGACCAAAAAAGACATGAATGGCAACACACTGTATGTAGATGTGAAGAAGGGAGACGAGACAACAACTTATGAATTTGATGTTGTTCGTGAATCCACTCTGACATCCTTAAGTGTGGCATCTGCAGATGGAGAAGAAGTGCTTCATCCTGGCTTTGATAAAAATGTAACAGATTACACAGTCAGTGTAACCGACAACAACGACAGCGTAAAAATAAATGCAGCAGCATTTCTGGAAAACGCAGCAGTTTCTGTCAACGGTACCGCAGTGACAGGAGAAACATCAGTTCCTCTGAGCGGAGATGAGACTGTGATCACCGTCAAAGCAGCAATGGAAGATGCACCGTCTCAGGCAAGAGAATACAAGATTCATGTTCTGAGAAAAAAATCCGTAAAACTGACACTGAAAGCAGATCCGGCAGATACAGTGATCACACTGAAAGATGCTGACAGCAAAAAGCTGAAAGCAGAGAACGGTGTATACACACTGAAGGCAGAAGAAACTTACAGCTATGTTGCCGTAAAAGCCGGATATGTTACAAAGAAAGATACGATTTCTATTACAGAAAACACCGAGAAAACCATCACAATGGAAAAAGCACCGGAGAGCACCAGAAAAGATGTATCCGCAGCATGGAAAAACTTCCGTAACAGTGATGACAACATGGGTATTACCTCTGCAAAAACACCAACGAGCGAGGCGACAACCTACGAAAAATGGTTTAAGAAACTGGGAAGCGGCTGGGGTGCAGCACCGAGTGTGCAGATCATCGTGGATAATTCCCTGATCGTCATGAGTGCAAACCATATTTACAAACTGGATCTGAATACAGGTGATATCCTGCAGACAGGCGATATGGTAGCAGCGACAAACTTTGGATACACACCGCCAACCTATGCAGACGGCATGATCTTTGCACCGCTGGCAGACGGACGTGTACAGGCGTTCAATGCAGAGACACTGGAATCTCTGTGGGTTTACCAGGATACGCTGAAAGGCCAGTCCTTAAGCCCGATCACTTACAGTGACGGTTATATTTATACCGGATTCTGGAATGCAGAGACAAAAGATGCAAACTATGTGTGCATCCCGGTTACGGATGAAGATCCGACGAACGCACAGGAAGCAAAAGAAGCAGCATGGCAGTACACAAGCCTTGGCGGTTTCTACTGGGCAGGTTCTGTGGTACGCGGTGACTATGTTGTATTTGGTACGGATGACGGCACAAGCGGTTCAGACGGAACCGGACATGTATTATCTCTGAACAAGAAGACCGGAGAAGTTATGGACAGCGTCGATGTAATCGGTGACCAGCGTTCTACGATTGCTTATGACAAAGAAACAGACAGACTGTATTTCACAACAAAAGGCGGCTACCTCTACAGTCTAAAACTGAAATCCGACGGAACCTTTGATAAAGATACGCTGAAATCCGTACAGCCTGGAAGCATGAGCACCAGCACACCGGTTGTATACAACGGAAGAATCTATATCGGTGTGACAAGCGGAAGTAACTTCAGCGGAACCTATTCGATCAGCGTGATTGATGCGGCAACGATGACAGAGATCTACAAAGCACCGCTGAAAGGATATCCACAGTGCTCTGTACTTCTGTCAACCGCTTACGAAAAAGAAGACGGAAGTGTTTATCTGTATGCAACTTATAACAACAATCCGGGTGGTATCACTCTGATCCGTGATAAAAAAGGACAGACAACTCTGGATGTAGAAGAAATTTTCACACCGGAAAAAGCAAGACAGCAGTACTGCATCACAAGTATTATCTGTGACGAAAACGGTACGCTGTATTATAAGAACGACAGTGCATGCGTTATGGCGGTTGCATCCAGTGAGGCATATATGACTGGCGTAACATCAAGTGCAGAAGGCAGCACGATCGATAATGGCGTGGCATTTGACGGAAAACTTTCCAGTCATGACATCGTTGTCCTGACTTCGGCAGATAAGACGACTCTGACCTTTACTGCTTCCGAAGGAAGCAGCATTACCATCGATGGCGTGGAAGGAAACAGCAGAGAGATGGAACTGACAGAAGCAGGCAAGAGCTTTGATGTTGTTGTGAAAAAAGGAAGCGATGAAAGAACTTATAAATTCACACTGAAACGTGAAAAACCGAATACCAACTTAAAAGAACTGTATGTCAGCGACAGTAATCAGTTTAACATAGGACTGGTCAGCTTAACACCGGCGTTCAGTAAGACAAATCATGTTTATCATGCAGAATACAGCACAACACGCCGCTTCCTGAATATCTGGACAGCAGCAGAAGATACAGGTTCAACTTATAAACTGTATCCGGTAAGTGCAGTAGGAAAGAGCACGGTCATCAGCAGTTCAGAAGGAAATATCATCCGTACTGCAACAAACAGTGGACACGACCGTTATGCGATCTATTTTGCAGACAACAGTGACTGCGCGACCGTCCGGATCGAAGTAACTGCAAAAGACGGCAAGACGAAAGATTCTTACTATGTAACACTGAAACAGCAGACAGGAAATGCACCGGTGATCTCGGCAGAAGAAGGTGCAGGTGTGCGTAAGAGTGCAACAAGTGCATCAGTAACATTCACAGCAAATGAATACGGTACGTTGTACTATAAAGTATTGCCGGAAACGGAAACTGCACCGGAATCCATTGATACAACAGGTGAAGGCATCCAGGTTGAAGTAGGTGAAAATACACTGGAATTAACCGATATTACAGATGCAGCATACAAAGTCTATATGGTGCTGAAAGACAGCGACAGTACACCAAAGACAAGTGAAATGCTGACCGTCAGAGTGGCGTCGGTAGAAGAACTGCTGGCACCGGCAAAAGAAGCAGCCATCACAGAGCTGAACGTATACAAAAATGCAGAGGATTACCGTGATGCAGAAAAAACACAGATCACAAAGATCCTTGCAAATGCAAAAGTCCTGATTAACAATGCAAAAACAGCAGAAGAAATTGCAGAACAGTTAAGCGATGCAAAAGCAGATCTGGACAAACTGAAAACAAGTGCAGAACTTGCAGCGGATGAAAAGACACAGACCGATGCAGATGCAGTAAAAGCACTGATCGAAGCACTTGGAGATGTAACACTCGAGAAAAAAGAAAGCGTAGAAGCAGCAAGAAATGCATACGATGCACTTTCCACAGATGCGAAGAAACTGGTTTCCAATTATGATGTTCTGGTTCAGGCAGAAAAGACCATTCAGACTCTGGAAGCAAAGAAACAGCAGGAAGAACTGAAAAACCAGATGGATGCAGCGGCAGCAGCATCCGTAAGCAGTGCGATCACAGCAATCGAAGAAGTAACGCTGGATAAGAGAGGTGTGCTAGAAGCAGCAAGAGCCGCATACAACACACTGACAGAAGATCAGAAAGCTCTGGTAACAAACTACACAGATCTGACCGCAGCAGAGAACCGCATTGCAGAACTTGTACAGGAGGCAGCAGACAAAGCAGAAGCAGACAAGGCAGAGCAGGCAAAACAGGAAGCTCTGAAAGCCAAAGCACAGCCGGTAGTCGATGCGATCGCAGCAATCGGAGAAGTAACACTTGACGGTGAAGAAGCGATCACAGCAGCAAGAAGTGCATATGAAGCCCTGGAAGCAGATGTGAAAGAAAAAGTAACGAACCTGTCTGACTTGGTTATCGCAGAAAAAGACCTGGCTGCACTTAAAGCAGCAAAGAAAGCAGCAGAAGACCTGAAAGCTCAGCAGGAAGAAGCAAAGAGACAGCAGGAAGAAGCAAAGAAAGCACTTGAAGAGGCACAGAAGGCTCAGGATGCAAAACTGAAAGAGCAGGAAGAAAAACTGAAAGCAGAGAAAGACAAGTATGGATTTAATGAGAAGACAACTTTGAAATCTGCAAAGGTGAAAGGTAAAAAAGTAACTCTGAAATGGAACAAGGTTAAGGGTGCAAGTGGATACGAAATCTACTGCAAGACTGGAAAAGGCAAGTGGAAACTTGTGAAGACGCTCAATAAGGGCAGCAAGGCAAGCTACAAACTGAAAGGAAAAGCAGGTAAGAAATATACCTACAAAGTACGTGTATTCCAGAAAGTAGAAAATAAAGTGATCTACGGTCAGTACTCAAATACCAAGTCTGCAAAGATTAAAAAATAACAATTAAATTTCCGTATGCTGAGAGCATAAAAATATGAAATATATGCTTATCAGCAAGGAAGATGGATGATCAGGGGGGCAGAAATCTGCCCCCGGATCGCCATTACAAAGATTACAATCTCAGAAAAAGAGATGCACTTACAGAAAGAACAGGAGTGTGGAGAAATGAGCAGAAAAACAAAAAAATGTGGTTATAGAAAACGGATTCTTGCAGGAGTTCTGTCGGCAGTTG
>UMAG01029781.1_pt1 | contig 12635 bp, 9 predicted proteins | sample 1963651 | NCBI WGS metagenome assembly UMAG01 (sample SAMEA4835910, study PRJEB28245) | human gut metagenome | biome: gut microbiome; material: fecal sample | place: Denmark | collected 2008 | reverse complement strand
ATTGCACATAATGAATTGTATACAGAAAACTTACCCGGAAGATTAAGTTCAACCTTCATATTAACAAGTCCTGTACAGTCATATGTAAGACCAATTTTACCCGGTTCATGTAAAAGTTCAATATTTTCAGCCTTAATATCAGCATTATCTCCGATACCATAGCTTTCAACCTTACATATTGCTCCCCTAAGGATATCTTTGGTATGCTTATCATCAGCATTAACAATACCAACCTTGCACTGCTTGAATAACTTAGCCTTACAATTAAGATAATCCTCAAATGACTCATGCTCATTAGGTCCGATATGGTCGGGCTCAAGATTAGTAAACACTCCTATATCGAACATAATACCTGCTGTTCTGTCAAGCTTAAGTCCCTGCGAAGACACCTCCATAACAACTGCTTTACAGCCAGCGTCTACCATCTTTGCAAATGACTGGTGAATCTCTATTGATTCAGGTGTTGTATTATGTGCCGGAATCGTTTCATCCCCGATAATAGTCTCAATTGTTCCAATAAGTCCAGTCTTAATGCCGCATGCCTCAAGCACATTTTTAACCATATAAGTGGTTGTTGTTTTTCCCTTAGTTCCTGTTATTCCTATTGTAAACAGCTTCTTATCAGGATTGCCATATATTGCTGCCGACATAAGTGCAAGCGCAAGCCTTGTGTTATCCGTGCTGACAACTGCTGCCTTGCAATCCTTAGCTTCGTACTCGCCATCAAGAACAACAATTACAGATGCCTTATCCTTAATCTGGTCAATATACTTATGTCCATCACTCACAGCACCCTTAATGCATACAAATGCATATCCATCCTGCATTTTTCTTGAATCAGATGTAATTCCGGTAACATCCACATCAGTATCACCGCATACAACACTGTATCTGAAGTCTGCAGTTTCATTTTCTGAACATATTTTTAATATCTCTGAAAGCTTCATACATTAGTCTCCTTATTTTATAATATATATTACTTACATTACTGCTGCTTTAGAAGTGTTTCAAACTCTTCCATTGTCATCTCAACCTTTCTTGGCTTGGTTCCAAGCTCCGGTCCTACTACCTTCGCATCAGCAAGCTGGTCCATAATTCGTCCTGCCCTGTTAAAACCAATCTTAAAATGTCTCTGCAGACTTCCTATTGAGCCTTTTTCATTCTCAATAACGAATCTTCCTGCATCAGCAAAAAGTGAATCTCTCTCATCATCGCCTTTACTGCTGCCAGGCATGCTCTCCTGACTTACAGTAGCCTGTGCAATACTCTCATCATAAGATACTTCCTCTGCATTCTCCTTAAGGAAAGATACAACATTTTCAACCTCTTCATCAGATACGAATGCGCCCTGAACACGCAGCGGCTTTGGAAGATTAGATGGGAAGTAGAGCATATCTCCCTTTCCAAGCAGCTTCTCAGCACCATTCATATCAATGATAACTCTTGAATCAATTCCCGAAGATACTGCAAATGCTATCTTAGACGGAATATTTGCCTTGATAAGTCCTGTTACTACATTAACAGAAGGTCTCTGCGTTGCTATAACCATATGTATTCCGGCCGCTCTAGCAAGCTGAGCCAGACGGCATATTGCATCTTCGACCTCACCCGGTGCAACCATCATAAGGTCAGCAAGCTCATCTATGATAATAACAATCTGTGGAAGCTTCTCCATTGGAGGGTCTATGCCCTCCTTATTCTTCTTGACAACAACATCATTATATCCCTTTATATTACGAACCTGCATTGCCGCAAACTTCTTATATCTGTCTGTCATCTCATTAACAGCCCAGTTAAGTGCTCCCGCAGCCTTCTTAGGATCCGTTACAACCGGTAATAACAAATGTGGTATTCCATTATATACACTTAGCTCAACAACCTTAGGGTCAACCATTATAAGTCTTACATCTTCTGGCTTTGCCTTATAAAGAATACTCATAATAATTGTGTTGATACATACTGATTTACCTGAACCTGTTGCTCCGGCAATAAGCATATGCGGCATCTTCGCAATATCCGCAATAATAGTCTTTCCTGCAATATCCTTACCAACTCCGAATGATATTGCTGACTGGCTTTCCTTGAATTCCTTAGACTCAACCAGTTCCCTGAAATATACACTTCCGGCTTCCTTATTAGGAACTTCAATACCTATAGCTGCCTTGCCCGGAATTGGTGCTTCAATTCTTATGTCGGCGGCTGCCAGATTAAGCTTGATATCATCTGATAAAGAAACAATCTTGCTTACCTTGACACCCTGTTCCGGCTGTAACTCATATCTTGTAACTGTAGGTCCGCAGCTTATATCAGTTATAGTAACTTTAACACCAAAAGTAAGCAGTGTCTCCTGTAACCTCTGTGCAGTTACTCTGTATTCAGACTTTCCACCAGACGCTGCACCTGGATTTCTCTTTAATAAGCTTACCGGTGGGAACTTGTATGCTTTCTTAGGTTTATTCACAGGCTTGACCTGTACTTCAGTCTTCTGCTCATCACTTAACTGTTCACTGCCCTGCTGCCCATTATTCTGGTTCACACTATTTTCTCTGTATTCTTCATTAGTCACATCATTTTCATATATATTATCATTATCTGATACATAATCATTATCATATGATGCAGTATTATCCTCTGGCATGTTTCCGGCCACTTCATCATCAACCATATAATCATCTGGCTGTATCTGCTGCATATGAGACTCATAGTCAGCATACACTGGCTCATCAGCCACATTTCCTGCTACACCTGCATTACTATCGCAATCATAAGCAAGCTCAAATGCATCTTCATCTGGCTCATAGATATCCTGTGTATACTGGTCATTACGTTCAGTATCAACATGAATTTCATGTATATCAATATCCTGTGCCAGTTCTTCATCCGTTCCTGTTATAAGAGTATCAGATGTTACTCCACGGACAACATTATTCATACGTGCATTGGCAAGATATTCTTCTCTTGCTTTCTTTTCCGCAAGCTGCTTTTCTTTCTTTTCAATCTTCTTAAGCCTTGCCTTAGCACGCTCTTCTTCCCTTAACCTGCGGTATTCATCATCAGACATGTCATTCTGTCTGCCTGCTGAATGTTCTTTGTATGCTGAATAATCCTCTCTTGCTTCCTGCATAATGCGCTGGCTGCCGTTTCCAACCTTCTTAAGCCCGGATATAAAAGACCTCTCCGTAATTATAACCAGACATATTATTGCAAGTATCATAAGTATTACGAATGTTCCAATTGAACCTATAGGGCTAAGTACCTTGCATAGCAATCCGCCAAAAAATCCACCCCCGGCTTTATAATCAGCACAATATGTAAATATACTTCCTAATCCATTATCTGCAATATCCGGTTTATTATATAAACACTGAATCATTGCACATAATACAACAAACAATCCATATCCTGCTGCCGTCTTAATTCTCGCGACACGAAGCAGTTCTCTGTTTACCATAAGAAAGATTATGCTTACTGCAAGAATTACAGGAAATATGTATTCCATAACTCCAAATAAGCCAAACATAAGCCATTTAATTCCTCTTCCCAATGTTCCTGCAATATTAAAATTACTTAATACCATTATTATTGCACAGGCAATTGAAAAAAGAATAATACAATCATTCTTCAACTGGTCGGCCTGTGTCTGGACATTTTTCTTAGTCTGTTTCTTTCTCCCCTGAGCAGTCGTCTTTTTCCCTTGAGTATTAGTTTTTCTGCTTTGACTGGTATTCTTTCTACCATTATTGCTGGCTGTTTTTGCCATAAACCTTCACTCCTTCATATATTCATCACGCATCATGATATTATACCATTTATCTAATCTCAAGGCAAATAAATGTGCATTCTCCAAAACACAGAAAAAGCGGAATACACACATAACTGTGCATATCCCGCCTGTCATACATATGTATTTAATTACTCATCAAATATACTTACAATTTCGCCTTCCATAATCTTGTTCATATTCTTTACTGCACAGAAATTACCACACATAGAACATGTATCTTCCTTCTCAGGCTTAGATGAAGCTCTGTAAGCTCTTGCCTTCTCAGGGTCAATCGCAACGTCAAACATTGCTTCCCAGTCAAGAACCTTTCTTGCCTTGTCCATCTTATAATCCCAGTCCATTGCACCCGGTACGCCCTTTGCAATATCAGCCGCATGTGCTGCAATCTTAGAAGCAATAATTCCTTCCTTAACATCATTAAGATCTGGTAATCTTAAATGTTCTGCAGGTGTTACATAGCACAGGAATGAAGCTCCGTAAGTAGCTGCGATAGCTCCACCAATTGCTGCTGTAATGTGATCATATCCTGGAGCTATATCAGTAACAAGAGGTCCTAATACATAGAAAGGTGCTCCCTTGCATATTGTCTGCTGAATCTCCATATTAGCCTTAATCTGGTTAAGAGGCATATGTCCTGGTCCTTCAACCATAACCTGGACATCCTTCTCCCATGCTCTTCTTGTAAGCTCGCCAAGTGTAACAAGTTCTTCAATCTGTGAGATATCTGATGCATCCATAATACATCCCGGTCTGCACGCATCTCCAAGACTCATTGTAATATCATATTCTCGGCATATCTCAAGCACTCTGTCATAATATTCAAAGAATGGATTCTCATTTCCTGTCATCTCCATCCATGCATATATGATAGAACCGCCTCTTGATACAATATTCATAAGTCTCTTATCTGCTCTGAACTTCTTAGCTGTAGCCTTGTTGATACCACAGTGTATAGTCATGAAATCAACGCCGTCTTTAGCATGCATTTCTACAACATCAAGCCACTCCTGTGCAGTGATATCCTTAAGTGCCTTATGATAATATACAACTGCATCATATATAGGAACTGTTCCAATTGTTGCCGGACATTCTGATGTCAGCTTTCTTCTGAACTTCTGTGTATCTCCGAAAGAAGAAAGATCCATGATAGCTTCCGCACCCATCTTTACAGCGTTATTAACCTTGTCAAGCTCCATATCAAGATCCACGCAGTCTCTTGAAGTTCCAAGATTAACATTAATCTTAGTTCTTAACTTATTTCCGATACCATTAGGGTCAAGACATTTATGATTCTTATTGGCAGGAATGATAACCTGTCCCTTAGCTATAAGCTGTCTTAAACTCTCGACATCTATATTTTCTTTCTTTGCAACAATTTCCATTTCTTTAGTAACAATGCCTTTTCTTGCAGCATCCATCTGTGTTGCGTATTCCATATGTATTCCTCCATTCTGGGTAATTAACAGGAAAAATCATAAGCCTTGTGGAAATTCGATATTGAAACAATCAAATGAAGAGCTAAAAAGCCCTTTTAAGAATCCCTACGGTGGCATTATCCACATCAGGTTATGGGTCGGAACTTAATCCCTCTCAGCAGCCACTGCTTACACAGCCCTTATGCTCCCCTGCAAATATAATATGTGATAAGTATAACAAATGTGTGGTATTTGTCAATCTGGTAATTAATTTGATAACTCTTGTAAATTGTAAATGAATCTTGAAATTCTAATTTTATAAAGTTGATATATTGCATTTTAAGTCTTAAATATACTATTAATCCACTTGTTATAAATTATATTTTTTAATGACTCAAATTTCCCAGGTACTAAAACGTCTTGATTTCATCTTTCCATCGTCTCAATGTTTTATGATGACCCAATTCTTTCAGGTACTAAAACCAAATATATCTACACGGTACTTATTCACGCGTTTTATGATGACTCAATTCTTTCAGGTACTAAAACGGCGATTGTTGCCAATTTACACGGCTATATGTTTTATGATGACTCAATTCTTTCAGGTACTAAAACCCTTGCAAGTGATATTATGCTTATTCCCCCGTTTTATGATGACTCAATTCTTTCAGGTACTAAAACAGAAAGAGAGATATAACTATGAATGTAAACGTTTTATGATGACTCAATTCTTTCAGGTACTAAAACACATATTCAATTACAGATATTTTACCACATGTTTTATGATGACTCAATTCTTTCAGGTACTAAAACAGGTTTTATAGAAGATTGTGCGTTAACATGGTTTTATGATGACTCAATTCTTTCAGGTACTAAAACACACACAGTGTTTATCTTCCAATTATATGGGTTTTATGATGACTCAATTCTTTCAGGTACTAAAACCTGTTTTGTTGCCGCTGCTGTCTTGGCTGCGTTTTATGATGACTCAATTCTTTCAGGTACTAAAACTGCAGCTCCTCCACTATCAGCTATTGTCTGGTTTTATGATGACTCAATTCTTTCAGGTACTAAAACGGGGGTGTTGGGTGACAGCATACGCAAGACGGTTTTATGATGACTCAATTCTTTCAGGTACTAAAACAGCTTGCGTACCACGGCGCGCTTAAATCGTGTTTTATGATGACTCAATTCTTTCAGGTACTAAAACGCGGTTGGAGTGGAACAATAGAAGAAATGAGTTTTATGATGACTCAATTCTTTCAGGTACTAAAACATCAAATACCACTTTTTGCATAAAAATAAAACACATGTACCTTTCATTTGCATAAAACATCGCCTCCAAGTATATTATATCATTATTTATTCCTCTAAAAAAGCTTTTTCCATATTATTTTTAACATCACACTTTCCCATATGAACACCTATCGATTCATCTAAGAGCTTTAAAAATACATATTCTTTGCCAAGCTGACTATACCCATCTATGCCTATATCATGAATAATTTGCGTAATATTATATATCATGTCTTTTTCATTTATATTATAGTTGCAAGGATAATTTTCTTCAAAAAATTTTTGTAATTCCTCTATCATAGGCATAGAAAAAACCTCATCGTTAATAACATTTATCCCTGTAATATTTTTTTCATTAATATATGCAAATCCCCTTATGCTTGTTGTAACAATTATGTTTATATCTAATTCTAATGTCATAATCTCTAATTGCCTCATCAATGAAAAATACTGTTCTATATTAAGATAATGATCTATATTCTCTAACACTAACAGTATCTTATCTGGGTTATCCTTATAATACGCCTTCATGATTTTTATATATTCCACATACAAATCATAATTACTCATTTTTTCGATATAACCTAATTCTAGTGTCCTTGTGATTGCCAATTGTGCGACGTCTGTTATCTTCTCCTCCATGAAATCAAGCATCAAACCAATGCCTGATTCTTTCATATTATTATTAATCTTAGCAAATATCTTTTCATATCCTGCCACTATATCTTCATATATAAGTTGATTATCATATTTAGAATTAACATAGTCTACATACTTTTTCATAATACTATTTTTTGATATTTGAATATTGCTAATTAAATCATTTATATTTGCTATATAATATGTTGTATAATATTTCCTGCCAACAACTTCATTATCTATTTTAATAACACAGTCATCCTTATCCTCATACTCTGCATATTTAGTGTTTGAAAAATATTTCACAATATTTTGTATTATATAATTTTTCTTTTGCACATTAATCCCACATAGTTGCGTAATGCATTCAATATTTAACTCTAATCTATCATCTATTGATAAAATCATATAACTACAAACCTTTCATCATTAGCAATTTTCTCATTTAAACTTTTGGTTCCTACAAGTATCTTCATATCTTCGTATTGTTTTTCTGTTATTTCTAACAACCTTATATTCCCATTTGCAGGCAAATTCTTTGCCAGTCTTTTCTGTAATCTCTCTGAATATTGTCTATTAGGACATGTTCTTATATAAACAGAATACTGAAGCATAACAAACCCTTCAAGAATAAGTTTCTTCTTAAAGTTTCTATATTCCCTTTTTTCCTTGTCAGTATCCACAGGAAGATCAAACATACATAAAACTCTCATAACATCATACCTCATCTGCATACTCCTCATAAGCATTAATATCCGGAAAAATAAGCTCTGTTCCATCTTTCAAATTCTTGGAAAACATCATTACATACTCCTCTAGCATATTGCCGAGATACATCTTCTTTTCCTTATATCTAATAAAATGATTAACAATATTTATTATTTTGTATCTATGATCTGCCTTAAAAAATTCCTGTCCCTCCAAATTCTGTATGTATATAAATCTACTATCGGTCTTAATGGTTCCATTAAATCGTCAACCAGATTAAAACGGTTATATTCATTTTTATGATGTATTCCTATCTGACAATTCAATCCATATCCCACACACAATCTAGCAATATAAGACCTTATTATTGTATATCCATAATCAAGGCCTGAATTTAATAGTAAATCTTCATTTCCTCTTGAAAAGCTTGTCCCCATCAACTCATTAAAATAAACCTTCGCACCATGTGCCTCTCTGTTACTTTTATCTCCATCTGTTATCTCATCGCAATATTCTTTTATTTTTAATGCAATAGCATTATCTTTACCAAGTATTTCCAATACCCCTGCCTGATTATTTAACTTTGCTATAATAATCTTTTTCCATAATTTATCATATTCTGTCTGACTGTACTGTATCTGATAATTAAGAATTTTTGATATATGACTATGATTATCATAATCGCAATAATATCCTATAGGTAAATGCTTAGCATCACAAAATATCATTCCCACATTATGTTCTGCTAAATATGATAGCATTCTTGATGTAAGTGTAATCTTCATATTATCAATAACCAGCAATGATACATCATCAACGGATATCCATATATCATGACCTTCCTTATTAATTATTATATTATTTAATTTAATACTCATTTTTACATCATTTTCAATCAATATTACCTTATACCCCATAATACCCCCATATACAGAAAAAGGGACACCACTTGGTGTCCCTTGAATTCGGCATAAAGCCTTATTTTAGTAGGTCTGAAAAAATTGAGTCATCACAAACCTATTATTATAGTATCACACTACTATCATTCAATCAACACTCAATTTAAATTTCTCTTTATATATTTTTGTTTCGTTTCCCAACACATCCGTATATATTTTGCATATATTTGTCGCATTTGTTAGTCCTATTGGATTTCTTTTTTCATATAAGGCCGCGCTTATCGGTTTCGTTTCAATATAGTTTTTAACTTTAGGCATTGTACGAGACAAAAATCTTTCTTTATAAACTATATCATTCTTGGTGTACTCAATAATATCATTCTTATAAAATGACAACCTATATTCATATCCTGACGAAGAAATATTTTCAAGACTATCACCAATTTTTAATAAACCTTCTTTTATAAGAATTAAAGCATATGCCTCTTCATCAAGAACATATTTCGCATTAGAATACTTAAAATCTGCATACTTAACTCCTATTATTCTATATGTTCCGTCTTTGTAATTGTAATACACATCAGCTCTATATGGTGTAAGTGTATCCATTATTACCCTCTTATCGCCATTCTTATACCCATAATTAGCAGATATATCAATGCAAGAACCGACTTCACTATCCACATACTTAATCTTTTTAATTATTGGACCATTATGATTTTTTGCATATTTTCTTATATAATCTCCTGTCTCCTGTTCATATGCTAAAAAAGGATTCTTTTCTTCTTTGTATTGTTCATATATTTCCATAAGATTTTTAAACGTTTCAGGATCATGTTTTGCCATCAAAAAGTTATCTGATTTTCCTTTTTTTATTATATTAATTATAGCCTCTGCATCCTTATTATTTCGAATATCATATCCTACAATTTTATATATTTTATCATCTATCTTTCTGGTTCCATATATAGATGCATTGCTTAATCCTCTATTTGGTTTTTTATCAACCTTATGATGATACCTAACAATACCATTATTCTTTTCCTCTTCGTCAAATACACCTTTGCTCTGAACTGACCTTTGAGGTTTCCCTTCTGCTTTTAACAGATTCTTTCGCATTTTAAGAACTTGTCCAAATAACGCCTCATCATAATATTTATTATCAAAACATGAATCCCTCTCATCACTCAAATATGTCTCATTTTCAAAATCAATAAATTTATTCTGAATATTTCTAAAATTCATGAGTCCCATTTGTGAATAGCACATAATAGCTGCATCTATCGCATGATGACTATATGATTTTTCTCTATCTTTAGGAAGATTCAGTTTTATTCTTAACTGATTTGTGACAGCACCTCTAATTACTCTTACTTTTGTATCACATTCTTTTCCTCCAAAAAACAACTGTATAGCATTAAGTACACTTCTTGATGCATATCTTGTATCATTAAGATTCCTATTAATAAAGCCTTTTAAGACATCAATTTTAGTTATATCTTCGTAATTAAGCAATAATTCTCTTTTCTTTCTAGGTAATGTCTTTGTGCTTAATACATAATTCATAAATTCATGCTGATCATATTGTCTATTAACTGTAGATAAATACATTAATGGGGTACGATTACCTTTATCCTGATTTTCCTCTTTATATACCAGAACTTTATTATTTCTGCTGTCATCATATGAAATACTTAATGGAATAATATGGTCTATCTCAAATAACTCATGATGATATAAAATATCCTGAACATTAATATACTTACCTGAATACGGACATTTTTCATTCTGCTCCACCCATAATTTCAATTCCAATTCTAAGCCCTTATGTTTTCTAAAATATTCATCTGTTATCTCTATGCCATACTCTTCTTTAATTTTCTTTTTAATATTCTTCAGTTCATTCTCTCTTGTCTTCTGAAATTTTTTAATCCTGTCTTTCTGTTCTGCATCATTTCTATCTCTCGGCATCTCAATAACAATATCTTCCGGATATCCATATTTCTTGATTAATGCATTTAAAGCATCTATTGTCATGCTTATAGATCTTCTGACAACAGGATTATATATTTCTTCTAATACAGGCTCTTTAGGCAGATAAACACTGTTTTCAAAAAGATTTATTTTATCTTTAAAAACACCTCGTTCTGCAAGAATATTCATCTGATTAACATTTCTGTCATACAAATCCGGTATTATTTCTCTCATTGCCTTAATTGATAATGACTGCCATTTAGTAAATAAACTGGAATTCTTGTATCTTAATTCTATCAACAGATTAATCTGTTCATTATTAAGATGCAATAATTCGCTCTCCATTATTGCATCTTTTATTCCTTCTCTTTCAGTATTAATAGTTAGTATTCGTCCTATTTCATCTAACTGTTCTATTGTTAATTCCTTAATATCATAGTTTTTTTCAGCAAAAATCTTACGCATTTTGTTGTATTGTTCAAATGTATGATATATATTTTTCTCATTCTTGTCTATTCTTGCGCCTTCAATTTTTTCAATCTTTTCTCCTATACATGAAGAAATTATTTTTTCCATATTAATTCTGTCACTATTCTGAACAATTTCAATAACGTCTTTCTTCTGCTGTGTAGTTAATTTCTTATTATTGACTGTAATATTATTAAGATCATTTAAAATGTTGAACTCCTGTGCTGTATAAGATGCCCCTGCTGCTCGTAATTCTTCTTTATATACGCTACATTTCCCTATTAATTTTTCAAATATATTCTTTTCTGTTATATATTTCCCATCTAAATCTTTTCCTGTTGTATATTTTCCATAATCTGTCCTTGACTTTTCATTCCCAGGGCCTTCATAATATTTCCTTTTTCTGTTAAATATTTTTAAATATTCATCAATAAATTTTTGATTAAGAATTCCATATTTCCCCTGAGTATTCAAAAATTTGTCTATTTCTTTTCTATATGAATTTGTCATAAAAACATTGCTCAAGGTAATCTTTTCGCCATTCTCATTTTCTGCCTCACACTCTCCCCTATATTGTCCATATTTTCTAAATCGTTCAAGCTGTATTTCACATGGTAGCATGTACTCTGATTCTCTTTGATTAATTGCGATTCCTTTCTGATAACTTCCCGTCACATTTTCTTCATTCAAAGCATCTTCGAGATATGATATTCCTCTATGCTTAAGCATATATTTTAAAACACAATAAATCTCATCTAATGTAAGTTGCTCATCTAGCCCAGCATTTCTTAATAATAAAACATTCGAATCAACTTCTTCAGGCAATTCTCCAAACATACTTACCCACAGTGTATTAAAATCTCCTATTCTTGTTTTTCTTCGTCTATTGAGTCTTCTTGCTTGTCTGTTATTTCTTCGTTCAATGTTCTTACTAGCATCAGCAGAATCAAATAAATCTGAAACCACGCATTTAATATCTAATGTATCTTTATCAACTACTGCAATTCCTACTGATGCAATTCCTATATCTAACCCTATTATAATCCCCATATTATCCCCTTTCACGTCTTTACATCTAATATTCAGTAAACCATTTATCAAATAATTTATATTTATTATTACATATAATTATATAATAAACATTTTACACTATCCCACTCATTTTTTCAACGAATATGCTTTATATAAGATAAGATTATAAAACAAATTTCAGACGCGTATTACGAAATCTAGACTGCAGCGCCTTCGAATACTAAAAAAGACATATAATTCTGTAGATTCAGGTGCTTTGAGCTCGCCGGTACTTAATGAGCGCATAGCGCGAATTTAGTATCCGCTGCGAAGCGAGAGCAGCGCAAGCGTGCCTGAACTACAGAACTATATGTCTTTTTCATGTAGAGAAATAGGCGGCCGCACTAATTTCTTAATGCAACTGCCTATTCATCTGCTATT
>UMAG01025407.1_pt1 | contig 12744 bp, 10 predicted proteins | sample 1963651 | NCBI WGS metagenome assembly UMAG01 (sample SAMEA4835910, study PRJEB28245) | human gut metagenome | biome: gut microbiome; material: fecal sample | place: Denmark | collected 2008 | reverse complement strand
GCGGATAAAATGCTCCTTCGAAGTTCCTCTCGTCAGCCCGGTCACAATCCCGCGCGCATACGGATTCCAGTAAGGCGCACCTAATCCGGTGAATGCAGGCACAACATATACGCCCTGGGTATCCTCCACTGCCGACGCATATTCCTCCGACTGCGGCGCACTCTTTAACATCCGCATCTCATCCCTCAGCCACTGCAGCGCAGCGCCTGCCACGAAAACGCTTCCTTCCAGCGCATAACGCACTTCGTCTTTGCCGCTCGCTGCGATCGTCGTCAGCAGTCCGTTTTGGGATTCAATCGGCTTTTCGCCCGTATTCATCAAAAGGAAGCAGCCGGTTCCATATGTATTTTTGGCTTCGCCCGCATCAAAACAGCACTGTCCGAACAGCGCCGCCTGCTGGTCACCCGCAGCTCCTGCAATCGGAATTTCCCCGCCGATCACGGATTCCTCCGTCACGCCAAACATTCCGCTCGACGGCAGAACCTCCGGAAGCATGCTTTTCGGAATCTGAAAATAATCCAGAATTTCCGGATCCCACTGCCGTTTGTGGATATCAAACAGCATCGTCCGGGATGCGTTGGTATAATCCGTCGCAAACACCTGTCCCTTGGTCAGGTTCCACATCAGCCAGGTGTCCACAGTGCCGAACAAAAGCTCTCCGTCCTCTGCCATCTGGCGCGCGCCCTCCACGTGCTCCAGAATCCAGCAGATTTTCGTTGCGGAAAAATAAGCGTCCGGAATCAGTCCCGTCCGTTCCCGGATCACTTTATCAAAACCGTCCTTTTTGAGTGCATCGATCTTATCCGCTGTCCGCCTGCACTGCCATACAATCGCCGGATAAACCGGTTTTCCGGTCTTTTTCGAAAAACAGATCGTCGTCTCACGCTGATTCGTAATGCCAATTGCCGCAATATCGTCCGCCTCCGCGCCGATCTGTCCCATCGCCTCGACCGCTACGGAAAGCTGGGACGACCAGATTTCCATCGGATTGTGCTCTACCCAGCCCGGCTGGGGATAATACTGTGCAAACTCTTTCTGCGCAACAGAGCATACCTTTCCGCTCCTGTCAAACAAAATACAACGGGAACTCGTCGTTCCCTGATCCAGTGCCATGACGTACTTCTTCGCTTTCTGCATACCCGTACCCCCTGTATCGTATTTTTGCATCTGTCTTGTCTGTACCTTTGGACCTGTAAGCTGCAGCAGTCCTGCTTTTACAGAAAGAAAACCCCTCCTCCGAAATTTTTCTTCCTGTAAAAACAGAACTGCCGCGCTGAACCTCTTCAGTGCGGCAGTATGTTATTGTCTATTAAACCTCTACAACACGCAGCATGTTAGTTCTGCCGGGGATACCCAGAGGCATACCTGCAGTCAGGACAACCTTGTCGCCCTTCTTGATCAGACCTGCGTTCTCTGCAGCCTTAACTGCTTCACGGAACAGATCCTCTGCAGTGTTCTCTTCTGCGATCAGCAGAGGAGTTACGCCCCACTGCAGGTTCATCTGACGCCATACCAGACGGCTGGTTGTGCATGCGATGATCGGGCAGTTAGGTTTGAAACGTGCTACCATGCCGGAAGTAAAGCCAGACATGGATACCGGGATGATTGCTGCTGCATTCAGGTCAGTAGCAACGGTGCAGGTTGCGTGGCAGATAGAAGTGGTTGTATCCTGCTCCTGAGGAAGTCTTGCACCAGTCTTCTGCAGACGGCCTACATAGTCGATATCCTTTTCTGCGCGCTCTGCGATACGAACCATGGTCTGAACAGCTTCCAGCGGGTAATCGCCGTTTGCTGTCTCACCGGAAAGCATGATACCGGTTGTGCCATCGTAGATAGCGTTTGCAACGTCGGTTGCCTCTGCACGGGTCGGACGGGGATGCTTCATCATGGAATCCAGCATCTGTGTAGCAGTGATAACGTTCTTACCAGCTGCAGTTGTCAGCTTGATGATTCTCTTCTGGATGATCGGAACCTCTTCCATCGGAATCTCAACACCCATATCGCCACGGGCTACCATGATACCGTCGGAAACTTCGATGATCTCTTCCAGGTTCTGAATACCCTGCAGGCTCTCGATCTTGGAGATGATCTGGATCTTGGAGTTGTGCTCCTTTAAGATCTCACGGATCTGCAGTACGTCTTCTTTGCTTCTTACGAAGGAAGCTGCGATGAAATCGAAGCCCTTTTCGCAAGCGTAAACGATATCTGCGTGATCCTTCTCATCGATGAAGGGCAGGTTTAATTTTACGCCGGGAACGTTAACGCCCTTGTGGTTGGAGATCGGGCCGTCGTTCATAACGGTGCAGACGATTTCTGTGTCGCCCTGCACTTCTTCAACCTTCAGACCGATCAGACCGTCATCCAGCAGGATGGAATCGCCAGGCTTAACATCCTGAGGCAGGTTCTTATAGGTAATGGTTGCGCGCTCTGCGGTACCCATGATCTCTTCGGTGGTCAGAGTGAACTTCTGGCCTGCCTTTAATTCTACTTTGCCTTCTGCAAAGTCGCGCAGACGGATTTCAGGACCTCTTGTATCAAGCAGTACTGCAACAGGAAGGTTCAGCTCACGGCTGATCTTTCTGGTTCTTTCAAGCTTCAGTCCATGCTCTTCATAGTCGCCGTGGGAAAAGTTGAATCTCGCCACGTTCATGCCGGCCAGAATGATCTTACGAAGCATGTCTTCATCCTGAGACGACGGACCAATTGTGCAGATAATTTTGGTTCTTCTCATTGTAAATCTCCTTTTAGCATAATTTGAGTATTGTTATGGCATCATGATCGACTCCCTGAACCGGGAGATTCATTTGCCTGTAACGCGTAATCACATCGACAGCTTCCTGCGTGATCTGTTCCCCGGGCGCCACAATTGGAATTCCGGGCGGATACAGATTGATAAACGCACCAGCTGTCTGTCCTGCCGCTTCTGTAAGCGGCACCTGCGCTTTGGGCGCATCCAGCGCATCCGTCAGACTGATCTGCTGTTTTAAAACCGGATACGCAAGCAGCTTACGGTTTTCCTGTACCGGCTCGTCCGCGGCGACACAGAAATCATCGATCTCTTTCAGGGCGTCCCACAGACGCTGCCAACCGTCTGCTGTATCACAACAGGTCATAATCGCGGTCACATAATTTCCGGCCGCCATTTCCATCTGCAAATGATATTGCTTTAAAAGAATATCGTAAAAACGCTTTCCGGTCAAACATGTTTTTGAAGTTTCTGATAAAATTTTGCCGGAATCCATCAAAAAACCGGTTTCTGACGTCATTTTCCGGCTCCATTTCGTGCCGTCCGTCAAAACCTGCAGCCGTTTCAGACTGCTGCAGCATTCCAGAAAACGTTCTCTTTCCGTAAAAAAGCTGTCCCACAGTCCTGCGCCATGTTTTTTCACCATGTCCATACAGGAATCCATCGCCGCCATCATCAGATAGGAGGGCGAGCTCGTCTGATAAATTCCTTCAAACAGCCGGAGCCGTTCCGTACTGACCCGGCTGCCTTTTTGCAACAGGAGTGCGGTCTGTGTCAGGCACGGCATCGTCTTATGAAGGCTTACGATCGTCAGATCTGCCCCCAGTGCGACCGGACTTTTGGGAAATCCCGGATGAAATCCGAAATGTGCTCCGTGGGCGGCATCTACGATTAAAGTCTTCCCGAACCGGTGAACGGTCTCTGCAATCGACGCAATGTCTGCCGTGATTCCGTCATAGGTCGGAGAGGTCAAAAGCACTGCAGATGCGTCCGGATTCTGAATCAGCGCAGCTTCGATCTGTTCCTTTGTCAGCGTGCCCGCCAGGGATGTCCCCGGCACGATATCCGGATACAGATAAACCGGCGTCAGCCGCCGCAGATAAATGCTGTGGTAAACCGCCTTGTGGCAGTTGCGCGCCAGAATCAGCTTTCCACCCTCCGGCACTGCTGCTGAAATCGCGGTCAGAAGCCCTGCCGTGCTTCCGTTGACACTATAGTAACAGCTGTCCGCACCATACAGCGCCGCCGCCTTTTCCTCCGCGTCTTTCAAAATTCCTTCGGGATCGTGCAGATTGTCAAATCCGTCGATCTCTGTAATGTCCAGTCTCGCCGCCCTTTGCAGCGCCTCCGGAAAATCCGGCAGCATCTCTGTAAGCCGCCGTTTATGTCCCGGCATATGAAAGGGATAGTAATCGCTGTCTGCATAAGCTGCCAGATTCTCAGCAAGTGTCCTCTGCGTCATCGTTTTCTGATTTCTTTCTGTTCTTATTACGCCCCTTGCGCTCCAGAAGCGTCTCCTTCAAGGAGCAGTATTTATCCGCAGTCGTCACGACCCATGCTTCCCGACAGCGCGGAATGTGGAACAGGGTCAGCGGCCACATATGCTTCCGGATAATATCCCGTTCCCGCGGTGTCAGCTGATACTCCCGGCTCGCATTTTCCAGCGCAACATTCGGATGGTGAAAGCCGTGCAGCTTTTCGTGGGAATACTTGTCATGCCAGTCATAGAGGAAGTAGTCGTGGAGCAGTGCGCCCCGGACCAAGTCCCGTTCGTGACAGTGGATGCCAAGTTTTTCAAGAAATTTTTCCAGCTTTAAGCTGCATTCCGCCACGCGGATCGAATGGCTGTGTACGGACACGCTTCCGTGCTGGATAAAGCTATTGGTGCTTTTAAAGTTGCCGGACTGCAGAATGTCCCCACCATGCTTTCTCAGATTTCTGCGCAGCTTTGCATGCTGCCGTGCCCATTTCCGGAAAGCTTCTTTGCGCTTCTGCTCTTTGCGCTCGTCCTTCGTCATATTCCGGCCTTCCTGTGCCGATACACGAATCTATGCCGTTCTTTTGTCGGCACCTGCTCTTTTTCATAAAACAGCGCTTTTTTACAGTTTTATAGTATACCACATTTTGCCTTTACTTACTACGTACAAACCGTGAAATATTTGCAAAATAAAGCAGTTTTGTCATTCAAATTACATAATTATCTCCGGGCTGCCATTGCTTGGTCAGCTCCTGAATGGTGATACCCGACAAATATTCCCGAACAACCTTTTCCAGCCCCTCCCAGACCGGAAGTGTCGCACACATTCCTCTTCGCTCACATTCCCTTGCAGCGTCCTCTAAACAGGACACCGGAGCCATGCTGCCCTCCGTGAGCTTCAGGATCTCATATACATTGTATTCCTCCGCCGGTCTGGTCAGCCGGTAGCCTCCGCCTTTGCCGCGCAGACCCTCCAGCACGTCTGCCTTCGTTAAGGATTTCACGATGCTTTCCAGATATTTTTCTGAAATTTCCTGCCGCTCCGCGATATCCTTCAGCGGAATAAATTTTCCATTATTATGCTCTGCCAGATCGATCATCACGCGCAGCGCATATCGTCCTCTCGTTGAAACCATCATATCCTGTTACCCTTCCTTTCAAAGCTTTTTCAAAATTTCTTCTACACTTTCCGCCCGCAAAAATTCATGGCTTTGCCCAAAACCCGCCTGATCGAGTGCCGAATTTTTCATAATCCACGGATGCCCGACCTCTGCCAACATCGGCAGATCGTTATAGTTATCCCCAATCGCGATCACATCTTCCAGAGAAATCCCCAACACACCGCAAAGATCCCGCATCCCGGTTCCTTTGTCCGACAGCATAAAATCCAGCCATTTTTCCCCTGCAACCGCCGCTGAGAACTCTCCTCTCCACGGATCACCGAACGGCTTGTCATATTTTGCCGCGCCGCTTCTGCAATAAGCTGATACCTTTATCATGTCCTCTTTAATTTCGTCCAGGCTGTGAACAATTTCTACACGATTTCCCAAAAAATACTGAATATGATAAATATAATCGTCATGCTTTGGCATCAGATAACTGGTATTGGCTCCGGAAATCAGAACTTCCATATCGTCATTGGCAAGAATCTGCTTTGCAAGCGCTTCTGCTCGGCTGCGCGGCATCGGCCGTTTCTTTAAAATCTGATCCTTTCGATAAAGAATCGCACCGTTTTCGCACAGAAACGTCATCTCTTCCGCCTTCGGAGCAAACAGATTTTTCAGATTGCTGTACTGTCTGCCGCTCGCTGCCGCAAATAGTATTCCGTTTTTCAAAAGTCTGTCAATCTGAACAAAAACTGCTTCCGGTACTTCCCTTTCTCCACTCTGAAGCAATGTTCCATCAATATCTGTCGCCACCAGTTTGATCATGTGTTCTCCATTCTCCATTCACCCGTGCCATTCGTGAAATACCCATTTCCCCTATTACCTACTATGATAACCTCTTTTTACTGTATTTGTAAAGCACCAAACGCTTCCAATTCCTCTGTGCTGTCTCCGAACCTGTATGCTTCCATGTTTTCTTCTGCCTGGCAGCTCATTTTTTCCTCATTTTTCCAAATCTGACCGGTGTTTTTTTCCTGCTGCCGTTCTATACTGAGCTTATACGGAACGGAAAACAGTGTCCGCATCCGCAAATATGCAGGAATCGAGGACTTTTACCATGAGATATTCCAATCATATTGTTGATGAAACCACGCATGCTTTCAAATGTGCCAAATGGTTCGCACTGGTCAGCTCCCTGCTGCTTGGCATTTTCGGCACGGTGCTGCTGATCTGGCCCAATACTTCCATGAACGTTATCTGCACCCTGCTCGGTATTTTGATGGTTGTTTTCGGCGTCAGCAAAATAGTCGGCTACTTCTTTAACGTCAGCTACCACATCGGCTTCCAGTTCGATCTTGCACTCGGACTTTTCGCCCTGCTGTTTGGTATTTTGTTTCTGACCCATCCCGGTGCTGTACTTTCCATTACCTGGGTGCTGGTCGGTATCTATGAAATCGTAGAGAGTGTATTTAAAATCCAGACCTCGATGGATGCCCGCCACTATCAGCTCTCCGGCTGGGGACTGCTTTTATTCTCCGCCATCGTCTATTTGCTGTTTGGCATTTTCCTGACCTTCAACCCTGCAAAGGGCGGCAGCCTGTTCGTTCAGGTCATGGGCATTTCGCTGATCTTCGCCGGAATTGAAAATATTATCTTCACGTTCTATACCTCCAAACGTTTAAAAGACATCCGCAACCGTCTGCACGACGAGTGGATCGCGTTGGATGAGGACAATATTATCGACTGATCGACGTTACATACACGTACACACCGGTATCCACATTCCATGTACGCACGCAAAAAGCCCGTCGGTTCGCAGCTTCGCCTGAAAGTTTTCTTTCGGGCAACCGCGAATCATCGGGCTTTTTTATATAGCATTTTCTAACTGATATTCCATTCCGGGTGCCTATCCTTACACCAGCATGATCATCTGGCGTCTTGCGCCGTCTTTTCTAAATACTGTTTTAACATAATATTCCTTTTTTAGCCAAACTCCCAGAAGCTGCGCCGGTTTTTGGGCTTCACCGTCTTTTCTTCCTCTTCTGTCCGATACTGCAAAATCATGGAGGATGTCTTCGGCATCGTCACCGTAATTCGTCCTGCTGAAACTTCTATCTCCATCGGATTGATGTCATAGCCCCTTTCCCCGGTCAGGATCAGCCGCTGCAGCGTGCAGTCCCGCGGGATCCCCAGCTCCCAGACAGAAAGCTCTTTTGTAATCTCATTTTCATTATTATTGATCAAAACAACCGAATGATTATTTTTTGTAAATCGCCCATATGCCAGGAAATTATAGTCCAGGGTCAGACATTTTAAGGAGCCTGTCTTAAATTCCTTATTCTGACGATGAATCCGGATGATCTCCCGATGAAAGTTGATCAGTTCTTTATCTTCCCTGCCCCACGGATAGGTACGGCGGTTATCCGGATCGGTAAAGCCACAGACGCCCGCTTCGTCGCCATAATAAACCGTAGGCGCGCCAGGCCATGTCATCTGCATGACAACAGCCTCCAGAAGCACTGCTTTTTTTACATCATGATTTGCCGCCTCTGCGCCGAGACTGTTCGTTCTGCCGACACGACGGTTTGTTCTGGTCAAAAATCTGGAATGGTCATGGTTGGAGAGCTCATTCATGGCAGTTAACCAGGACGGCATCGCCATATTTGCTCCGTGATATGCCATTGCGCCCACAAAACTGTCCGCGTTTCCCAGAAGATCCTGCCGATAATCATCGCTGTGCTTCTCCATGCCTGTTAAAAACCAGCTGACCGGCTCCATAAATGCATCATAGTTCATAACCGTATCCCACTGATCTCCCTGCAGCCAGGAAGACGGATCTCCGTAATGCTCCGCAACAATCAATGCATGGGGATTGGCCTCCTTGACCGTATCCCGGAATTTTGCCCAGAACCGGTGGTTATACTCCGGGGAATGTCCAAGGTCTGCTGCAACGTCCAGTCTCCAGCCATCTGCATGAAAGGGCGCAGATACCCATTTTCTCGCGACCTGCAAAATATAGTCCTCAAGCTGTCTGGATCCCTCATAATTCAGCTTGGGAAGTGTATCGTGGCCCCACCATCCATCATAGGTCGGATTATAGGGGAACCGGTTATTGTCATGGAAACTGAAGTAATCATGATACGGACTGTCTTCTGAAATATACGCGCCCTTCTCATAGCCGGGCTTGTTTTCATAAATCCGCTCCCGATCAAGCCACTTATTGAAGGAACCGCAATGATTGAATACACCGTCCAGGATTACCCGTATTCCACGTTTATGGGCTTCCTCAATGACCTGGATCAGTAATCTGTCACTTGCTTCCAGATTTTCGCTGTCTGTGGTTCTGAGGATATAACGGTCTGCGTGGGTATTATCTGTTTCCCAGTCCTCCAGAAGCCGTCCGCCATCCTTTACGATCTTTCCGCAGTGCGGATCCACATGGTCATAATCCTGGCTGTCATATTTATGGTTGGAAGGCGAAACGAACAGCGGATTGAAATAAATAACCTCCACGCCGAGCTGTTCCAGGTAATCCATTTTATCCAACACGCCCTGTAAATCTCCGCCATAAAAATCACGCACATCCATTGAGGACGGATACCGGTACCAGTCCTCTACATGCTGTGATTTTGCGCCGATATAATGATATTCATTTGTCAGGACATCATTTGTCGGATCCCCGTTGCAGAAGCGATCCACATAAATCTGATACATCACGGCACCCTTCGCCCAGTCCGGCGTATCAAAGCCAGGAATCAGGACGAAATTGTAGTGCTCATCCGGCCGTTTTACCACACCACGAAAATCGTAATAGCAGGTGATCGCACCTGCCTGAATTTCAAAATACCAGCTGATCTTTTCATTATCCAGCTGCAGCTTTACTTCATAATAATCAAACTGCGCGTCTGATGATGCCTTAAACATCAGATTTTTCTGCCCTTTACAGACTAAAAAAACGCGATCGACATTGCTGCGCTTGGTGCGGAATGCGATCTTTACCCTGCTGTAGGGTGCAGGCTCCGGCGGTGTCACATAATTTTCTGTCGTATCACTATAAAACGCCCTTTTACTGAAAACAGGGCGCATTTCATTCATATATTTCTGATCACTGAAAAAACGATTAAATTCCATGATTTTCTTTACCTATCCTTTACAGACCCATTTTATACTACCGTTTTCGGAATGGCAAGCCAAAATCCTGCTCCAGCGCTATATCGCAGCATAAGGATATTCTGCCGCATGATAAAAGGACAGCCGTTAAGCTGTCCTTTTCAGAGAAGGTATTTCTTCTTATGGGGTATAGCAAAAATATATAATGTATTGGGGGGGGTTACAAAGAGTATAATAGCAGACCCGCCCCTTTTTGTATATTCTCCGTTTTCACAAATATCACAAATTTTCGCTTTTGTTTTTGTGACTATTTACCATTTACGCGAAGAAATCTTCCGGTTGCTTTTCAAACAGCGCTTCAAATTCTGCGCGGCTGATCTTTTCCTTTTTCAGAAGCAGCTGTGCGCTCTTATGCAGCACATCACTGTTTTCCAGAATCAATGCCTTTGCCTTTGCATAACACTCGTCGATAATCCGGTGGATTTCTCTGTCGATCTCCCCGCTCACCAGCTCGCTGTGGGCCTTTGCATGCGCCAGATCCCGTCCGATGAACACTTCATCATCGTCATCATCATAGCAGATCACACCTACGTTTTCAGACATTCCGTACCGTGTTACCATCTTTTTCGCAATCTGTGTCGCCTTTTTGATATCACTGGATGCGCCGGTGGTAATATCATCAAAAATAATTTCTTCCGCGATTCTTCCACCCAGGGACACCATAATCTCCTGCAGCATGCGACCCTTTGTCATAAACATATCGTCACGCTCCGGCAGCGGCATCGTATAACCTGCTGCACCTACGCCGGTCGGAATGATCGACACCGAATAAACCGGTCCGACATCCGGCAGCACATGGAACAAAATCGCATGTCCGGATTCGTGATACGCTGTGATCTTCCGTTCTTTATCGGAAATAATACGGCTCTTTCGTTCTGTTCCGATTCCTACTTTTACAAAAGCAGTCTTGATATCCTCCTGACTGATAAAGCACCGGTTATCCTTTGCTGCTACAATTGCCGCCTCGTTTAACAGATTTTCCAGATCGGCTCCGGTAAATCCTGCCGTTGTCTGAGCGATCTGTTTTAAATCCACGTTATCACCCAAGGGTTTATTTTTCGCGTGAACCTGCAGGATCGCCTCTCTTCCTCCAACATCCGGCAGTCCGACTGCGATCTTTCGATCAAATCGTCCGGGACGCAGGATCGCCGGATCCAGGATATCTACGCGGTTTGTCGCTGCCATTACGATGATTCCTGCATTTGCAGCGAAACCGTCCATCTCTACCAGCATCTGATTCAGCGTCTGCTCTCTTTCATCATGACCGCCGCCCATACCGGTTCCACGTCGTCTCGCCACCGCGTCTATTTCATCAATGAACACGATACATGGTGCATTTTTTTTCGCTTCTTCGAACAAATCCCGAACACGGGAAGCACCGACACCGACGAACATTTCCACGAAATCAGAACCGGAAATGGAGAAAAACGGAACGTTTGCTTCGCCCGCAATCGCCTTTGCCAGAAGGGTTTTACCGGTTCCGGGAGGTCCCTCCAGCAAAACACCCTTGGGGATTCTCGCCCCGACCTTTGTAAACTTGCCCGGATCTCTTAAAAAATCAACGATCTCCTGCAGGTCTTCCTTCTCTTCCTTCAGTCCGGCAACATCCTTTAATGTAACCTTGCTGTCGCCTGCCAGGCTCAGCCGCGCACGGCTTTTGCCGAAATTCATCATCTTATTGCCGCCATTCATCTGGGCATTCTGTGCATTCATCATCATGAAGATCAGAAGCACACCGCCCACAGTGATCAGCGCAGGCAGGATGGACGTTAAAAATATATTATCGCCGGGCACATCCCTCACGATCGTCTTGACTCCTGCCGTTTCCAGCTCCTCCAGCACCGGATTGACATCCGATACCACCAGCACCTTTTCGTCTCCCGAGGTAAGATGTACCTCCACGGAACCGGTCGGCACTTCCCGGTTCTGCACTACTACAGCTCCCGATATTTCTCCGGCATCCAGCATCTGATTGAATTCCGCCTGTGTACAGGTATCCTCCATGCTGCGCAGTATTCCCGAAAACCAGAAAACCAGGAGCACAATAAGCAAAAGGGAAATGACGAGATTCATTCCTCTGCCGTTTTTGTTCACTGCATCCTCCTTCGGCTAAAAGCCTGCATCAATCAAATTTTACCACTCCGATGTACGGAAGGTTGCGGTAACGCTGGTCGTAATCCAGACCATAGCCTACCACAAATTCGTCCGGAATCTGGAATCCGGTATAATCTACCTTTACATCGATCACACGGCGATCCGGCTTATCCAGAAGCGTGCACAGCGCCATGGACTTCGGTCCGCGTGCCTTTAACATATCCAGCAGATAGCTCAGGGTACGTCCGGAATCCACGATATCCTCCACAACAATAACATTCTTGTCGCGCAGAGGCTCATCCAGGTCCTTTACGATCTTAATGACTCCGCTTGATTTGGTATCGCCGCCATAGCTGGATACCGACATAAAATCCAGGGATACCGGAACGGTAATCCGCTTTGCCAGTTCACATAAGAAAAAGCTGCCGCCCTTTAATACGCATACCAGATGAACCTGTTTTCCGGCATAATCTTTACTGATCTGCTCACCAATCTCCTGAATCCTTCTGTCTACCTCTTCTTCCGACAACATCACTTCAACTCTTTCTGCCATGCCCAAATCCTCCTTGGTTTTTCTGTTCTATTCTTGCTTCTCCATACAGGTAACTTCCAAAATCACCCTCGTCTGCTCCGTTACCCGATAGTATGTGCTGATTCTTCCGCCCGGTACCCAGATAATGTGATTCCCGTCTGCCAGCACCATCATACTGTTCCGCTCATTTGCAGGAATTTTTTCTTCGATCATATATTTCTTTAAGCTTTTTTTTGAAAAATTATCATCGATTGTCAGATAATCTCCGCTCCTGCGCGTTCGAAATACGACAGATTGTATTATTTTATCATAATCCAACCATTTCGTATACTTTTTTTGAGGGATATTTTTTAAAAAAGCACCAACAGCAGCGCCGCTTTCCTCGCCTGCCGCAGTATTTTTTTCGCCTGCTGCGGTATTTTTTTCACCTGCTGTCGGCTCGTCCCGCTGCAGGTATCGCACTGACACCACACCCATCCCCGGAACATGCAGCTCGCTAGAATGCGCTGGGAGCGGAAGCTCTGCGGTCTGAAGCCCAACCTGCCCGCCCCGGTCAAACCGCTGCTCCAACGATGCGTCCTGCTGCTCCGGCGATGCGTCCTGCTGCCGCTCCAACCTT
>UMAG01005197.1_pt1 | contig 12750 bp, 10 predicted proteins | sample 1963651 | NCBI WGS metagenome assembly UMAG01 (sample SAMEA4835910, study PRJEB28245) | human gut metagenome | biome: gut microbiome; material: fecal sample | place: Denmark | collected 2008 | reverse complement strand
ACATCACCCAGGGCACCAAGGAAGTGACCTTTGCTTCCGCCGATCCCGAGCATCCTGCCAAGTTCTATATGGTGTCTGCTCCGGCACACTGCGCTTACGAGACCCGCCTGATCAAGATGGCCGATGCAAATCATCGTCCTCTGGGCAGCGTGGAGACCTGCAACAAGCGCACCATCAATCAGTTCATCCACCCGGACGTGCTGAAGACCTGCCAGCTGAGCATGGGCATGACCGAGCTGGACCCCGGTTCCAACTGGAACACGATGCCCAGCCACACCCATGAGCGGCGGATGGAGATCTACACCTACTTTGAACTGCCCGAGGGGCAGGTGGTGTTCCACATGTGCGGTGAGCCTACCCAGACCCGCCATATCGTGATGCACAACGAGGATGCTGTCATCAGCCCCTCCTGGAGCATCCACAGTGGTGTTGGTACCTCGAACTATACGTTCATCTGGGCTATGGGCGGCGAGAACATGGAGTTTGACGACATGGACAACATCGCTACCACCGACCTGCGCTAAACACAAACCAGACCCCGCACCGGCGAACCGGCGCGGGGTTTTTTCAGGAAAGGAGTTCTACTTATGGATCTTACTGCATTTGATCTGAAGGGCAAGGTTGCCCTGGTCACCGGCGGCGCACACGGCATCGGCTTCTCCATTGCCGAGGGCATGGCAAAGTGCGGCGCTACCGTCTGCTTCAACTGCTCCAACGAGGGCAGCCTGGAAAAGGGACTGGCCGCCTACAAGGCTGCCGGCATCGACGCACACGGCTATGTGGCCGATGTTACCGATGAGGCTGCCGTGAACGCCATGATCGCCCAGATCAAGGCTGATGTCGGCCCTGTGGACATTCTGGTGAACAACGCCGGTCTGATGAAGCGTGTGCCCATGATCGAGATGAGCCACACCGATTTCCTGCGCGTCATTGACGTGCACGTTGGTGGTGCCTTCAACTGCTCCAAGGCTGTTCTGCCCGATATGATCGCCAAGCGCGAGGGCAAGATCATCAACATCTGCTCCATGATGAGCGAGCTGGGCCGCGAGACTGTCTCCGCCTACGCTGCCGCCAAGGGCGCACTGAAGATGCTGACCCGCAACATCGCCTCCGAGTACGGCGAGTACAACATCCAGTGCAACGGCATGGGTCCTGGCTACATTGCCACCGCTCAGACCGCTCCCCTGCGCGAGATCCAGCCCGATGGCAGCCGCCATCCCTTCGATACCTTCATCTGCGCCAAGACCCCCGCAGGCCGTTGGGGCACCCCCGAGGACATGGTTGGCCCCTGCGTGTTCCTGGCCTCCCATGCTTCCGACTTTGTCAATGGCCAGATCCTTTACGCTGATGGCGGCATCCTGGCTTACATCGGCAAGCAGCCCAAGTAAGTAAAGCACCTCGAAATAGCAAAGACCCTCTCCGTCATTGTTGCGCAATGCCGCCCCTCCCTTTTGGAGGTGCTGGCGGGCATCAGCAGGACGGAGAGGGTCTTTGTCATACTTTTCACACTTTTGTAAAGGATTTGTTATTGTATTCTTCGACACATCCTTGTATAATAGTTGCTTGTGGGCAGCCTTTCACGAGAGCTGCCCACGAGAAAAGATTTTCGTCACGAACAAGGAGAGATTACACAATGAAACTCAAGAATGTTGCTGTTGTTGCCGCTGCTCTGGCACTGGCTGTTGGTATGACCGCTTGCGGCGGTTCTGCTTCTTCCACCACCGCTTCTTCCGCTGCTTCTTCTGTTGCTTCTTCCGCTGCCGCTTCCTCTGAGGCTGCAAGCTCTGAGGCAGCTTCCAGCGAGGCCGAGGTCGAGTCCGCCGAGTACACTGTCTACAACACCACCGGCGAGAACGTCACCGATCTGTACCTGTACGTTGCCGGCTCTGAGGACAAGGGCGAGAACCTGGCTGCTGACGGCCTGGCTGACGGCGACAGCGTTGTGTTGACCCTGCCCGAGGACGCTGACAAGAGCGCTGAGTATGTCCTGGAGTTCACCACCGAGAGCGGCGACACCCAGAGCTTCGACACCCTGAGCTACGAGGTTGCTCCCATCTCCCTGCTGAGCGTTGATGCTGCTGCAGGTGCTACCCCCATCAGCTTCACCGCTCCGGAGCAGTAAAAAAACGCAGGCCTGAGCCTGTAACATAAAAACTCCCCTGCACTCCATTTTACCGGAATGCAGGGGAGTTTTTTGCGTATCAAAGGTTTCGCAGCGGGCAGTGCGTTCGTACTGACAGAGAGATTTGCAGCCTGGCTGATAACTAAAAAATCAGTTGATAATTATTTTATTATTTGTGCGGTTTTGCCCTTTCCAACCGGGTTATAATGTGGTAAGATAAAAGCACAAAAAGCAGAGACGCTTAGGAGCTTTCCAAAGCGTCTCTGCTTTTTTTATCCGTTTTTTCTCAGGCCTGCGGTTTGTTCAGATAACGATAAATCGTAGGAACTGAAACCGAAAGCTGGTCTGCGATCTCTGCGACCGCGCCTTTCATCATCAGGATACCGTCTGCATCCAGCTTATGTACTACGCGGATCTTTTCCTGCATGGACATGTGGGCCGGGGCAGTGCCTTCCCTGCTGATGATCTCCGCAATGCGGGAGTGCATTACACTTTCCAGCGGGCTGCTCAGATCCTCAGAGGGCGAATCTTCCGGCGGGGCCGAGAGATTGAACCGATCCAACAGCGCGCGCAGAGCAAGATTCAGTTCCTGTGCAGCGGCAAGTTCCTTGTTGACACAGAGCATCCCAATGAGCCGTCCCTCGTTCTTGATGAAGTACGTCGAGGAGAGGAATTCCCCGCTCTTGGTCTTTCCTTTGTAGTTCAACAGGCATTCGGTATCAGCGTAAGTCCCCTTTTCCTGCAATTCCCGTGCAAGGTCGGTCATGGGGTCACCCAGCTCACGGCCAGAAATCCCGTTTCCAATGGCGATAATAGACTGTTCCGGGTTGGTCACATCATGGATGACGATCTCACACCCCGGTCCGCACACAGCCGCCAGAAACGGAACGAAATCCGTGTAGCACTTCAGCAATTCCTGATCTGTCACATCGTTGTCCTCCTGTTTCTCACCGTAATTATTCTATTATTATTTATTATATAGAATTTTGCGGCAGAGCGCAAGTTAGCAATCTGCACAATTTAGAGTGATAAAATTTTACTCACGATGATAAAAATATTTGTAAAAAAGTATTTACATTTGTGATGTGGTATTGTATAATCGCATCAACAAGTGATAAATAAATTATCACAGTGATTTCGGTATTCTTAAATTCAAAGGAGTTGTTTCTATCATGGCAAAGAATCAGGTATCTACCCCCGCAGCACCCGCAGCCATTGGTCCCTACTCTCAGGGCATCACCGCCACCGGCACAGCCGTCTATGTTTCCGGTCAGCTGCCCATTGATCCGGCAACCGGCGCATTTGCAGGCGATGACATCACCAGCCAGACCCGCCAGTCGCTGGAAAATGTCAAGGCAGTCCTCGCTGCAGCAGACTATGAGCTGTCCGATGTGGTCAAGACCACCGTCCTGCTCAAGGACATCGCAGATTTCGGCGCAATGAACGAAGTCTATGCTTCCTATTTTACCGGTGTATGCCCGGCCCGCAGCGCTTTCCAGGTGGCGGCACTGCCTAAAGGTGCCCGTGTAGAGATCGAAGCCGTTGCAGTCAAGTAACATTCTGCCCCCTCCCCCTGCCGATTTTCTCACTTTTCCCACAGATCACAACGAGCACCTCAATAAACGGTGCCAAGAAAAGAGAGGTATTTCATTATGGAAGAAAAAGGCAAAAAACTAGGCCTTTGGAACATTATTGGTCTGGGCCTTGGCGGTGCCATCGGCACCGGTGTCTTCGTGCTGCTGGGCTACGGCGTTGCCTACACCGGCCGCTCCATTTCTCTGGTTGTTACCATCGGTTGCTTCTTCATGCTGCTGGCCTACTGGTATAATCTGATCATGCCTTCTATGTTCGTATTGAAGGGCGGTGATTACAGCATGAAGGCCATGCTGTTTAACCCGTTCATGAGCGGTGTCAGTGCCTGGATGATCCTGGTCAATGGTCTGGCAATGTCCAGCTATGCGGTAGCTCTGGCACAGTATTTGGCTATCGCTGTACCAGCCCTGCAAAATCATCAGACACTCGTTGCTTTCATTGCAATCACGCTATTTTTCCTTTCCACCATCAAGGGTTCCCGCTTCATCACCATTCTGGAAAACATCATTACTCTGGTTCTGGTAGCTTCTCTTGCACTGTTTATTATTTTCGGCATTCCCAAGGTTGATTTTGCCAGCACCTTTACCAGCGCTGACGGCGGCTTCTTCCACGGCGGTTTCACTGGTTTCGTCTCCGCCTTGGCCGTGATGGGTTTTGCCTGCCAGGGCACTACGATGGCTCCCGTCTCCATGGCAGCCGTCACCAAGAACCCCAAGCGCACCATTCCTCTGGGCATTATCATCATCACCCTGCTGCTGGCCGTGATCTACGGTGCCATGGGTATCGTTGCCGGTGGTGTTCTCCCCTACGCTGAGACTGCTGGCCAGAACATCAGTGTGACCGCACGGGCCATCTTCCCCAATGCACTGTATGTATTCTTCGTGGTCGGCGGCGGCATCGGTGCCATTGCAAGCTCTGCTCTAGGCGGTCTGGGCATGTTCCGTTATCCCCTGCTGCAAGTGGCCAACGATGGTTGGCTGCCTTCCGTCTTTAAGAAAACCGATAAGAACGGCTACCCCTACGCCATTTATCTGCTGTTCTACGTCATTAGTGTCTTCCCCATCGTCACCGGCCGCAGCCTGGATGCCATCGTCTCTCAGGTGATGATTCCTGCCATGCTCATCAACATCTACATGAACCTGGCCTGCCTGACACTGCCCAAGAAATACCCGGAGCAGTGGGCACAGCGCAGCATCAAGATGCCCCTGTGGTTCTACAACATCTGCTGCGTGCTGGGTGCTTTCTGCGCCGGTGTAGTTGCCTACAACCTGTTCAAGGATCTGACCTTCAACGATGCTGTGTTCGCAGTGGTCATCGTGGTCGTTCTGTGCGCGCTGAGCATCCTGCGCCTGAAGCAGGGCGCTGTCAAGGCTGAAGATCTGGCCGCCAAGAAAGAGGAGATCGTCCGTCAGGCCATTGCAGATACCACTGCTGACGAGGCAAAAGCTGCCTGAGTTTTCTGATGTTTCGATGTTTGTTAGAAAGATTCAATCCCATACACACTGTAAGAAATCGGCATTTGCCGGAAAAGGAGAATTTACTATGAAGTACGATTTCACCTCTATCATGGATCGCCATGGCAAGGACGCAACCGCTATCGATGGTCTGGGCTCGATGCCCGGCTTCACCCCCGACCTGCCCAAGGAAGGCTATGATGCTATTCCCATGTGGGTGGCAGACATGAACTTCCCCACCGTGCCCACCATCCCGGAAGCCATCATCGAGCGTGCAAAGCACCCGGCCTACGGCTACTTCCAGCCCTCCGATGAATACTTCGACTCCATCATCAAGTGGCACGAGACCCGCAACAATGTCAAGGGCCTGACCAAAGAGTGCATCGGCTACGAAAACGGCGTTCTGGGCGGTGTTGTATCTGCACTGACCTGCTATGCCGCCCCCGGTGATGCCGTGCTGCTGCACAGCCCCACCTATATCGGCTTCACTATGTGCATTGAGAACAACGGCTATAAGATCGTTCACAGCCCGCTGGTCAAGGATGAAAACGGTATCTGGCGGATGGACTACGAGGATATGGATACCAAGATCAAGGCAAACCACATCCACATTGCCGTGTTCTGCAGTCCTCACAATCCCTGCGGCCGTGTCTGGGAACGCTGGGAGATCGAGAAGGCCATGGAAGTCTACAAGGCCAACGATTGTATCGTGATCTCTGACGAGATCTGGTCTGATATCATTCTGGAAGGCCACAAGCACATTCCCACCCAGTCTGTCAGCGAAGATGCACGGATGCGCACTGTCGCTGTCTATGCTCCCTCCAAGACCTTCAACCTGGCCGGTCTGGTGGGCAGCTACCATATCATCTATAACCCCACCATCCGTGACCGCGTGGTTGCCAAGAGCAGCAAGCCCCACTATAACGATATGAACGTCCTGTCCATGCACGCCCTGATCGGTGCCTACAAGCCCGAGGGCTACGAGTGGGTCGATGAGCTGCGTGAGACCATTACCGGCAATGTGGATTACGCCTGCGATTACATCACAAAGCACTTTGAGGGTGTAACCGTCTCCAAGCCTCAGGGCACTTACATGCTGTTCGTGGACTGCACCGAATGGTGCGAGAAGCACGGCAAGACCATTCAGGAACTGGAAAAAGCCTGCTGGAACGTGGGCGTTGCGATCCAGGATGGCCGGATGTTCCACGGCCCCTGCTCTATCCGCATGAACCTTGCGCTGCCCCTGTCCCGCGTGAAAGAAGCTTTCGACCGTCTGGACAAGCACGTGTTCAACGGAGAGTGGGTGTGAGTTATGGCTGCTGAAACTGCTGCCCGCCTGACGGTGGGCGAGGTGATGCCCAACTTCACCTATGACACACCTTTTGCAACTGGTCTGACTCTGTCCGACACAGTGCAGAAGACCCCGAAAACAGCTCTGCTCTTCCTGCGCTACTACGGCTGCACCCTCTGCCAGTACGACATCCATCAGCTGGCCGAGAACTACCATCAGATCACCGATGTAGGCGGTCAAGTCATCGTTGTCCTGCAATCCGACCCCGCCGGGCTGGCGCAGGAGCTGCAGCCTGATACCTTCCCCTTCTCCATCCTGTGTGATCCGAAAGCCGCTCTGTATGAACGCTTTGGCATCCAGCCCGCAGCCTCTATGGCCAAGATGGCTGATGCCGGGACGATGTTGAAGATTGCCAAAGCAACTGCCGCAGGCTACAAGCACGGTGCCTACGAGGGCAACGAGCTGCAGCTGCCCGCCTGCTTTGTGGTGGACAAGGAGCGGAAGATCCTCTACGCACACTACGGCAAGAGCGCCGGAGACATCCCCGATGCCCGCACCCTGGCCAGCCTCCTCAAATGACATTTCTCCTTTTTTACCAGCATAACCTCTGAGACCCTCTTCTATCAGCAAGACAAACGCCGCATGGCTTCCTCCCCGGAGCACATGCGGCGTTTGTCTTTTCTGTTATCTCAAAAAGAAAGGAATTTCAAGCTTAGACCTTCTCAATGGTGATGGTCCACTCGCTGGTCATGGCCTCATCGGGCTCCAGCACCTCGTGCTTGCCCTCTTCGTTCACGCTGTTGGCCCAGCCGTTCCAGGGCTCCATGCAGACGAAGTTTTCGGCATCCTGCTGCCACAGCACACCGTTGGTAAAGCTCTCATCGGCATCCACGGTGACCTTGTGGCCGTTGCCCTTATCCGTAAAGGTCATGGGGAACTCCACGCCGGTCATCAGGCGGATGGAGTTGTCAGAACCTTCCTTGCGGGTCAGGGTGATCTTCTCGGGTGCGGCAGGCTGCTCGCCCTTGGCATCCTCGGAGCAGGTGGCGCACCTGATGTCAAAGTCCACATTCTCCAGAGCAGAGGCCACAAAGTAGGGATGATAGCCAAAGCTGAAGGGCATCGGAACATCGCCCTCATTGATCACAGTCATGCTCAGGGAAGCGGTGTTGCCCTGCAGGTTGTAGTTCATCAGGACAGTGAAATCGAAGGGGTAGAGGAACTTGGTCAGGGGGCTGGACTCCAGGATCAGGGTCACGCCGTCGGGGCCGACGCTCTCCACTTCCCAGGGGCACAGGTCAGCCATGCCGTGGATCTCCATGGGATAGGCCTGGCCGTTGAAGATGTGCACGCCGTTGTCGGGCTTGCCGCAGTTGGGGAACAGCACAGGGATGCCGAAGCGGGGGCGGTTGCACTCGCTGAAATTGGGGCGGCGGGTCCAGATGTACTCGTCGCCGTCCAGGGTAAAGCCGGTGACCATGCCGCCGCGCTCGGGGGTGATGGTCAGGGCAGTTTTTGCCACGGGGTCGGTGATGACATACTGCTCAAAGCATGCGCCGCCCTCGGTGACGTACTGGGTAGTGATCTGGTTCATAAGTTGTACCTCCATATCATTTGATACAAAAAGGCCGCCGTACGCGCAAAAAGCACGCACAGCAGCCATTTTCAATTAAAGAACAACGCCATCCTTGAAGATGGAGATCTCGCGGAAGCCGTGCTTCTCGGCCTTGGTCTGCTCACCGCCTGCAACGCGGATGACCAGATCCAGCAGGTCGCGGGCGGCCTCGTCGATGGTCTTTTCACCGTCCGCGATGACACCGGTGTTGAAGTCGATCCAGCCGGACTTCTTCTCGGCCAGCGGGGTGTTGGTGGAGATCTTCAGTGTGGGGGCCGGGGCAGAGAACGGGGTGCCGCGGCCGGTGGAGAAGAGGATCAGGTGAGCGCCTGCGGCGGTCATAGCCGTTGCGGACACCAGATCGTTGCCGGGGCCGTAGAGCATGTTCAGGCCCTTGGTCACCACGGGGTCACCGTAGCCGATGACATCCATGATGGGGGCGGTGCCGCCCTTCTGAACACAGCCGCAGCTCTTGTCCTCCAGGGTGGTGATGCCGCCCTGCTTGTTGCCCGGAGAGGGGTTGTCGTAAACCACCTCGTTGTGGCTGATGAAGTATTCCTTGAAGCCGTTGATCATGTGCTCGGCCTTGACGAATACCTCCTTGTTGATGCAGCGGTCCATCAGGAAGCCCTCGGCACCGAACATCTCGGGCACCTCTGTCAGGACAGTGGAACCGCCGCGCTGGCCCATCATGTCGGAGAAGCGGCCGATGGTGGGGTTGGCGGTGATGCCGGACAGGCCGTCCGAACCGCCGCACTTCATGCCGACCACCAGCTCGCTCACAGGGATAGGCTCACGCTTGAACTGACCGGCGTAAACAGCCAGCTCCTTCAGGATCTCACGGGCGGCGGTGAACTCGTCGTCCACATCCTGACAGGTCAGGAACTTGACCCGGTCGTGGTCATACTCGCCCAGCTCTTCCACGAACTGATCGTGCTGCAGGTTTTCGCAGCCCAGATGCAGCACCAGAACAGCGGCGGCATTGGGGTGGCGGACCAGCGCGGCCAGCAGCTTGCGGGTCTGGGCATGGTCGTGGCCGGTCTGGCTGCAGCCAAACGGATGGGTAAAGGTGTACAGGCCCTCAATGGAGCCGGTGACCAGATCCTGGTTGTCGTTCACCATCTTCTTGGCGATGTCGTTGACACAGCCGACCGTGGGAATGATCCAGATCTCGTTGCGGATGGCGGCACGGCCATCCTTGCGGCGGAAGCCCATAAAGGTCTCAGGCTCCACCTTAGGCAGGGGGGCCAGGTCGGGGGCGGGGTGATAGCTGTACTCCACCTCACCGGACAGGTTGGTGTGGACATTGTGGGTGTGCATCCAGGTACCCGGCTCGGCATCGGCGGTCGCGTGGCCGATGGGGAAACCGTACTTGATGACATTTTCACCGTTCTTGATGGGCTTTACTGCCATCTTGTGGCCCTGAGGGATATCCTCCAGTGCGGTCACGGCAAGGCCGTCCACCTCCACCAGAGTGCCCTTGGCAATGGGGTGCAGTGCAACTACCACGTTGTCAATGGGGCTGATATGAATCGCCTGCGGCATAGTTATTCTCCTTAATGACATTTACAAAGCACAAGGAGGCCGCTGCCCAAAGCAGCAGCCCCTTGTTGTGCAGGTGATATTCCAGCTTACAGGCAGCTCTTGTAGGCAGCTTCGGCACCCTGGGTGCGGATCAGCTCCAGATCAGCCAGAACAGCGGCCTCCAGGCCCTCGATCTTGGTCAGATCCTGATCCCACATCTGGGTGTTGGTCAGAACGGCGTGCACCAGCTGAGCGTCGGTGTCGTCCTTGTGTGCATAGTAGAAATCCAGTGCCCATGCGTCATCCTGGATCTTGTAGGTGTTGCCTGCGGGGCGCTTGCAGATCAGGCCGTCGGCAGTGCGCTCCTGGATATCACTGGAGTAGAAGGCAATGTAAGCGGCCAGAGACATGGTCAGGCACTTGGGCAGCTGCTTCTGCTCCTCGATATAAGCGAGGAAGGAGGGCATGTTGCGGGCCTTCCACTTAGAGGTGGAGTTCAGGGAGATGCTCATCAGCTCGTGGTTGACGAAGGGGTTGTTGAAGCGGTCCTCAACGGCGGAAGCGAACTCTTCCAGATCCTTCTTGTCCAGAGGCAGGGTGGGGATGATCTCCTCATGCAGCATCTTGTTCATAAAGCCGCGGACGGTATCGTTGTGCATGCAGTCACGGACGATGTCGAAGCCAGCCAGATATGCGCCCAGAACGAAGCCGGTGTGTGCACCATTCAGGATGCGGACCTTGCGCTTCTTGTAGGGGGTAACATCGGGCACGACCATGACGTTGACACCGGCCTTCTTGAACGGCAGCTTGTCCTCCAGACCTGCAGGGCCCTCGATGACCCACACGCCGAAGACTTCGCCGACATCCAGCACCTGATCATGGTAGCCGTTGGCCTCTTCCATGGCAGCCAGCTCCTTGGGGTCGCGGATGCGGCCCGGAACGATGCGGTCCACCAGAGTGGAGCAGAAGGTGTTGGCGTTGTTCATCCAATCGATGAAGCCAGCGTCGAGGTTCCAATCCTTGGCGTAGTTGTTGCAGCACTTCTTCAGCTCTTTGCCGTTGTTGTCGATCAGCTCGCAGCTCAGGATGACCAGACCCTTGTCCGCAGCACCGTTGAATGCCTTGTAGCGCTCGTACAGCACGCGGGTCAGCTTTGCGGGGAAGCTGTTGGGAGGAACCTGATCGAACTCACTGTCGCCCTGGGTGTAAGCGATGCCGGCCTCGGTGGTGTTGGATACAACCGTTTCCAGATCCTCAGAGCGGGCCAGAGCCAGCACTTCATCCCACTTGTCATCGATGTAGGGGCAGACACAGTCAGACACGCAGGAGATCACGCGCTTTGCATCCACCTTCTGGCCCTTCTCGCTGCCGCGCAGATACAGGGTGTACAGGCCCTCCTGCTCGTTGATCCAGTCAGCCATCTGGGGGAAGTTGCCGATGGGCTGCACCAACTTGACCTTGCCGTTGTAGCCAGCCTTCTCGTTGGCGATATCATAGAAATAGTCCACGAATGCGCGCAGGAAGTTACCCTCGCCAAACTGCATGACCTTGACAGGGGCATCCTTGAGGATGTAGCCGTTGTAGCCGGTCTCAGACAGAACCTTGTAATTCAGAGTTTCCATATCACGTGTTCTCCTTTTAGCTTGCTTTGCTTCTCTCCGGGGCACCCTTTTGTGCCCCGCACTCTGTCTCTATTGTATGCTGTTGTATACAAAGAAGTCAAGTGTTTTTTGCCAGATTTTTGGCCCAAAACAGGCCATTTTTATAAATTCCAGCGTTTTTTACAAGGAAAAGTCTGAAAATTTGTCAGTTTTTCAGTTGTATACATTATCGTTTTCCGCTATACTAAAGATAGGCTTAACGCGCCCTGCGTGGGCGCTGTTAAAGGCACCCCATAGTGATATATTAGTACATTAGAATGAAAAGGAGTTTTCGACCCATGAAAGCATTTATGGACAAGGAATTCATGCTCCAGTCTCCTGTGGCTCAGCATCTGTATCACACCTACGCTGCTGATATGCCCATCTGCGACTATCACTGCCATATCTCCCCGAAGGAGATCTACGAGAACCGCCGCTTTGAGAACATCGCTCAGGTGTGGCTGGGCGGCCGCCAGCCCGACGGCTCTCTGGCAGGCGACCACTACAAGTGGCGCGTGATGCGTTCCAACGGCGTGCCCGAGGAGTACATCACCGGCACCAAGCCCGACCGCGAGCGTTTCCAGAAGTTTGCCGAGGCTCTGCCCATGTGCGTTGGCAACCCCATGTACCACTGGTGCCACCTGGAGCTGCGCAAGTACTTCGGCTATCAGGGCGTGCTGAACGGCGACACCGCTGAGGAAGTCTGGAACCTGTGCAACGACAAGCTGCAGCACGACGACAGCATGACTGTCCGCGGCCTGATTGAGCAGTCCAATGTTGCTTTCATCGGCACCACCGACGACCCCATCGATGATCTGGCATGGCACAAGAAGATCAAGGAAGATCCTTCCATCAAGTTCACCGTTGCTCCCTCCTTCCGCCCCGACAAGGCCATCAACATCCAGAAGCCCGGCTTCGCGGAGTACATGGGCAAGCTGGCTCAGGCCGTTGGCAAGGAAAAGCTGGAGTGCATCAACTGCGTCACCGACGCTCTGACCCAGCGCATCGAGTTCTTTGCCGAGATGGGCTGCCGCGCATCTGACCATGGCCTGGACTATGTGCCCTACCGTGAGGCCACCAAGGAAGAGGTCAACGCCATCTACCAGAAGGCTATGGCCGGTGAGGCTGTGACCGCTGAAGAGGCTGAGAAGTACCAGACCTACATCCTGATCCACCTGGGCAAGCAGTATCACCGCCTGAACATCGCCATGCAGCTGCACTACAACTGCCTGCGCGGTGTCAATCGTAAGATGAACGCCCTGCTGGGACCCGATACCGGTTTCGACATGATCAACACTGCCAAGTGCGGCGGCGAGATCGCTGCTCTGCTGAGCGCCCTGAACGACACCGATGAGTGCCCCAAGGTCATCATCTACAGCCTGAACCCCGCTGACAACGAGCAGATCGGCACCATTCTGGGCTGCTTCCAGAATGATGAGATTCCCGGCAAGATCCAGCACGGCTCCGGCTGGTGGTTCAACGACCAGAAGATCGGCATGGAGAACCAGATG
>UMAG01033352.1_pt1 | contig 12876 bp, 10 predicted proteins | sample 1963651 | NCBI WGS metagenome assembly UMAG01 (sample SAMEA4835910, study PRJEB28245) | human gut metagenome | biome: gut microbiome; material: fecal sample | place: Denmark | collected 2008 | reverse complement strand
GAATAAAAAAGGCTGTCTGAAATCAGGACAGCCTTTTTCGTGTGTGCGCCATAATGATTCAGCAGAATATATTTCTTGCGTATTTTTGTGTGGTGTGATAATATATCCAGTGTGTAAAAACAAATGTCTTTAAAGAACGGACAGGTAAATTGATATGCAGAAACCAGTAACAGAGAAAAAGAAATATTTTGTAGTGAGGGAACGAGCAGTTCCGGAAGTCCTGCTGAAGGTTGTGGAGGCAAAGAAACTTCTGGACTCCGGCAAAGTGGACACTGTACAGGATGCAGCAGAGCGCACAGGAATCAGCAGAAGCTCCTTCTACAAATACAAAGATGATATTTTTCCATTTCATGAAGAGACAAGGGGAAAGACGATCACCTTTATTATCCAGATGGACGATGAACCGGGGCTTTTGTCGGTTGTCCTGCAGACGATTGCACGGTTTCATGGAAACATTCTCACCATTCATCAGAGTATTCCTATCAATGGGATTGCCACACTTACTCTGAGTGTGGACATTCTTCCGGGCGAGGGGGATGCAGAAGCAATGGTAGAGACGATTGAACAGAATGAAGGAATTCATTATCTGAAAATATTAGGCAGGGAGTAAAAGAAAATGATCAATGTAGCAATTTTAGGATATGGCACAGTTGGAAGCGGTGTATTTGAAGTATTAAATGAAAATAAAGAGAGCATTTCCAGACGTGCCGGACAGGAACTTCATGTAAAATATGTTCTGGATCTTCGTGATTTTCCGGGACAGCCGGTAGAGAAGGTTCTGGTCCATGATTATGAACAGATCGTCAGTGATCCGGAAGTAGATATTGTAGTAGAGGTTATGGGCGGTGTGGAGCCTGCTTATACTTTTGTAAAGAAGGCACTTCTGGCAGGAAAAAATGTCTGCACTTCCAATAAGGCTCTGGTTGCAAAGCATGGCCGCGAGCTGATGGATATTGCAAAGGAAAAGAGCATTAACTTCTTATTTGAAGCAAGCTGTGGCGGCGGAATCCCGATCATTCGTGTCATCAATTCTTCCCTTACAGGAGATGAGATTGACGAAGTAACAGGTATCCTGAACGGAACTACCAACTACATGCTTTATAAGATGAGCACAGAAGGCTGTGAATTTGATACTGTATTAAAGGAAGCACAGCAGAAGGGTTATGCAGAGGCAGATCCTACCGCCGACGTGGAAGGATACGATGCATGCCGTAAGATCGCAATTCTTTCCTCTCTTGCTTATGAGAGATATTTTGATTTTGAAGATATTTATACAGAGGGAATTACAAAGATCACACCTGAAGATATGGAGTATGCTGCGAAGCTTGGCAGAACCATCAAACTTCTTGGAACCAGCCGCAGACTGGCAGATGGAACCTGTTATGCAATGGTAGCACCGTTTATGCTCGGCCAGAACAGCCCTCTTTACAGTGTAAATGATGTGTTTAATGCAGTATTTGTACATGGAAATATGCTTGGAGATGCCATGTTCTATGGAAGCGGTGCAGGTAAACTGCCTACAGCAAGTGCTGTAGTTGGTGATATTGTGGATGCTGCAAAACATCTCCATGTTAACATTGTGACAAACTGGAACAGCACTCCGGCAGTACTGAAACCACTGGATGAAGTGACAGGAAGATTTTTTGTGAGAATTAAAAAAGAAGCAGCAGAAGAAGCGAAGAAGGTATTTGGTGATGTTGAGATCATCAGCCTGGGACAGCTTCCACAGGAATGTGCATTTATCACTGATGAAATGACACAGGGAGCATTTGAAGAGAAACTGGCTCAGATCGGAGATCAGGTACTTGCAAAGATTCGAGTTAAAGATTGATAAACTGACAGATTTCGTGTATCATATAGTGTGCCTGATAAGGTGGACACTGATACAATACTTCAGATAAATATTTGTACAGTGATTACTGTAAACAGAACAGGAAAGGGAAGATATGAGAATCTTCTCTTTCCTGTAAACTTATTATGGAGGAAGTAAAACAATGTTGATTGTCAAGAAATTTGGCGGTACATCGGTTGCAAATAAAGAACGTATCTTTAATGTTGCCAACCGCTGTATAGAAGAGTACAGAAAAGGAAATGACGTGGTTGTCGTTCTGTCCGCAATGGGGAAATATACGGATGAACTGATCACTATGGCAAAGGATGTCAATGAGAAGCCGCCGAAAAGAGAGATGGATATGCTCTTTACCATTGGAGAACAGATGTCTGTTGCACTGATGGCAATGGCGATGGATAAACTGGGAGTTCCTGCGGTTTCCCTGAATGCTTTTCAGGTTTCCATGCATACGACAAGCAGTCATGGAAATGCACGTTTAAAAAGAATTGATACAGAGCGTATCAGAAGAGAGCTGGACAGCAAAAAGATTGTAATAGTTACCGGCTTCCAGGGAGTTGACAAGTATGATGATTATACGACTCTTGGAAGAGGCGGTTCTGACACAACAGCGGTTGCTCTTGCGGCTGCTCTTCATGCAGATGCCTGTGAAATCTATACAGATGTAGATGGTGTTTACACAGCAGATCCGCGTAAGGTTCCGAAAGCAAGAAAGCTCAAAGAGATCACTTACGATGAAATGCTTGACCTTGCGACTCTCGGGGCAGGTGTGCTTCACAACCGTTCTGTGGAGATGGCGAAGAAATATGGCGTGCCGCTTGTGGTACGTTCAAGTTTAAACAACAGTGAAGGAACTGTGGTAAAGGAGGAAGTTACAGTGGAGAGAATGTTGATCAGCGGTGTTGCGCTGGATACAGATGCAGTGAGAATTGCGGTAATCGGATTAAAGGATGAGCCGGGTGTAGCTTTTAAATTATTTGATACCCTTGCGAAGAAGAATATTAATGTAGATGTGATCCTGCAGTCTATCGGACGTGCGGGCAGAAAGGATATTTCTTTCACAGTCGATGGAAATGATCTGGATGATGCAGTTGCAGTTCTGGATGCAAATCAGGCAAGACTTGGATTTGCAGAGCTTCATTCTGAGAGAAATATTGCGAAGCTTTCCATCGTAGGTGCAGGAATGATGAGTAATCCCGGAGTAGCTGCAAAGATGTTTGAGAGCCTCTATAATGAGGGCGTAAACATCAACATGATTTCTACATCCGAGATTCGTGTGACAGTTCTGATCAATGAAAAGGACGGCGTGCGCGCAATGAATGCGGTACATGATGCCTTTGGTCTGGCAGACTGATTTAGGAGAATTACATGACATCGAGACGTGAATTAAAAAACTATGCGAAGCAGGCCATGTCAGGAAAATATGGGATACTGATCTTGGCATTTGTTGCAGTTCAGGCGCTGGCCCTGATCAGCAGCATGATATCTTCGGCTTTATTTCCGGGAGAGGAAACAATTGATATTGTGTTGTCGTATGCATTTACATTTATTCTGACTCTGCTGATCAATGTGGTAGCGGCAGGTATGAATTATATGTATCTGAATATTGCCAGAGGGAAAGCATATTCATTAAATGATCTGTTTTATTTTTACAGACATCACCCGGACAGAGTGATCGTTGCCGGATTTTTTATGGCAGTACTGAATCTGCTTACCATGCTGCCCTATACGATTTACAGTAATGCGAATCTTCCGGGTGAAGATGCTTCTGTGGAGGTGCTGATTACCTGGCTGTATACAGGTGTTGTTCTGATGATCGTTGGAATGATTGTTTATCAGATTCTGGTCATTCCTCTGGAGATGACTTATTATATTCTGGCAGATAAGCCGGAATTGAAAAGTACAGAGGCTATGAAAGAGAGTCTGGAGATGATGCATGGAAACTTCGGAAGATATCTGATGCTGAAGATAAGCTTTATCCCATTGATGTTTCTTTCTGTTTTTACATTCTATATTGCACTCTTGTGGATATTTCCATATATGGCCATGACAGAAGTAATGTTCTATCGTGATCTGACAGGGGAGCTTAAAGTGCAGAAAGAGGAAGAAGAACGTGTGGCACGAGACTATGTGAATCCCATGTTTGACAGCTATTCACAGAACGAACAGCCACAGGAAGATCAGACGCATCCGCAGCAGTTCTGGAGTGTGACAGGTGATTCATCAGTGGCTTCGGATGAGAACAAAGAAGTGCAGAATAATGCAGCAAGTGAGAATACCCAGGATAGTTTGTATGGTTCTGTGGAAAATAATAGAACGACACAGGATAACCCATATGATTCTTCAGAGAGTAAAGAAGTACAGGACAGCCTGCAGAGTCAGACAATTCCGGAAGAGGAAGAAGATAACGAACCAAAACCATGGGATGAATACTTCAATAGCTTGAAATAAAATCATAATATGAAAGACCTTTAACTGACACAATGTAAAAATGTTGATAAAGGTCTTTTTTATTTTTATTAATTTGGTTTTACTGAATTTTCTCATTTATAATGGTGGAAAAAGCTTATACGTAAATGGTATAATAGGAATAATTGCTGGTAGCATAAATATATTTGAGGAAGGTTTTTACAATTATGAACACAAATGAAATCAGTGGAAAACGTCAGATGGAGTTTCTGGCGGAGTTTGATTATATCAGAGAGGCAGGAACTGTAGGAGAGGAAAAAGCAGCAACGATTATTCAGGAAACATTGAATAGTTTTGGTGTGGAGAACCATCTGGAAGAGTTTTGTTTTGAAACTTTTCAGGTAAAAAAGGCGAAGCTTACGATAACGGAACCATATGCAAAAGAATACATCGTAACCGGATATGGAAGATGTGCCAATACAGATGAGAATGGACGGAATGAATCTTTTTTGTATGTGGAGAATGCTGATGAGATCAGCCTCGCAAATGCCAGAGGAAAAATTGTTATGGTAAATGACCCGGTAAGAAAGGAACTGTACCAGAAACTGGTGAAAGCAGGTGTAGCCGGTTTTATCAGTATTGCCGGTTCCCCATTGGACGAGGGCGTAGATTTGACACCGCGTGCATACAGCTTACCGAAGAATCTGCCAGGTGAAGAGAAAAAAGCAGCCGGGATAGAAGCGGCAAATTACGATAACAGAATTCCGGGTGTAAGCATTCATTATAAAGATGCTGTCGAACTAGTGACAAGAGGGGCAGCTAAGGCTTGCCTGTCCGTAGAACAGGAGACAGTGACACGTACATCCCGAAATGTAGTGGCACGAATCAAAGGAACAGATAAAGCAGAGGAGATCCTGACTCTTACTGCACACTATGATTCAGTACCGGAGGGACCTGGTGCTTACGATAATATGTCCGGTGCCGCGATCATCATGGAACTTTGCAGATATTTCAAAGAACACAGACCACGCAGAACAATGGAATTCGTATGGTTTGGTGCAGAAGAGAAAGGTCTGCTTGGAAGTCGGAACTATATTAAAGAACATGAAACAGAACTTCCGGCTCATCGTTTCAATATGAATGTAGACCTCGCAGGACAGCTTGTGGGCGGAACGGTTGTAGGAGTGACAGGTGATGCGTCAATCTGCAATATGATCACATATATGGCTCATGAGACAGGAATCGGCATGTCTACAAAGAATCAGATCTGGGGAAGCGATTCTAACACCTTTGCGTGGAAAGGTATTCCGGCTATGACATTAAACAGGGATGGATTTGGCATGCATACACGTCATGATACCATTGCACTGCTGTCGGACTGGTCGTTGGAGAGAAGCGCGATTTTACTGGGGCATATCGCGGACAGACTGGGAAACATCGAAATTTTTCCGTTTGAACGGAAAGTGCCGGAAGAGTTTATCAGACAACTGGATGAATATTTTGGCTAATGTTATTCCGGCAGTATGTATCATATTGGCAGAATCAATCCCACACTTGACAAATGAACGCCAGATTGATACCCTATCACAAGAGCGTTTTTTATGCTATAGAAGAAAAACAATGTGGATGCAAGGGTCGATTACACGTATCTGCATTCTGAAAAGCAACAAGAGGAGATAAAAAATTAATGGATATTATTCAGGTAATCACACAGGAATTGAAAGTGGAGAAATGGCAGGTAGAAGCCGCAGTCAAATTAATTGACGAAGGCAACACCATCCCATTCATTTCCCGATACAGAAAAGAAGCAACAGGTTCCCTTAATGATGAGCAGCTTCGTACACTCTTTGAGAGACTGACGTATCTGAGAAATCTGGAAGATAAGAAGAATCAGGTATTAAAGAGCATCGAAGACCAGGGCAAGCTGACTGAGGAACTGAAGAAACAGATTCTGGATGCCCAGACACTGGTTGTAGTAGAGGACTTATACAGACCATATCGCCCGAAACGTCGTACCCGTGCGACAATTGCCAAAGAGAAAGGGCTGGAACCACTGGCAGATATCATTCTTCTGCAGATGACAGAAAAGCCGGTAGAAGAGGAAGCCAGGGCGTATGTCTCCGAAGAAAAGGGTGTTAAGAATGTTGCAGAAGCATTGAACGGAGCTAAAGATATTATTGCAGAGCGTATTTCCGATGAAGCAGACTATCGTATCTACATCCGTAACCTGACAACAAAGAACGGAAGTATTTCTTCCACAGCAAAGAATGCGGAAACTCAGTCTGTATATGAGATGTATTATGAATTTGAGGAGCCGGTCAGGAAATTGGCAGGACACCGTATTCTTGCGTTAAACCGTGGTGAGAAAGAGAAATTTATCACTGTTAAAGTAAATGCACCGGAGGAAGACATCCTTCGTTATTTAAATAAGAGAGTGATCAAAAAAGACAACCCGAATACAACTCCGATTCTGAAAGCAGTTGTAGAAGACAGTTACAAACGTCTGATCGGACCGGCTATCGAGCGAGAAATCCGCAGTGACCTTACTGATAAGGCAGAAGACGGCGCGATCCATGTATTCGGCAAGAATCTGGAACAGCTTCTGATGCAGCCTCCAATCGCAGGCAAAGTCGTACTTGGATGGGACCCTGCGTTCCGTACAGGCTGTAAGCTGGCAGTTGTAGATGCAACAGGTAAAGTTCTGGATACAACAGTTGTCTATCCCACAGCTCCGACTACTGAAAAAAAGATCCGTGCTGCCAAGGATACAGTGGAAGGTATGATCGAAAAATACGGTGTATCCCTTATTTCAGTAGGAAACGGTACAGCATGTCGTGAATCCGAGCAGGTGATCGTAGATATGCTCAAAGAAATCCCGGAAAAAAAGGTGCAGTATGTTATCACAAATGAGGCAGGAGCATCTGTGTATTCTGCAAGCAAACTGGCTACAGAGGAATTCCCGAACTTTGATGTAGGACAGAGAAGTGCGGCTTCCATTGCAAGACGTGTACAGGATCCGCTTGCAGAACTGGTTAAGATTGATCCGAAATCTATCGGTGTGGGTCAGTATCAGCATGATATGAACCAGAAGAAACTGGATGAAGCATTAAGCGGCGTTGTAGAAGACAGCGTAAATAAAGTTGGTGTAGATTTAAATACAGCATCTGCATCTCTGCTTGAGTATATTTCCGGTATCAGCAAAGCAATTGCCAAAAATATCGTAGCTTACAGAGAAGAGAACGGTCAGTTTACAGACAGAAAAGAACTTCTCAAAGTAGCGAAATTAGGACCGAAGGCATTTGAACAGTGTGCAGGTTTCATGCGTATTTCAGGTGGAAAGAATCCTCTGGATGCAACAAGTGTACATCCTGAGAGCTATGAAGCAGCATCTGCACTTCTTTCAAAACTTGGATATAAGCCAAATGATGTTGTGGCAGGAAATCTCCTTGGACTTTCCCTGCAGGTAAAAGACTATAAGAAGATGGCAGCAGAACTGGGAATCGGTGAGATCACACTTCGTGATATTGTAAAGGAACTGGAGAAACCGGCCCGTGATCCTCGTGATGACATGCCGAAACCGATCCTTCGTTCAGACGTTCTTGAAATGAAAGATCTGAAAGAAGGAATGGTGCTGAAGGGAACTGTCCGTAATGTTATTGATTTCGGTGCATTTGTAGATATCGGTGTACATCAGGACGGTCTGGTGCACATTTCCGAGATGACAGAGAGATTTATCAAACATCCTCTGGAAGCGGTGAGTGTAGGGGATATCGTAGATGTAAGAGTAATCGGAGTTGATATGAAGAAAAAACGTATCAGCTTATCCATGAAAGGATTAAATAAATAACATCAATAAAACAGGGATTACCACTGCAGACCGGATATCTGCAGGAGTGATCCCTGTTTTTGGGGGTACTGCTGTCTGCAGTAACAGTTATTCTGTTTCCCGGTGTGATGTGAGGTGTTCTTCAAGGCTGCGTGCTGCAATGCTCTGTGGCCTTTTTACATTGCGGATCAGACAGATCTTTCGTTCAGGAAGAGGCTCTTCAATGGGAATCTGGACGATTTTCCCCTGAGCAATATGTTCAGCAGCAAGCTCTTCAGGGAAGAATCCGATTCCCAGGTTGTGCTGCACCATAGGGAAGATCTGGTCAGTAGTTGCCACTTCCATATCAGGTGAGAAGGGAAGGTTATGGCGCATAAAATACTGTGTATATAATTCTCTTGTACTGCTTCCGGGAGCAATCCCGATCAGAGGGATATCCTGCAGATCCTGAAGACAGTGTTTGTTGGAAGCTGTTTCCGCATATTCCTCTCCACCTATAAGGATCTCGCGGAAAGAATAGAGGGGAATTCTCTGAAGTGGTTTTTTCAGAGCGACAGGTGTGGTAACTACTGCAAAGTCTACCAGACCGTTTTCCAGTGCCTGAACTGCCTGTGGTGTGGAATGATTAGAAATCCTCAGCTTCACATGTGGATAACGGTGATGAAAGACTTCCAGTTCGTTCAGCAGGAATAAACGCAGTGCGATTTCACTGGCACCAATATTTACAAGTCCGCTTTCCAGACCTTTATCTTTGAGAAGTTCATTTTCTCCTGATACAAGCTGTTCTATTGCAATTGATACATGTTCAAAAAGTCTTTCTCCTTCAATGGTCAGCTGTACTCCGCGATTGGAACGGATAAAAAGTTTACATCCCAGCTCATTCTCCAGAATATTCATACACCGGGTAATGTTAGGCTGATTGTTTCCCATAACGTCGGCTGCTTTGGAAAAACTCTTATACTGGGCAACATAGTAAAAAATACGATAATAATCAAGAATCATGATACAGTCGGCTCCTTATGCTATATAAAAATAGAATATCTGATATAGAAAAATAACGTTTGTATATCAATGTGTGAATCAGTATAATACGACTGGGTCAAAAAATCAATATAAAAGTCCTGACAATAGGACGGAGACCAAAAGGAAAGGGAGGTTACCGAATATGACAACAGCAAATAAGACAATTAAGATCAATGACGTAGAGGCAGCAAAGAAACTGGTCTGTGCGGCAGTCAGATGTCCATTTGATATTGACATTGTATCTAAAGGAAAAATTTTTATTGATGCCAAATCTATTCTCGGAGTATTAAGCCTTGATGTGGAAGAACCTCTGGAACTTAAATATGATGGTTATGATGAGGATTTTGAATCAGTGATCGCAGGTCTGGCATGTTAAGATTAAAGAAAGGAATTCGCAGGTGCAGATGACATCTACAAATCTTCTATATATTTATGTGATTATCATTAATGTAGTCACATTTTTTATCTATGGCTTGGATAAAAGCAGGGCAAAAGCCGGACAGTGGCGCATACCGGAAGCGCAGCTGATATTTCTGGCGGTGATCGGAGGGTCGGTGGGAGCTCTGGCCGGTATGAAGGTATTTCATCATAAAACAAGAAAGCCGAAATTTAAGACAGGAGTTCCGGCGATACTGATTATTCAACTAATTATTTATTTTCTGTTTTCGGGAAATGAGGGGATTATTCTGCGCTTATAGCAATCCTTATAAATAATGCATATTGATTTTAGCTCATCAGAGCGTGAAATCCTGTGTCAGTAAAGCGGATATATTGTCCGCTTTCTTTTTTTGCCCGAATAAAATTGATTGTTACAGAGAATGAGGTATGTTATGCTACTCTTATATGAGAATTGCGGGATCTGTAAAGCAGCGGAGTAATTCGTAGATATCAAGTCAGGGGAAAGACATCTTTTAACCCTGATATTATATGAAAAGCTGCCTGTTAAATGAAAGAAGGGCAGAAAAATAATACATGACAAAAATATAAGAGAGCAGGTGAAAAATATTGGACCAGGAAATTCAGGAGGCAAAAAGTTTATATTACAGCTATAAGCAGTATTTTTCAGACTATCTTCCGGCTTTGACGAAACTGGGGCTGAAAGTAGTAATGGCATTGCTGGTATTTGTGGGCGGGCGCAAAGTGATCCAGTGGTTTGTTTCTTTCATAAAGAAGTCCATGGAGCGTGCGTCTGTAGACAAAGGTGTGATCCAGTTTACAGGGTCGCTGTTGAGAATTGTACTTTACATTTTGCTGGTATTTAGCATTGCCACTCATTTTGGTGTAAAGGAATCCTCTATTGCAGCACTGCTTGGTACTGCCGGTGTAACGGTAGGTCTTGCATTGCAGGGCGGCCTTGCAAATATCGCAGGCGGGATCATGCTTCTGATCTTCAAACCATTTCAGGTGGGGGATTATATCATTATCGCACAGCAGAATGGGTGCGAAGGAACGGTATACAAAATAGAAATCTGTTATACAACTCTGATTTCCATAGATAACAAACACATTGTAATCCCAAATGGAACGCTGTCCGGCAGCATTATTACAAATGTAACTGCCAGAGATCTTCGTAAGCTGGAGATCAAAGTAGGAATTTCTTATGATTCAGACATTAAGAAAGCAAAAGCAATCCTGGAAGAAATCCTTCATAATGATGAAGATACGAAAGACGACCAGGGAATGGTGGTGTTTGTAGATGAGCTTGGAGAGAGCGCAGTGGTCATGGGCCTGCGTGTGTGGGTGGCTACGGAGAAATACTGGCCTGCCAGGTGGCGGCTTAATGAACTGATCAAAGAAGCATTTGATGCAAACGGAATTGAAATCCCGTACAATCAGTTACAGGTTCATGTGAAGAAACAGATATGATAACAACATAAGTCCTCTGAACCAACTATAAGGTTTAGAGGATTTATTGTTTGTACAGATTATAGCCAAATAATACCAAACAAGAATAAATAATCCTTGATCGATAGTGATTTATACCAATTTTACTGTCAGATATTGGTATAATACCACCAAAATAATATAAAATACGACAAAATAATTGACAATAGGACAACAGATTGCTATACTGGAGTCAAGTTAAACAACTAAGTGTTTTTATGAAGATGCAAAGGCGCATGTAAGTAAATGGATTGCTGCACGATTTTTATACATTGCAAAGACGCAAAAATATAAAAACACTTTTTTTGTACCCCAAATTAACTTCGTGATTGTAACTAAGTAACAATGTACAGAAAGAAAAGGAGAGAAAACTATGAAAATGTACAAAAAAGTTATGGCAGCAGCTCTTGCAGGAGTAATGACAGTTTCCATGTCCGCTACAGCATTTGCAGCAGATGATGACGGCTATATTCTCAAAGCCACAAATGAAGATTCCAAATCATCCGACAATGATCTGGTGATCGCAATCGAAGGAAGCGTAAGCTCCATGGATCCGGCAAACATTCCGGATACAAACGCAATCTCTGCTACACGTGGTGTATACGAGACACTGGTTTCTTTTGATGAGAACCAGGAATTAACAGGCAAACTTGCTGAATCATGGGAAGTTTCCGATGACTCTCTTACTTATACTTTCAAACTTCGTCAGGGCGTTAAATTCCAGGACGGAACAGACTTCAATGCAGCAGCAGTTAAAGCAAACTACGATCGTGTAGTTAACAAAGACAACAACCTTCGTCAAAGAAGAACATTTATCGTAACTAACGAAGACGGATCTGAAACACCTCGTGTAGACAGCATTGAAACACCGGATGATTACACACTGGTTATCAAACTGACACAGGCATGGGCACCATTTATCAACCGTCTGACACAGTTCTGTATCATCAGCCCTGCAGCTCTTGAAGAGTATGGCAATGATATCATGAACCATCCATGCGGAACCGGCCCATATGTATGTACAGAATGGGAAGAGGGAGACCACACAAGCTTTAAGCGCAATGATGATTATTGGGGAGACAAACCGGGCGTTGACACTGTAACAATCAAAGAGGTTCCGGAAGCAGGTGCACGTACAGCTATGCTTCAGACAGGTGAAGCAGACTTCATCTATCCTACACCGTCTGACCAGATCGAAGCAATCAAAGGAACAGACGATGTAAATATCCTTACAACAGACTCTAACATCATGAGATATGTAACTCTGAACATGGATCTGGAACAGCTTTCTGATGTAAAAGTACGTCAGGCTATGAACTATGCGATTGACAAAGATGCATACATCCAGTTAATGTATTCCGGATACGGAAAACCGGCTACATCTGTAGTTCCATCTATCATCGGCGGATATGAAGAGCAGGAAGCTTACGCATATGATGTAGACAAAGCAAAAGAACTTATGAAAGAAGCCGGATACGAAGACGGATTCAAACTTACTCTGTGGGGCGATAACACAACACAGGAAATCAAAGGTATGACATTTATTTCCCAGCAGCTTGCTCAGATCGGTATCGAAGTTGACGTTCAGCCAATGGAGCCTGCAACTGTAAGTGACAAGATTTATGTTGACAAAGAAGATGCTGAGATCAATATGTGGTATGTAAACTGGTCTGCATCTGACTTCACAATGGATGGTTCTTTACGTTCCCTGCTTTACAGCACAATGTGCCCTCCTACAAGTGCAAACACAGCATATTTCAACGATGCTGATTTTGATAAAGATATGGATGAAGGTCTTGCAACAGCTAACGAAGAAGAACAGGCTAAATACTATAGCGATGCTCAGAAGATCGCATGGGAAGCATGCCCGTGGTTATTCCTTGGC
>UMAG01029453.1_pt1 | contig 12885 bp, 5 predicted proteins | sample 1963651 | NCBI WGS metagenome assembly UMAG01 (sample SAMEA4835910, study PRJEB28245) | human gut metagenome | biome: gut microbiome; material: fecal sample | place: Denmark | collected 2008 | reverse complement strand
TCAGGTAGTGAAATTGCGCCGAACAAGATTATTGAAAGCACACAAAATAATATTGATAACAAAAAGCTCGGCGCAGAAGCAAAAGCACAAAGCAACAGCGATATTCAGGCGATTATAGATGAGGGGCTTTCAAAGAATAAAAACAGCAAGGCATATAAATATGCCGAGGAATTGCAGGCAAAGGTTAAGACAAGTCAAGCAAACGGTGATGTACTTGCCGGCGCTTCTATTTATGATGAAGCTGATTACAGTAAGATTAATGAAAAAAGGCTCGGACAGCTTCAAACAGAGATAGTGAAAGAGGGTTTTAAGGAAAACATTGCTACGGCAATTGAGGGTGAAAAAAACGAGGACAGAATAAATAAGGCCATAAGCAAAATGGTTAATGGCTTTGAATTGAGCCGATATGATGTCAAGGTGATTAAGGATAGTGAAAAAGCTATTAATGCCATAAATGAACAGTTTGGCTCAGACTTTACCGAAAAAGATATCAGCAACGATTCGCTTGAAGCATTGTCGGCTAAGCTTAAGAACGGCTATACAGATTATAGCTTTACTTATGGCGGCTACAGCAAGTATCAGCAAAGGGCAGAGAACGCTCAAAATGCTGTTTTAGAGGAAAACACACCAAACGTATCGGAATATACGCAAAAGCCTGCAGAAACGTTAACAGCAGAACAACAGAGCAACGACCTTAAATATAATGTTAATGCTGTTGCTATTGCGTCAAACGGAAATCAAGCGGCGGTAAAAATCTATGGCAGGCACCCATTTGAGGTCAGCGCCGACCGCAGCAATATCAAGCTTAAAACCTCAGCCGGCGATATAGATTACAACAATATTTCATTTGAAAATCAAACGCAGCAGGTCCTTACAAATGAAATTATAAATAAAAACTTCGGTAACTCCGGGGCGAATGCCGTTTATGTCAATTTTGACCCGAATAATTTAAAGGGCGCAAGTGTGAGTACGTATGTATCTCAGGCGAAAATGCTTTATGATTTGGGCGTTGCAAAGCCTGATGTGCCGTTTAATGAATTCGTTATGAGAAACCCGGCTTTTTATCCTGCCGTTAAATTCCTCGGCGATAAGGCGATTAATATTTACCGTTCGGGACAAACGGACGCTAAAAGCTATGACGCTTATATCGAGGAGCAGAGGAAAAATAAAAAATCACCTACAAAAGCCACAAGGCATATTGAAGGTGAATACAAGAATATTTCTGACAGCGACAGTACGATTGATGATGTCTTTACCGAGGTTGCAAGGAAAACAAGAGTGGATATCGAAAGACACTCCGATGGCAGACAGGGTGGAAACGGTCAGTTTATTCCGTCGCTTGCTAAAATTATCATTAATGCAGACGGTAGCGGTGAGTATAATGCACTTATTCACGAACTTGGCGAGTTTGGGCTTGCTTATAATGAGCAGGAATACAAAAACGTGCAATCTGCTATTCGTGATTGGTATGTCAGCTACAAGGGCGCAGATAATTTTAACTCTCTTGTTGACGCTTATATCGATACATATACTAAGGCTGAGGGGTCAAAGACAAGAGCCGAGGCGATTGACGAGCTTACCAACGACGCTGTATCTGGTCTTTTCTCTACAGATGAGGGCGTTGAGCAGTTTGCAAAGTGGCTTAGTGACAACAAAACCGAGGCTGAAAAGAAAAGTATTATTGAAACAATCGCAGATTTCCTTAAGTCTGTTATTGAAAAAATTAAAAGTGTGATTGCTACTTCTAATTTGCAGACGGCTGCAAGGAACGCTATGGAAATGGAACAAAAGAGAGCCGACCATATCCGCAAGCAGTTTCTCGATATGCTTGATAATGCAAGCAATAATCTTTATAACGGTACCGAGGTTGAGGAAAATACTAAAAATTCTGTAACTCTCGGTAAATTTGCTGATGTTGATATTAATTCTAACGAGAAATTAGAAAAGTATGGTATACCAAATACAGCAAGAACCCTTAATGATTTTGTTAATATTCAAAAAAGAGTTATATCAACTCTTGATAACGATAACTTTTTCAATCAAAACAATAAAAATATTGTTGTAAATGCAGATACAGATATTGTAGTTGCAATAACAAAAGACGGAATTAGGGAAACTTTATCAACTGAAAAACGATATTTTTCTTTGCCGAGAAAAATTAAAACTGCAAAAATTGCCGTTATTGATAATTTACCGGATATGATTAGATATGCAGAGGTGGTTAACGAAAATGAAAAAAACTACCACTCAAAAAAGGGTAGCTCATTTTTGGTTTTAAGTCATCCGGCAATAGTTGACGGCGAAAATTATAATGTGGAAATAAAAATAAAGAAAACTCCTGTTGAAAATAAGTTTTATATTCATAATATGAATTTGCAAAATAAAAACGAGACAGTCGCATTGAACGCAAAGGATAAAATACCCAGAGGTTATAATAACGACGAACTGTCTCGCACAGATAATATAGCAAATAATGCTTCAAATGTCAATAATAATGAAACAAAATTTTCACTTGATATACCTATTGAGGAAACAAAGGAACTTGTTGCAATTCATAATACTACCGAAAGTAAACTGCTCAGTGCATTAGAACTCGGCGGTTTACCAAGTCCGTCGATAGCAATAATGAAAGCACAAAATATCAGCGCAAATAATGAATTTGGCGATATTTCACTTGTTTTTGATAAAAAGACTATTGACCCACAAGAAAGTAATGCAAATAAGGTTTATTCTTCTGACGCTTATACTCCGATATCAGTTAAAGCCGAACACAAACTTAATGAAAAGAAAGCATGGGATTTATATAGCAAAATAAACAATCTTGTAAAGCAAAAACTTGCATATAAGCCTAATGCTTCATTATTTCATCCTGATAATTTCAAAGACCAAGTTGACAGCGCAGGAAGTATTGCCGAATTAGTTAATAAGTATAAAAATGATTATGCTTTAAAGGAGCTATATTTGGCAGACAAGTCTGAGCCAGTTAGAGATATTGTTCAAAGAGAAAAGAAAACAACTCTTACAAGCGAAGATACTGACGTTTTCGATTTCCTTAATGATAATATAAAAGATACGCTTCAGGAAATTGAAAACAAACCGTTACTTCCGAGTAAATTATGGGTTGAAAGATACGATAGCAAGATAAAGCAATCAATCGCTGATTACTATAAATCCTTAATTCCCGGTATAAGTGATGAGAACATAGATAACATTTTCAACAATTCGGGTGAAATTAAGACGGCGTTTCAAAGAAAAGCTTTTGTGAAAAAGGCTATCGATTATTTGAAAAACGGAGCTGAAAAAGTTGAACTCGTTTCAGATGATGAGGCAACACATAATCTTATTGATGATAAAATTAATCAAAAGGAATATGAAAGCTGGCTTAATGATTTATTTGACGGTGTTGTAGAGAAAAAGGGTATTTGGAAAGGCAATGACCCTTTTGACGAATCAGGTGAACGAAAGAATTGGGAAATTCTGTATTGGGATTATAACCTTGAAAATATCGTTAAGGCAATGAATAATCAAAATGCTCAGGGCGGCAATTTTCTCGTCAGCAATATAATCGGTGGCTCAGCGAAGAAATATAACAATCTTGATGAAGTGAGAAATGATGAATCACGACTTCAAAATGTTAATGATGAAGAATACAATCAAATACGTAATAATCTTTATAAAAGATTTCGAGAAATTGCCCAAAGTATGACAAAAAACGATAACCCATTTGCTGTGGCTGATATTATCGTTGACGGTGTTGCAAAAACAGAAACAAAATCAGGGCTTGCAAATTATTTGAAAACCGAGCTTAAAGGCTGGGCTAATTACAGTGATATGGCGGTTGATGATATTTGGACCCTCGTTAATGATATTCGTGCATTACCAACGAGCTATTTTGAAGCAAAACCGCAAAGAGCCGTTTATTTTAACGAAGTATATACTGCTGTTATTCCTGATAATGCAAGTCAAAAGTTGAAAAATGCATTAAAAAATGCAGGCGTTTCGTATGCAGAATATAAAGCAAATAACGAGCAGAGCCGACTTGATGTTGTTAATTCGCTTGAAGATATTAGATTTTCTCGTGATGTTAATATTGACGAGTTTGACGAAAGGGAATATACTAATGTTAAGCTATCAAAAGCAGAGTATAATAAGCTTTATTCCGAGGCATTAACATGGGATTCTGACAAAGTCGGTAAAGTATGTCATAAATATCTTGGCGGAATGCATTATTGTTATGTGTTTGATAATGATTATAATTTGATTGTTTTAGATAAAGATGTATCAAAGAATATACATGAAAGAAGGGATATAAATAATGTTAACTCAGATAGAAGAAATATTAGTGGCAGATATGAAATATTTGAAGATTTCGACGGATACAATAATAGCAGTATTAGATATGTTGAAAACAGAAGAACAACAACAAACAATGATAAACTCGATAAAGAGAAGATACAACGAGAAAGGGACGGTTACGGAAGAGGAAATTTTGAAGATGTTAATTATGATAAGACATCCGAAGAAAAATACTCAAGAGATGTAGACTATGCCGAGTATGCAGAGCTTAAGCGTGAAAACAAGCACCTTAAGGAAATTAACGAGGTTTTAAAACACCAATTTGAGCTTACTAACGGCAGAGAGGTAAGCACAAACTCGTTATTAATTGCAGCAAGAAAAATCATTAAGCTTACGCCTACACGTATGACAGGCGTTGATGTGGAAAAGGAAATGAAAAGCTGGCACACGCTCGACACTTCTCAGCAATTCTTTAATGCTGCATACGACCTTGCACAAAAGCTTGTTGAAAACGAAAAGCAGCTTAAGTATCAGCCTACGCAGGAAGAACAGGAAATGCTTGATTATTTGAAAAACACAGAGATTAAGCTTTCCGATAAGCAAAAGGAAGAGGTTTCGTATTATTTCGGCTCTTACGGCAAGTATAAAAATGCGGCAAGAGGAAAGATTAACATTACCGAAAATGGTATACCGCTTGACGATTTGGCTAATGAAATGGAAGAATTATTCGGCGGATTAATGCCGAGTGACAATTCGCAGGATTTGCCGATTGCGCTTCTTGATATGGTTAATACTTATAAGGATAAGGTTATTGAAAACGATTACGGCTACAGCAAGGAAGAATATCTCGAAAGCCTTGCTAATGATATTCTTTCTTATTATTTCAAGACTAATCTTTATGAGACCAAGGCAGATAAAAACGAAAAGCGCTTTTTATCTGCAAGGTCGAAATATGCTCAGCAAATAAGCAACTATCAAAAGCTGCTCGCTGACGAAAAGGCAAAGCATAAAAAGGAATTTTCTGAATTTCGCAAAGAGCAGATAAAGAAAAATCAAGATTATAGGTCGAACTTATATAGAGATACAGTTGAGTATAAGGCTGAATATAGGCAAAAGCAGAAAGAAAAGCGTGAGCGCAGTCTGCTTTATAAGAGCTTTCAAAAAAGTACAATTAGGCTTGCACAGCTTGCAAAGCAGGATAAGAAAAATCATATTCCTAATAATATTGTCGAAGCAGTCAAAGGAATAGTAAATGTTATATCATTCGGTACCAAGCTTGATGATAAAATATATTCAAAGCTTTATGCACTCGACCGCAGTTTTAAATCGCTGAATAATAATGACGATTACGAAAAGGTGACCGAAGCATATAACGGATATATCAAAAACTATATTGAACAGTTGCAAACAATGATTGGTGACAGGAATGCTAATCAATTGACACTTGACGAGCTTAAAATGGTGGATGACCTTGTGCGCACAACTGTTCAGGTGTGCAATAATGTTAATAAGATATTCTATTCCGAAAGAAATAAAACTATCGAACAGAGTGTTTCTAAGGTTGAGGAAGAACTTAAACAGGTAAATGCAAAGTATAAGATAGACAAGGGTATTATCGATTCAATTAAATACGGCTCTATGAAACCGGAATACTTTTTTGAATATCTTGGCAGTGATGAGCTGCTTAAACTTTACCATGATGTCAGAAAAGGTGAGGATACATGGGCGGTTACGATAGACAACAGCAAAAATTACGCTGATGATGTCAGAGAAAAATACGATTGGAAAAGCTGGGACAGGAAGAAACGTTATGATATAACAACTTCATTAGGCGACAAGCTTAATTTAAACCTTGAACAGCTAATGGCGATATATGCAATGAGCAACCGAAAGCAAACGCTTAATCATATTATCCATGGCGGTATTGTAGTGACTGATAAGCCTAAAAGTGCTATTCAAACGCTTAAGGATAAAAGCTCAAAGTGGAATGACAGTTTAACTCACAGGCTTAGTTATTCGGATATATCAAAAATCAGGTCAATGCTAAGCGACGAACAAAGGAATTATGTTCGTGACATGGTTAAATATCTTTCAACCGATATGGCGGAAAAGGGCAACGAGATATCAAGACGGCTATATGACGTTGAACTTTTTAAGGAAGAAAATTATTATCCTGCACGTACCGCTAAAAACTACATGCACAGAAGCAGTATGGAAACTATTGGCGCTAAAAAAATCATTAATTCAGGATTTACTAATGCGATTGTTGAAAAAGCAAAAAATCCGCTTTTACTTGAAGAATTTGACAATGTATGGGCGAGCCACGTTGATGAAATGGCAAGCTATAATGCCTTTGCTTTGCCGCTTGAAAATTTCGACCGGGTTTATAATTATCATTCGAGCAACGGCGACGAGTTTAGTTCTATCAGAACTTTAGTGGAAAATGCATACGGTAAGAAGGCAACAGGATATATAAGCGATTTGCTTGAGGACCTTAACGGCGGTGTCGTGCATGAAGCAGGCTCAGATATTGTTGATAAACTTACAAGTATATTCAAAAAAAATGCTGTTTTTGCTTCCGCTTCCGTTGCAATTCAGCAGCCGTCGGCAATAGGCAGAGCGTTATCAATCATTGATACCAAATATTTCGCAAAAACTACATTTACGAAGCGCAGTTATGACGAAATAAAGAAATATGCCCCTGTTGCTATAATTAAGGAAATGGGATATTTCGATACCAACATGGCTCAAAGTACGGTTGACTATCTTAACAATGTTGATTATAAGGGTAAGGAAAAGATTGCGGCATTTTTTAAGGACGGAGCGTTTCGTGATGAGGTATTTGGATATACAGCTTCAAAGGCTGATGAAATAACCTGGTCTCACATTTGGAATGCCTGCAAGGCGGAAACCAAGGATAAATATCCTGATTTATCAACAGAGGAAAGTTTGCAAAAGGCCGGCGAACGATTTACTGAGGTTATAACAAAAACACAGGTATATGATTCGGTATTTTCTCGTTCTGCCCTTATGCGTTCAAAAAACGGTGCGGTAAAAATGGCAACGGCATTTATGGCAGAGCCGACTACTTCCCTTAATATGCTTGTGAATGCAGCCGTTCAGGCAAAGCGTGGAAAGTTTAGCAAGGGAAAAGCTACGAGAATTGTTGCTTCACTTGTTATTGCAAGTGTTATAAATGCTCTTCTTCAATCAATTGTAACCGCCGCACGTAATGATGATGACGACAAGACCTATCTTGAAGCATATTTGGCGGAACTTATTCCTAACTTTATTGACAATGCTAACCCGGTAAATCAGATTGCGTTCGTTAAGGATGTTGCAAATATTTTTAAAGGCTATGATGTTACAAGAGCCGACATGGACAGTGTGGGCGATTTGGTTAGTGCGGTAAAAAATCTTTGGAGTGACAACTTGACACCATGGAAAAAGGTACAGAATATTGCGGGTGCACTTGGCGCATTTATTGGGTGGCCTATTGAAAATGTCATGAGAGATGTTCGAAGCGTTTATAATATGGTACATAAAGGACTGACGATTGGTCTTGGGGTAAATAAATCAGCCCTTAAATCAGCTACAATGGACAGTATCAAAGAATCATTGGTTACTGATGATGTGCTTGCCGTATTCGGCCTTGAACTATTTCCCGAAAAGGACAAGCAACAAATGATATATGAGGCAATTAAGGACGGCGATAAGGAAATGTATAAGCGCATTGCCGATAATGTTTCTAATCCCGATAATTATATCAAGAAGGGATTGATAGAAAATGACGAGCGAGTTGCTACAGCAGGCCTTGCATATCTTGACGGAGATATTGGCACGGCAATTAAAACCGCTAAAGAGCTTGAAAGCGACGGCTTTGACTACGAAATTGCCTATAAAGCAATTAAAGCCTATTCTTCCGAAATTCAAAAGGCAGCAGGATATAAGGCGGACAGCGACGACAAAAAATATAAGCAATCGCTTGAAACGCTTATATCAAGCGGAATGGATAAGGAAACTGTTGAAAAAGCAATTGATACGGTCGAGATTGACGAGGAGCAGGACAGTAAAGACAGTAAGTTCTTTACAAATAATGACCTTGCAACTGCGATTTATAAAAATGACTTAAGTACATTGAAAGAAATGGTGGAAAAAAATAAACAGGTTGACATTTCAAATGGAAAGAGTAAAGAGGAAGCCGAAGATAGTGCTCAAAATTCAATTAAATCTGCTCTTGTTAAAGGAAAAAAGGAAATTGCTCAAGCAGGAATAGATTATTCTGATAACAATATAAAAACAATGATTGATGTCGCTGATGAGTTGGAAAATAATTATGAATATACAACTGTTATTAAGGCAATAAAAAGCTATTATTCAACAATGAAATCGGCTAAAGAAGCATTGGACGATAAGGACAATGATACATATAATCAAAAGCTCAAAGAACTTATTGCAAGCGGAATGGATAAGTCGACGGTTGAATCAGCTATAAAGAAAATAGTTGTAACAGATAGTGACAGTCAAAATGAAAGTCAATTGTTTAATGAGGATGATTTGAGTGCAGCAATAGAAAGCGGTGATAATAATACTTTGAATAAAGTTTGCGAAAGTATAAAAAATGTATATATTGCAAACGGAAGCAGCAAAGATGAAGCTGAAGAAAAGCTTCAACAAAAAATCAAAAAAGCAAAGTACGGAAAAAGAAAAACAACAAATGTTTTGAATGCTAATAACACTCAACAAATTCGGTCATATATTAATGAAAAAGTTAATTCTTATGTTGATAGTGGAAAAAGTGTAAAGCAAAGTGCAAATTACACTCGAAAATCGATAGACGGAATTTTAGAGTTGCGGTATAAAAACGGAAATGCTGACAAAAAAGCGGATGTTTTAACAATTATGGTTAAAACAGGATTATATGGAGATAGAAGAGCTGCAAAGCAATATGCAGACGAACATTATCTCAAATAATTAACGGCGAGGGTGTGACAAACACCCTCGTTCTTTTTGTATAATTATTTCAAGAGGTGATTATATGGAAAAACAAGTTTATCGAAAATCTCTTGATTTGCAAAAAAGCGGTGCACAATGGAGCATAGACGTTAAGCTAAATGATGTTAATTCAAGAAGGATAGTTATATCCCTTACCGACGGCGGAAAAGCCTTTATACTTGGCGGTGATATGATTGCTACAATATATGGCAAAAAGACTGACGGTAATGTGATATATAAGGATTGCGCTATTGAAAACGGAATGGCTATTGTTGACGTCGAAAAGCAGCTTATTACGGCAGCAGGAACTGTTGAGTGTGAATTGAGGATATACGATTCAAATGCAGCAGGCGCTCAGCTTTTAACTACACCGAGATTTAATATAGAGGTGTATGACGTGCTAAGTGACGAAAATAGGATAACCTCAACGTCTGATTATTCGGCGCTTGCGAGTGAAACGGTTAAATCACAAGAGGCCACTAAGCGAGCTAATAATATATCAGAAATGCTTGAAACAAAGCTTGCGAACGGCGAACTAAAAGGTGAAAAAGGCGACACAGGACCGCAGGGTGAACAAGGACCAAAAGGTGACACAGGACCGCAGGGTGAACAAGGACCGCAGGGTGCTCCGGGCACAACCGACTACGCTTTACTAAAAAACCAACCTATCACAATTCTAAGCCAAGATTTCAAGGTTAGTGACCTTAAGGAAAGCAGTTTATATTTCGTTAACAGCGGCATTAGTTGCAAAAAAGAGGACGGAAGTTTGCTTGTGAATTTATATGCAGGCATTCTTATTCTTACCGGTACCGGCGGCGAAGCCCAAGTTTTTGATTCGTATAATACTTATTACGTTCAAGATTTGAACACAGGAGATTGGTTTAATTCCGATTGCAACCATATCACAACACAAGAAGTCAACGATTTATTAAGTAATTTATCGGGTTATCTTTTCATGTATGGTAGGCCGTTAAATTCAAAAAAGAAAGTTACAAGAACACTTTCTGGTTTTGCCGAAGATATTACCAAAAGAACAATGGTGCTCGATAACAGCGATTTATTAAGCACAATTAGTTCTGACGGCAAATACAGCTTTTATAGTAGAGGAATTTTTCGTTTAGGTCATCCGAATGCTGTGGCAGGCTTCACACCTCTCGAAATCAAGGTAAACAAAGGCGACACTATTTACCTAAAATTCAGCAAAACAGATACGGAATGCTTATGCGATATTGTATATATCGGTGATATTGGTAAGAATATCCCTGATGACTACGATTACAAATACAATCCTATTGACATATGGTCGGGTCAGTTAGGATTCGCCATAGACGCTACCGAATACGATACAACCTTCTGGGAAATGGTAGTAGGTGCTAAGGGTACCGCTGACGAGATTAACGATTATTTACGTGACCTTCCCTGTGTAAGAACCGGCGGACTTGTATATTCGATTCCAAAAGCATACGGACGTCCCGAATTTAGAAATGTTACGCTCGGCGACGGACTAAAGTTCGAAAACGGAGTGTTATCTCTTGACATTGAAAATGGAGTCTAAAAATAAAAACAATTTCCTCACCAACGGCGAAACATTTGGTGCTGAAATTTCATTAGGACGGAATGATTCTGCCGATAATTGGCGAGAAGTTACGCCTGAGGAAAAGGCGGAAATCGAAAAACAACAGCAAGCCGAGGTGATGATATGACAAATGAAGTGTTAGTCGCATTAATAACAGGCGGCTTAACTTTTCTCGGAGTTATCGTTACAAATATCGGTAACAGCCGAAAAATGCAAAAAGAGCTTGAAAAAAATCAAGCAGTTACAGATACCAAAATCGAGGAACTTACAAGAGAAGTTCGACAACATAATAATTTTGCACAGCGTGTGCCTGTGCTTGAAAATAAGGTTAGCGTTGCCGACCATAGAATTAAGGACCTTGAAGATAGATTAAAATAAAAAGGAGTAAAAAATTATGAAAAATTACACATTAACCAAAGAAGCACTCATTAGAGTTGCAAAAACATTCATTCAGGCACTTATCGCTTTTCTTGTAGTTGCTTTGCCGACGGTCGATTTTACACAGGATAAGTCCGCACTTAAGGCGGCACTTCTCGGTGTTCTTGCCTCGGCGGTAGCAGCAGGCTTGTCCGCTGTTATGAACATTGAGCAGAAAGGCGGCTCAAACGGTATGAAGTTTTCTGCTTGGGTTAAAAAATTCCTCGGCAAAAAAACAAACTATGACGGTGTTTACGGTGTGCAGTGCGTGGATTTAATTGACTGCTATATCCACGAATGCCTTGGACTTGATAAAGGCTTTTGGGGCAATGCAAAATATTGGTGGACTAATCGTAAATCATCTGCGTGGCTCAAAAAGAATTTTGTTTTTATTACACCTACATACAAAAACGGCGAACTCAAAAAGGGTGATATCGGAATCAGAACATCAGGTACATACGGCCATATTTTTGTTATTGCCGAGCCTACTAAGAACGGCAAGGTTAAGTATTACGACCAAAATGCAACCGGGAACGGCGATAAAATGACACTCAGAGAGAAAACTTATAATTCATCAACAGTAAACGGTATTCTCCGACCGAAAAATCAAAAAAATCTTAAAGAAGCTAAGGTTTACAAGACGGTCAAGGCAAACGGCGGCTTGAATGCTTATAAGGCACTCGGCGAAAAAGAAGCTCACACGCTTATTCCTAACAATACAAAGGTTGAACTTGTAAGTGCTTCCGCCGGCACTAAGAAAATTAAAGGCAAGAAATATACTATGTCTAAAGTCAAATACGGCAGTGCTACATATTATGTTGCTAAGAGTTATTTGAAATAATAATTATTGACAAAGCATAATATAATTGATATTATAACAACACGTAGTCCGATACCAAAAACTACGTATCTCATTAGAAACGCCCTCGGTTACTCAGCCGAGGGCGTTTTACTATATATTAATGTATATCTAAAAACCATACGTTCCGCCATATTGACTTATTATGATGGCGGCGGCTTTTGGGTCAGGGTGTTTTATATTGATAGGGTATTGCAGTTTTTTTATATAACTAAACAAAAAATCAACTCCTTAATTTACTTTTTTATTCTATGAAAAAGTTGAAATTTTGTTAATTTTATTATAAATTATTCTTTGTTTTGAAATTATCGATAACAACATAATAACGCTCATAGGCTTTTTTAACGGCATCGTCCCAGCTGATATAAATATCGCTTTGTGCCTTTTTGCCGACTTCTTTAAGAAGCGCTTTGTTATCCATAATATTATTGAGTGTTGCTTTGATTGAATGGGCGCTTTCCATACATAAAAAGCCTGTTTTGCAGTCTTCGACACCCTCTGCCGCACAGCTGCCACGTACTAAAAGGCTTGGCGTTGCACACGCTGCTGCTTCTCTTACAACGAGGCCGTTTGTATCAAAGGTTGACGGGAAAAGAAGTAAATCGGAAATGCCGTAATATCCCAAAAGTTCGTTTCTGTCTAATATTTTCCCTGTCCAAATAACATTGTCGGCAATACCGCATTTGCGAATTTTTTTCTTAATTGCGTTTTCGTCTGCACCGAAGCCGAGCATAATGAGCCT
>UMAG01026804.1_pt1 | contig 13350 bp, 8 predicted proteins | sample 1963651 | NCBI WGS metagenome assembly UMAG01 (sample SAMEA4835910, study PRJEB28245) | human gut metagenome | biome: gut microbiome; material: fecal sample | place: Denmark | collected 2008 | reverse complement strand
GTTTTCTTTTTGAAAGATACAGGCCGATATTCGCAGAGTCAAGTTCCCTCTGGGTGTATCTCTTTCCGGTCAGCATCAGAAGAAGCAGGTATCCCACACTGTACAGATCTGCCTCTGCTCCCAGCCTCAGAGTTCCATCATTGTGCCCGACAATCTCCGGCGACTCGAATCCCATTGTGGAAAATAATGCTCTGTCACGAATCACAGGACATAACCCGTCCTCGCAGACAGGTCTCGCCGCTCCAAAATCCACCAGAGAAACCAGATTATCTTCCGCCGAAAGGCTTCCTTTTATAAAAACATTTCCGTCCTGGATATCCAGATGGAGAAAACCTGCTTCATGGACTTCCTTTACCGCAAATAATACCTGTTTTATGATCTGAAATGCCTGGACAACCGAAAGTTTTTCTCCCCGGGAAAGATAAGATTTCAGTGCTTTTCCTTTGGATTCCAGTGATGTCATGACTGTAAGTGTATTATTTACCAGATGAAAGGTATGTCCCTCATCAAAAGAGAGCTCAACTTCCCAGGAAGCACTAATGACAGGAATCGTTCTAGCCGCGGTATTGTAAATTTTTCCTGTTATTTCCTGCTCCTGCATCTGCATTTTTCTGACAGAATTAAGATAACGGACTGCTGCCGGATTTTCTGTCGCAGATACGATCTCACCATCTTCCCTGCGCTCAAAAACAAAGGCAGATGACAGTGGAAAACACTCTTTTAACGCATAGTCAATTTCACTGACTGTAATTTTCCCATTAAAATGAGATATTTTTTTACACGGGTATACGATACTTCCGCCGCCTTCTCCGACAGGCGTTCCGGTAATTTTATACAGTTCACCCTGGGATAAACGGATCCATGTTCCCTCCCGCAGTACTTTTCGCATTATTTTTATCCCTTTCTTATTCACACTTCTTCCATATTTCCGTATCCGGATTCCAGCCACATATCACTTAAATTCTCTGTTTTTCCATCCCATGACAGAGCCGGTGTTCCTATCTCTTCCGCCACAAGCGCATAAAGAACAAAACGGTCCAGAGGAAATGGCGGATAAAGAGGGTCAAAAGAAAACATCATCAGAAATCCGTTAATACAGCTGATATAACCTTCTATTTTTTCGTATTCATCCCAGCATTCAACCGCATCTTCCAGCTGCCCGAGAATGTTTTCCAGATTTTCAGAAAAATGTTTTTCTTCGTTTGCTTCTGCCATTTCATAAAGTTCATCCCGCAAATCTTCATTTTCATTTCTTGAATATCCGGAAATAAACAGATATGCGAGCAGCAATATATCTTTACGTTCAACAATGGCCGCATTGTCCGGTTTTTCCACAAAACGTCTGATGGCACCCAGACGGTTGCTTCTCTCATAAGCTTTACACACAAGATAAATCTCTTTATTAAATGGTATATTATCATGTTTCGTCTTCAGACTTCCATGAGATGGCAGGCCAATCTCCCCGGGTTCCGCAAACTGCCAGCCATGAGCACACATAAATGCCTTGGCCAGGCTTCCCATATCCGGATAACCATCTTCTGCGATCTCCACCTTAACCTGATTGTCTCCGGAATTTGAGACCTTTCCGACTGCGTCGCTTCTGCGGTCACCTTTGTGATATGCCCAGTAATCGTAAGTTGGATAGAGTTTTACAAGATAGCGTGTCAGTTCCATCAGGTCTTTTCTTCGCTGCAGGGAGTATCCGGAATAATAAACAGAAAGATTATCCGATATCACTTTTTTCGTTTTTTTATCTTTCTTCACGAGGTTTTTTCGTCTGGTAAACTCTGAATCTACGGAATACATGTATTCGATCAGCTTATCTTCCATATCTTCCCGTTCGGATTCCGGGACACTGATACCGGCCAGTTCCGGTATCTGGTTGCTGATCATTCTGGTCATACCCATATTACCTACAGACTGTATTTTTCCGGCATCTTCTTCATCATACCGTGGCCTGTTCTGTTCATATTTTTTGAGTATGCTTTTTACTTTGGTCCAGTCTCCCCGGGGACGCAGCATTTTGCAGAACAGGCAGATACAGTCCAGCGGATTTCTTACGCTGAACGGTTCATGTCCACAGGCAAGGAGAAATTTTGTCGTAGTATAATCATCCATATTTAAAAGAAAAGACAGTTTTACCGCAAGTTCCCTTTTTCTGGGATATTTTTTGTCACTGAGCCACTGAAACCATTCGGTTGCTTTTACTACCTCGTCCTGTTCCTTTAACATATATTTTTCCAGCCCGGAGCTCAGAACTTTAAGAAATTTCTCCGGCCATGGGACATTGTTGTTTACGGTCAGATCTTCATAAGATTCCCCTGTTTCTTCGGAAACACCACCCAGAAGCTCCGGAAAAGAGACCTGTATCTGCCTTCTCATCAAAAATCCGGCCGTGCAGAGATTTCTGGCATCATTCAGGCTCCTGACAACAGCCATGGGGTCGTTCATCAGTTCTTCACTCATATCCGCCAGTTCTTTCGTCCACATATCCATTGCTTCTTCTGCCTGTCTTGTGAGACTGTTCTCGTATTGAAGGCCTGTATTTTCCATATGTTTTTATTTCCTTTCCCTGTAAAAAATACAGCAACAGGCTCCCTTTCTCTCAGGAGCCTGCCACATCTTCAAATATTTATTCTGTTTTCTCTTCGGATTCTGTTGCAGTTTCTTCTGCTTCTTCCACCACTTCCTGCGTATCTGTCTCTTCCGAAACCTCTGCTTCCGGATCGGCTTCTTCAGTTTTCACAGTTTCTGTTACTTCCTCTGCTTCCGTAACTTCTGCCTCCGCTGCATCTTTCAGCTCTTCCTCTGCCTGCTCGATTACGTCTGTGGCTTTTTCTTCCAGCTCTGCAGTAGGACACGCGGCTCCACAGTAAGGGCAGAAACTTGCTTCCCGCATAACTGCCTTATGGCAGGCCGGGCAGAATTTTTCACCTTTGCTGGCTGCAATGGCATCCCGGAAGTGATCCGCCTCCAGCATATGCTGACTGATCTCTTCACAGATTGCTCCTACTTCACCATCCACTGCCTCCCCGTGCTCATAACGGGTATAGATCAGTTTTCCGATATCCATCATCAACTTCTCTGTCATACGCTCCTGTGCAGAAAGCTTATTCCGGATTTTCTGAATCTCATAAAGATTTTCTGCTCTGGAGCTGAGCCCCTTCGCCTTCCGTGTCAGTGTATTTCCAAGATCATCCCAAAAATTCGCCATATCTGTCACGCTCCTTTTCTTTTATAAAACACGTTTTCACCCTTCAATGAGCGGAGTTTCCTGACCACGCATCAGAATCTTCGGTCCGCCATTTCCCTGGATATAACCTTCTGTGATCACTACTTCACCGATATTGTCGTCCTTCGGGATCTCGTACATGATATCCAGCATATACTCTTCCAGGATCGCACGAAGCGCTCTGGCCCCTGTGTGACGCTCCAGCGCTTTACGTGCGATGGCATGAAGGGCTCCGTCCTCAAACTCAAGTTTTACCTCATCCAGAGCCAGAAGTTTCTGGTACTGCTTGAGAATAGCATTCTTCGGCTCCTTAAGAATCTTCACAAGCATGTCCTCTGTCAGTCCGTTCAGTGTAAAGATAATCGGAAGACGTCCGATAAACTCCGGGATCATTCCAAACGCACGGAGATCATCTACGGTAACCTTCTCCAGGACATGTGGATCATTGTCATATTTATCCTTCAGATCTGCATAAAATCCGATGGACGCCTGCTTATTCAGCCTCTCCTTGATGATGTTCTCAAGATCTGGGAACGCACCGCCACAGATAAATAGGATATTTCTTGTATTTACCGTTACCATCGGGACCATTGCGTTCTTGCTGGTGGCACCTACCGGCACCTCAACCTCACTTCCTTCCAGAAGTTTCAGAAGTCCCTGCTGAACAGCCTCACCGCTGACATCTCTCTGGTTGGTGTTCTTCTTCTTGGCAATCTTGTCGATCTCATCGATAAAGATAATTCCATGCTCTGCTTTCTCCACGTCATTATCTGCCGCTGCAAGAAGCTTGGATACTACGCTCTCGATGTCATCGCCGATATATCCTGCCTCTGTAAGAGATGTGGCATCTGCAATAGCAAGCGGCACCTCAAGAAGTTTGGCAAGCATCTTCACCAGATAAGTCTTACCACAGCCTGTCGGTCCGATCATCAGCATATTGGATTTCTCGATCTCAATATCATCCATGGTGTCTGTGGCAACTCTCTTATAATGATTATAGACACCTACAGACATTACTTTCTTGGCATATTCCTGTCCGATCACGTATTCGTCCAATGTTGCCTTGATTTTATGCGGTGCCGGAATATCTTTAAGATTGATCACCGGCTTCGGGGTTTCGGATTTCTTCTTGATTTTCTTCGCCTGATTTCCCGGATTCTGAAGACTGCTGAGGTCGATCATACTCACATTCGGCATGTTAAAAAGATCGGAATAATTTCCGTTACTCATCTGTGTATTCATAGTATCGAAACTCTTCTGCATGCAGTCTGCACAGATATGTATATTATTGGGAAGGTCAATCATCTTCCCTGCCTGACTCTCCGGTCTGCGGCATAAAAAGCAGAATTTTTCATATTTCTGCTCCTGATCATTGTCTTTATTATTATCAAACTCTGCCATAACGTTTCCTTTCTCGTTTTTATTATGCATATTATAGCACATAATCCTCAGGTATCAAATTAACTTTTTATAAAACCAGGGAGCTGCATTTTTCCTGCAGCTCCCTGTATAAATTCTATTCGCTGTTTTCTTCTAGTTATCAGAAGATGGCTTGCTTCCCAGTGTAACTTCCACGGTCTGTTCCTTATATTCTCCGCTTTCTGCTCTGGCAATTACCACTTCAATGGTTTCTCCGGACTCGTAATACTGAAGCTTGCTTACCAGATCATCCTTACCACTTACTTTCTGTCCATCCAGCTTCACGATAATATCGCCTTTTTTTATTCCGGCATTGTCGGCCGCACCGCCTTCTGTTACCTGTGTAAGGAAAGCACCTGCCGGCATATTATACATCTGGATCGCTTCTGTTGTAAGATCAGCCGCCTTAATTCCCAGATAACCAACCTTGGAAGAATCCTCCACCTTATCACGTGTCTGGCGGTTCATCAGCTCCTCCAGAATTGGCTCTGCCTTGGAAATCGGAATCGCATATCCCATGCCTTCTACCTGGCTGTCCGCATATTTGGCAGCATTAATTCCAATTACTTCACCCTTCATATTAAGAAGTGCGCCGCCACTGTTTCCTGGATTGATTGCCGCATCTGTCTGAATGAGTCCGGATGTCTCTCCTTCTTCTGTACTGATGCTGCGGTTCAGGGCACTTACCCATCCGGAAGTTACAGACTGACCATATCCAAGTGCATTACCAATCGCAACTACCTGCTCTCCTACAACCAGATCATCGGAGCTTCCAAGCTGTGCAATCTTGATCTTACTCATAGTTGCTTCCGGAATGTCTGATTTCTCCACTGCGATCACTGCCAGGTCATTTTCTTCATCGGTACCTTTGATCTTGGCTGAAACCGCATTATCAACATCCACATCGTTTCCGGAATTGTCACCGCTGGCCATTGCCTGTGTTTCTTCTTCCGCACCGACAACATCACCATCCGCGAAACATACGGTAAGTGTTGTTGCACCGGATACTACGTGATTGTTGGTTGCAATCAGAAGCTCACTGTCATTTTCACCTACAATGATTCCGGATCCGCTTCCCGCACTCTGATACTGACGTGTTCCATATCCGAAAAAGCTCGGGATCTCCTGAACACTGACGGAAGTAATTGCCACAATAGATGGCATCGTTGCCTGTGCAACGCCTGCTACCGTACCGCTTTCTGCCACAATATCCTGTACGCTGGAATCTGTGGAACTATTATCTGCACTGCTGTTGTCTGTTCCGTCAATGGTTTCTGTTTTTTCAATCTGTGTACTGCTGCCATCTTTTATGAATTTATCAGCTGCAATATTCACTCCCTGGAATACTGCACCCGCAACCAGTCCGAAAATCACAGCCAGAGCCACTGCTGTCGCTGCTTTTTTGCCAAAACCGTTATTCCCATTTCCACCGGATGTTCTGGGTTTTTGTGGTTTCTTGGGCGGTATGCTTCCTCCTGCATAATTTCCTGCCTGAGGCTGATGCACTTCATAATGTCCGTATTTCGGTTTTTCCTGAGCCATACCGCCATTCTGTGTGTTTCCGGCATTGCCCTCCTGCATCCGTCTGCCTGCTGAATATGGATGTGTCAGTGGTTTTTCCATTGTGAAATTCACTTCAGATGTTCTTCTGTCAGAATCTGTTTTCTCTTCCTGTACGGTCTCTATATGATCCATGCCACTGCCTGTTGCACTGCCAGTGTCTGTATTTCCATAAGTATTCAGAGCATTACCCTCTTTAGGAGCGTTGCCGCCTGTTTCCGGCAGGTTTTCACCCCATCTGTTTTCTTCACTCATGATTCTGGTGCTCCCTTCTTTATTTTTTCTTCTGCCATCGCTTTATAAGACACAGTTTAACAGGCAATTGTGTTCAAACTGTGATATATCTTTTAAAAAAGAGTGACCCTCTGATCCGGTTTGTTTATTTCTTTTTCTTCCAGTATTCCGGACTCATGGTGCAGGATAGAATCAGCTTTTCAGGAAGTTTTTTATATCGCTTTCCGAGAAAATATCCCGCATATTTGGAAGCGCTCTGAAAAAACAGTCCCGGTATCATCCAGATGTGTCCTGTTTTTGTCAGATATGCCATACTTTTTTTCACCAGCCGGATTCCCTCCCCTTCAGATGGAACTCCCTCAAATATCTCCGGATGCTCCGCCTGGGAAACACCAAGGTCAAAATTTCTGTGAAACTGCTGCGCGCAGCTGTAATTATGGGAATGGTAAACTCTTGCCTCTGCCACATAGGCAACTCCGTATCCTTTTTTTACCATCCATCCTGCATAAATCATATCTTCATTAAAAATCGCATGTTCCGGAAATCCACCGATTTCGTTATAAATTTTGTGATCATAGGCAGCACAGACATTGGAACAGAAATAGGTTTTAATTCCCCGTGTTGCCAGATCCTTCTCTGTTTTCAGGCAGGACTCTGACGGATAATTAAAAGAACGGGTATATTTTTCCAGGAAACCACAATCACTTTTTGGAAGCTGTCTGGCATAGGCAGCACCGACCTTCTCATTTTCCTGTATCGCTGTAACAAGACTGCCGATCAGTTTCCTGTCTGCCGGCAGGGCATCCTGTGTCATAAAAACCAGAATTTCTGCATCGGACAGCTCTGCGCCCCGTCTTCTTGTTGCCCCGTGATCAAACTCTTCCTTTGTAAGATGATGCACTTCCACAAGAGGATATTTTTCCTCCCATGTTTTTTTCCAGAATTTTTCTTCTGTATTCATAACAATAATTCTGTTAACCGGATATTTCTGAGCACTGAGACGTTCCAGAAGTTTCTCAAATTCCTCCCCCGGACGGTATGCCGGAATGATTACATCTGTTTTCACTGTATTCATAATTTTCTCCTGTCCAGAAAGGACCACCCGTTACTGGATGGTCCTTCTTCTAATTGATTATTTCTTTTTTATTCTCCGTCTGAAAGATCCTCACCGCCGCCGGAATCGCCACCGGAATCTTCTGCGGAATAATCACTTCCAGCATCATCTCCACCACCGGAATAGTCCGTGTCGTCTCCACCACCGGAATAATCCGTATTGTCTCCACCACCGGAGTAATCCGTGTTATCACCGTAATCGGTATTATCACCGCCGCTGTAATCCGTATTATCACTGTAATCCGTATTGTCGCTGTAATCACTGTCGTCGCTGCTGTAATCATAGGAATATGAAGTATCCGTATCCCCCTGCCATGTATAGGAATCATCCGTTGTGGCACTCGGAGCCTCCGTTGCTGCCGGAGATGTACTCTGTGCCTCACCGCCACCTGCTATTGTGGTAATCTGTGCACTCTTGTTCAGTACATCTTCTGTCGGTGTATAATTTGTATTTCCATACAGGAACTGGTGCATTTTGAGAACATTGGATTCCAAAGTTGTCGGTACAATAACACTGCCCTTAACCGTAGAAAATTTGTAATCCTGCGGGAATCCTGTGGTTTCATCGATTCCATATCCGATCATTGCCGGAATCATTTTCAGGATTTCTGTTTTGGAAACAGAAGTCTTAACCATCGGGAATACCTGATCCATAATATCAAAGATTGTGGAAAGTCCGGCTTTTTTTGCCTTATCTACAATCATCTGGATTACTCTTCTCTGTCTTTCTGTACGTCCCATATCCAGACTTGCGGTATAACGGATACGGCAGTAAGAAGTAGCCTGTACACCATTCAGATGGTAAGTTCCCACAATTGCTTCCTGATCTTCCGGTTTCGGATCCGGCAGTTCAACAGGGGTGTAACTCTTGCCTGTCTCTTCAGAAGTTTCCACGCTGTAGTTATTCATATGCACAATCTCTGCATAGGACAACGGGATATCAAGGCCGCCAAGACAGTCTATTACCGTTACCAAAGCATCAAAATCAATTGCCACATAATCTGTAATATTCAGATCCAGATTGGTATTCAGCATATTGACAGCCTGTGTCGGACCGCCCAGCGCATAGGCTGCGTTTGCTTTGGAATAGGTATCATCTTTCACATTCAGAAGTGTATCTCGATAGACAGACACAAGCTTGACTGCTTTTGTGTCATTGTTGATACTTGCAATGATGATAGTATCACTGTTCTCTGTATTCAGCTTCTCATTTTTGCTTCTGTGATCCAGTCCGAACAGTGCATATGTGGTATATCCTGTCATCTGCGGTGCCTGATCATTGGTTACGATATCCTGCTCCTGAAGATCTGTCTCCTGAATATCAATCTTATCCAGTTTGGCTGAAATCTGTCCGTAAACGTACAGACCACCTATAAACAGGAGCAGTACGATAATTTCCAGGATAAACAGAACTTTTCTTCTTTTTTTCCGAGGTTTTGACATCTTTTCCTTTTCCCCTTTTTAGTATGCATTCTTGTTGATAAAGCCCTTGAATATGGTGAGGAACATGATCTTGATATCGAATCCTACAGACCAGTTTTCGATATAGTACAGATCACATTCGATCCTCTTCCTGATAGAAGTGTCACCACGGTAACCATTTACCTGTGCCCATCCGGTAAGGCCCGGACGCACCTGATGTTTTACCATATACCGTGGTATTTCCTCCCGAAACTTTTCTACAAAAAACGGCCGCTCCGGTCTTGGCCCCACAAGACTCATTTCCCCTTTCAGGATGTTAAAAAGCTGTGGAAGTTCATCAAGACTGGTATGACGCATAAACTTCCCGATACCGGTAACTCTTGGATCGTTTTTTACAGTCCATGCTTTTTTTTCTTCAGACTCCTTCTGAATTTCCATGGAACGGAATTTATACATTCGGAAAGTCTGATTATGCAGTCCGACACGTTCCTGTTTATAGATCAGCGGTCCCGGAGAGGTAAGCTTGATCAGAATGCACAGAATCAGCATCACCGGTGATGAAACAATGATTGCGATCGAAGAACCGATAATATCCATCGTCCTTTTTATCAGTGCATTAAACGTGTTACTCAGCGGTACATACCGGATATTGATCACCGGAAGCCCGAGAATATCTTCTGTATATGGTTTGGTCGGAATAATATTATTATAATCCGGAATAAATTTCGTGTGCACACCGGATTTCTCACAGAGTGCAACGATCTCTTCCAGACGATAATACTCACTTAAGCCCAGGGTAATGGCTATCTCATCCAGACGGCTGGATGGAAGGATGATCATAAGATTGGCGATTCTGCCGATTACCTTAACCCCTTTGTAGGTAGTGCCTGCCGGCACATTGTCATCCAGTATACCCCTGATCACGTATCCCCATTGCGGATTCTGCAGGATCCTGTCTACATATTCCTCGGCAGCGCGGCTGTATCCTACCAGCAGCACCTGCTTCTGATTCATTCCCTTTTTTCGCATGTCCCGGAGAATGTAGAATATGAACATACGCACACACCATTCCAGAACAATGTTGATCACACAGAAAGAAACCAGTGTAAGACGGGAATAATCCAACTCTTTAAAATTATAAAGTGCAAACATGATGATAAGGAGCCCTAACGCGTTTGCCTTCACAATTCCGGCAAGCACGAGACGACGCCCCTGCATTCGCATCGGTGTATAAAGATCAAAAGCCTGGTAAAGAAGCACGTAGCCCGGAATAATAAAAATCAGCATGAACATATATTCCTGGACAGTCTTGGACTGAACCGCAGAATGCTCAAAAATTCCCTGAAAACGGATCAGCCATGCCAGCGCATAGGAGGCCGCAATCACAAATACATCGATCAGCATATGGAGACGACTGAAATTTTTCTGGTTATCTTTAATCAATTTCCGCCACCTCATTTAAGTTCATTGCCTTTATCTTATAATAGATGAATCCCAAAAGCAACAAAATCTTCCCTCTGAAATATAAAATTTCTGTGAAAATATGGTGTTTTAACCGGCAAAACGCCTAAAAATGTTGATCCAGAGCTCAATCTGAAGCTGGATATAACGTGGAAAATTTCTCATGGAAAACTTCACTTTTTTTCCTTTTCGGCTGATCTGGAAACCATTTTTGATTCCCGCCAGATACTCCCGTCCAAAACCTTTTGACGCAAAGAACAGAATTTTTGCCCCAAATCCGACAATCAGAAGCGGAAGATTCAGTATGATCTGAAGGAACGGCATGTTCTTGTAAATAAGGTAAATATTATTTCTGGACGAATACCGGATCTTAAACTGATTGTATCTGGAACCGCTCGTTCCGCTTCCCACATGATAAACTTTCGCTTTTGGAGCATACCAGTTCTGGTACCCAAAAATCCGGGCGCGGTATCCGATATCCAGATCCTCCAGATAGGCAAAATGCTCTTCATCAAAATCCCCGATCCGGTCGATGATTTTTTTTCTGTAAATGGCAGCTCCCGCACAGGCGGAAAAAATCTTCTGCTCTTTATCGTAATGGTTAATGTCCTTGTCTTTTCCTCTGGCAAACGCCCATCCCAGCGCACAATAATAATTACCCGCATCATCCATCTTGTCATGGTCGTGAAGCTGGATCATTTTTGCCTGGCAGGAAAAAGCTTTTTTATGTCTTCTGAGAGCCGCTACCATTTCTTCCAGAAAATCCGGTTCTGCTTCCGTATCATTATTCAAAAGCAGAACATACGGTGAACGTGCCGCATGAATTCCCTCATTCACAGCTCTGCTGAATCCGTAGTTTTCCGGAAGCTGGATCATGTGAACCCACGGATATTCCGCGGAAACAAAAGCACAGCTGCCATCTGTGGAGCCATTGTCCACCAGTATAACTTCAAAATTGCGGATGGTCTGCCTCTCAAGGCTTGAGAGTACGCCATCCAGATATGCCATTCCGTTAAAATTCGGTATGACTACTGATACTTCCTGCATTGGTTCATCCCTTCTTCTTTCCCATTCCCGGAAGAGGCTTCAGGGAATAATTCCATTTTGACAGAGAAAGATTTTTGTTATAGTACGGATCTCCGTTTTTTAGGATCTCCATCCAGTGAGAACGGATATATTCGATTTCCGACTGGAAGCGGCGGACTTTTTCCTCACTGTCCTCTGCTCCTCTGGATTTGGACTCGTAATGGTAAAGTTTCACGTACGGATCATAAACAATCAGATGTCCATGACTTCTCACCTTCAGGCAGAGATCCACATCATTAAACGCCACCGCAAGTTCTTCTGTAAAGCCGCCGGCTTCCAGAAAAACATTTTTCTTCATCATCATGCAGGCCGCTGTCACACAGCTCATATCCTGCAGAAGGGATGCCTTATGCAGATATCCGGTACGTTCCGCCGGCATATTTACAAACATATGTCCCGCAATGCCGCCCATTCCGATGACACATCCCGCATGCTGGATAGTGTTGTCCGGATAAATTAATTTGGCACCGACGGCTCCCACCTCCGGCCGCTGGCAGACGCCAAGCATTTCCGAAAGCCAGTCCGGATTGATTACTTTTACATCATTATTCAGGAAAAGGAGATAATCTCCTTTCGCATGACGTACTCCAAAATTATTGATTGCGGAATAATTGAATTCCTTTTTCCAGCGAAGCAGACGGATTCTCGGGTCTTGGGAAAGTTTCCGGTAGTAACGGAATATCTCCTCGGAACTGCTGTTGTTCTCCACAATAATGATCTCATAATTCTTATAGGTAGTTTTTTCAAAAATAGATTCCACACAGGCCTGAAGGGTCTCTTTTTCTTCCCGGTTGGGGATGATAATAGACACCAGCGGTTCTCCCTGCACCGGATATTTCACACGGTAAAATCCGAAATCCGGGGTATGCTCCACAGTTCCCGGGGTTCCGGTACGTGCAAGGTTTCCCTCAATGGCACGCTTTCCTGCTTCGAAAGCATACATTTTACTTGCCGGATTATCTGCTGTGGATGATTTGTGGGTTCTCCAGTGATAAAGAATCTCCGGTACATGAATGACCTCACGTGCCTGTTCCACACAGCGGAAAATAAAATCATAGTCCTGCGCTCCGTCAAATTCTCTGCGGAAACCTCCGGCTTTCTGTACAACCGAACGTCTCACAACCAGAAAATGACAGATATAATTGTTGGATCTTAAGAGATCCAGGTTAAAATCCGGTTTCAGATGAGGCTGAAAATGCTCGGACAGATCTGTTGTGACCTTGTCTTCATCTGTATAGATCACATCTGCCTCCGGATGTTCCTCCAGTGCAATTGCAATCTCATACAGCGCATTTGGAGCAAGCAGATCATCATGATCCAGAAGTGCAATAAAATCCCCTTTCGCCATGGCAAAAGCTGCATTGGTATTCTCGGCAATGCCCAGATTTTCCTTCAGATCTTCATAGCGGATCCTCTTATCCATCTCTGCGTAGGATTTCAGCACGGTCTGCATATCCGGATCTTCCGGGCTTCCATTTGCGAGACAGAGTTCCCAGTTCTGATAAGTCTGGGCAAGCAGGGAATCCAGCATCTGTCTTAAGAACCGCTCCGGCGTCAGATATGCCGGCACTACAATACTGATCAGCGGACCGTTACGAAACTTCCTCTTTCGCTGCTTCTCCAGTTTCTCCTCCGTTGGCCTGTATGCCTCATACCAGGGTCCGTAGGGAACTTCTTCCGGCTCAAAACGCTCATGAAGCCTGATCCAGAATTCTTTCAGACCGTAATGTTTCAGATATCTCAGGCCTTTCTGTACTGTATAGGGAGAAAGCTTCTTCAAAAGCCTGTCCCATTGAATCTTTCCTGTGGAATCATCTTTACTC
>UMAG01035928.1_pt1 | contig 13586 bp, 16 predicted proteins | sample 1963651 | NCBI WGS metagenome assembly UMAG01 (sample SAMEA4835910, study PRJEB28245) | human gut metagenome | biome: gut microbiome; material: fecal sample | place: Denmark | collected 2008 | reverse complement strand
TAACCATGCAGCTAAACCTACTAAACCTGGAATGTAACCAGCTCTTTCAGCTCCCATGTTCCAAACACCGATTTCTTGGGCGATACCAAGAGTGATACCAACTGTGATACAGCTGATTGTACAGAAGTTAACGGCTTGGAATGCAGGATTTAAGAAATCTAAAGCCATGATTGGTTTGAAGAACAATCCTAAACCTGTTTGGTCGTTAACTAATACGTTACACCATAAAACCCCGATTGCCCCAGCGATTGTTAAAGGCATGAAGTTTTGGAACGCATTTTTAATTGCAGATAAATATTTGTTTTGACCGCACCATGCACCAGCGCGACCTAAGACATCCGCCATTTTGTCCATAAATTTTTCCTCCCTTAAATATTTTTTTGACACTAATAGTATAATCTATTATGCAAATAAAAGTCAATGTTTTTTTAAATTAAAAGTACCATACTTTTAATTTAAAAAAACATAATCTTTAAAAAAACCGCATAAAATAAGGGTTTTTCAACGTTTTTGAAAACGGTTATTTTTTTGATTTTTTTGTAAAAAAAAGAAAACGCTATCATTTAGACAGCGTTTTTTTATGTTTTTTGGCTATTGAACCGTTACTGTTTGAAGTTCAAAATTGTTGTAATGATATCTCGTAAATGAATATTCAAAGATAATCCCACTACTTAAATATGCCGTTTGTTCAACTTCAATATATGGTTCATATTCCTTCAATCCCAAATTTTCTTGTTCTAACGGACTCGATAGATGAGCACGTATAGTTTTATGCGTACTTTGTATCTTTAATTTTAATTCTTTTTCAATATACTGGTATATTGAGCCTTTCAAATGCTCTAATTTTAAATTTGGAATAATAGAAATAGGCATGTATGTGATTTCTAAACAATACGGTTTATCATCAAATACTCTTTTTCTAATAATATGATAGACAAAGGATCCCTCTTCTATTTGTAATTTTTTAGATATATGCTCATCACTCGGTATAACCGAAAATTCAATAATTTCACTTTTTAATTCACCTTTGCCTTTTAATTTTCGTGTTAAACCCAATCCTGATTGTTTAAGTTGAGTTGCATCTTCTGAAGAAGCATCATAATCCTTTACAAAAGTTCCTGCTCCTCTTCTTCTTACAATCAATCCTTCTTTCACTAATATATCCAAGGCTTTTTTCATTGTTTCTTTATTACAATGATAAGCAACACATAATACATATTCATAAGGGAGTTTTTGTCCATATGTATATTTTTTATCAAAAATCTTACTTCTAATATCATCTGCGATATCAATATATTTAACCATAGACTATCCCTCCTACCATAACTAAAAATACCATACTTTTCATAAATTTGCACGGACTTTTTAACAAGAAGGTTATTTTTGTTTGACACTCCCCATGTCTAAAGACAGGGGATTCTTGCTACCTGCCAACATTGTTGACTGACCAGTTCATTTCTGATAGGTTGCAGTGCAAGATAGGGGCATGCCATTACCCTTCCTAGAGCAGAACCTATAGTTCTCTAGGCAGTATATCTGTTACCAATATACTCAGTTGAGTTGCATATATTTATAGCTCCAAACAGATCCCTGTGTGTATGATATCCACATCTGCATATATAATTCCTGTCTTTTGCATGATGAACACTTCCACATATCGGACAAATTTGACTTGTATACGCTGGATCTACATACTCAACTTCTATGCCTGCCAGTTTTGCTTTGTATTCTATAAACTGTGCTAGTCTATAGAATGACCATGTATGCAGGCTGTGATTGTTTTTTCGACTTGTTCTTGTCGTAGAGCGTATGTTTTGAAGTCGCTCTAATTTGATTACTGATACATCATGAGCTTTTGCCGTATTTACGATTTCACGACTTAGCTTATGATCTATATCTTTCATGATACGTTGTTCTTTGTTGTTGATTTTAACAACTGCCTTTGGCTTCTTAGCTTTTTGAAATCTTTTTCGAAGATTATTGTAGTGTCTTCTTATATATTTGTTTTTTCTACCATTTCCATAAAACTTGACACTTCCATCTGGGCAGTAGCTTACAGCAGGACATTTGATTCCAAGATCAACACCCATGACATTATTATTTGAAGAAGCAGCATCTTCTTTTGCATTATAGACAATCTGTGCTACTAGATCATGTCCTTTTACAACAATACGCATTGTTCCTAATTTACTGGATGAAAAAATTGATTTCTGTCTTTTGGATATTTTTGTTTTGACTGATATACGTTTTGACTTTCCATTGATGATTACTGGAAAGCTTATACAGTCATCACTGATTCTAAAATTTTGATTGTTGATATAACAACACATTTTTTTCAAAACAGGAAGTCTTACTTTAGTATTTGAATTTCTTAAAGCCTTATTATATTTTCTTATGATGGATTTGGCATCTCGAATACATTGATTGCATCAAGAACAAGATGATTGACTGTAGAAATATACTCTGTCATCGTTACCTTGATTAATTCTATCTGATATTTATTTGGATAAAGCTTGACTGTTTCTGTTAATTGCATAGATATCACCTAAACGTTTTTTTGATCTTCAATATACTGCTTGATTACAGAAAGGGGTGCACCACCTACTGTAGATACAAAATAGCTATTAGTCCATAGCGTTGGGATCCTTGATTTCAACCAAGGAAATTCCTGTCTCAACACTCTAGAAGAATAGCCTTTGATTCTTTTAACTGCTTTGTGAATTCCATATTGTGGATCTACTTCCATAAGCAAATGTACATGATCGGGCATGATTTCCATTTCAATGATTTCGACATTCAATTGATCACAGCTTTCTTTAATCAACTCCTTTAAGCGATCATCCACACCGTCTACAAGAACGGGACGTCGATATTTTGGACAGAAGACAACATGATATTTGCAGGAATAGGTCACATTATTATTCGATTTGCATTTCATGGATACATTATACTGCTTAAGGTTATCTAACGCTATACGTTATTGATAAAAACTTAAAAAGTTGCCTTATATCTCCACAGCTAAAGCTGGAAGCTTTACAGCAACATTTGGTAATTCACTAATCCTCTAACTTTTACAACGTCTTGATTTACTGTCTTGATTTACTGTCTTGGTTTTACGTTTACCTTTTGGACTTCGATTTGTAATGCAATCTCATCCACCATTTAGCCTCATATCAAGTTTCTGTTCGTACGCTCAAAAGAATCACTACACCACTTCCTCCATCCTTGCCATCACTGACGACGACTTGTAGTTCATTACACTTGCGGTAAATACCTGTGGTTGGTTTATCTCCAACTGAATTAGTGTCATGCCCGGCACACATTAAAAAAATCGCTTGATATTATCTATCAAACGATTCTTTCATTAATCTAATTGTATTTGTTTTACAATTTCATTATCAAATGTTTTAATTGTAAAACAGTCATTTTCATAAATACCATAACTGTTCGTACCTTCTTTAGGTAAAGAAATCGAAGACGGATTTAAAATATAAATACCGTTTTCTTTTTTAGCAAGTGGTTTATGAAAATGTCCATAAATCAAAATATCATTTTCATTTAATAAAGGAAGTTGATCTTCATTAAATAAATGTCCATGTGTCATAAAGAAATGATGTTGATCAACATCCATCAAAGCATAGTCACTACGCATAGGGAAATCTAAAACCATTTGATCAACTTCACTATCACAATTTCCTCTAACTGCAATAATATCCTTCTTTAAAGGATTTAATAAAGCAATAACCTTCTTACAATTATAATCCTTAGGTAAATCATTACGTGGTCCATGATATAAAATATCCCCTAAAATAATAAGTTTATCCGCTTTTTCTTCATGATATTTTTCAATGGCCCTATTTGCCCAATAATAAGAACCATGAAGATCTGATATAAACATTACTTTCATACAATTACGCTCTTCTAATTGTTTTGATCACAACTGGTGTTGTTGGACAATCTTGGAAGTTTGTAGGGACATTGGCAATTTGATCTACAATATCTAAACCTTCAGTAATTTTACCAAATGCTGCATATTCACCATCTAAATGTGGTGCTGGTTTATGCATAATAAAGAATTGTGAAGATGCTGAATCTTTGATCATTGTTCTAGCCATAGATAAAACACCTTCTGTATGTTTTAATTCATTGTTAACACCATTGCTTTTAAATTCACCTTTAATAGAATCACAATGTTTTTCTTTAAAATCTTTTGTATATCCCCCACCTTGAATCATAAATCCTGGGATAACTCTATGGAAAATTAATCCCGCAAAGAAATCTTCATCAATTAATTTTAAAAAGTTTTCTACTGTAATTGGTGCAACTTCAGGATAAAGTTCTCCTTTCATCACATCTCCATTTTCCATTTCAATTTCAATTAATACTTTTTCCATTCTCTAATTCTCCTTATCTACAACGTCTACATCAACAACCTTATTTTCAATAGATTGTTGTTTTTCTTTTTTCTTCTTCTTTACAAGAAATCTTACTACAAAATAAACAAGTACAACTCCTGCCGCAATTCCAAATAACCAAACAATATTCTTTACTTGATCAAATTGATAAGCTGTCGCTACCACTAAACATAAGTTAATAATATTCATTGATCCTGCTAATTTATATTTTTGATTAACAATAAAATTCAAGGAAAGCGCAGATGAAGCAAATAACCCAACAATAAGCATAACTTCCATACTATGTACCTCCTTGTATCATTCTATCATAATAGAATCATTTTTGTTATATATTATTTAGTATGGACACTTGCATTAAGCATGTCAGTAATAGATATCATTGTAAAATTACTTCTATATATAACAAAAAATAACTACCTCCTGTCTCTAGAAAAGTGTGTGGTAGTTATTTCATCCAAGGTGAACCGTTTGTTGTTCTTTTTTCATATTCATTATAATTAATTTTTTAAACAATTCTATAAAATCTTATCTATCTAATTTCATATATAACAGCGGATAAGGGTTTTCTTCTTCATCTAATTCTGTTTTCTTGTATGTTTTAAATTCCACAGCTTCATCATTATCTACAACCATCAAATGTTCAACACTCTTTAATGCCATTGGAACATATTCTTTAATATGTTCAATTTCTTGTTCATTTAAAAATGCATGTGTGGCTTTTACAGAATCTTTCCAAACATTTACAAGTATATTTAATAGTTGATCATTTTCACCCTATTCTCTCTACCCATATTTATCATTGATTTCTTTCACTTTAACTATGATAATATAATTATATGAAATAGCCCTACCAAATAGGTAGGGTCATTTATTTTGTTAATATCTTTTTTATTTAGTAAATTGTTTAATTGCATTAGCAACAGCTGCTGTCACATCTTTATTGAAGATTTTTGGCATGATATTTTCTTCATTTAAATCTTCATCACTGATTGTATCTGCAATAGCTTTAGCCACAGCTACTTTCATTTCTGGTGTAATTGAAGGAACTCTTGCTTCTAATGCTCCTTTAAAAATACCAGGGAAAGCTAAAACATTATTAATTTGATTTGGATAATCAGATCGACCTGTCCCAACAACTCTTGCTCCTGCTGCTTTGGCTTTTTGATAAGTAATTTCTGGTTCAGGATTTGCCATTGCAAAGATAATTGGATCATTGTTCATTGAATGAACCATTTCATCAGTTACTAGATTTGGTTTAGAAACACCTACAAAAACATCTGCACCTTTTAATGCATCAGCTAATGTACCTTGCATATTATCAGGATTAGTAATATCACATAAAGCACGCTTATGAGGAATAAGTCCTTCTTGTCTATCTTTATATAAAATTCCAAATTCATCCACTGCAATAATTTTACCAACACCGGCTGTATGCATCATTTTAATAATAGCTGTTCCTGCAGCTCCTGGCCCATTTAAAACAACTGTAATATCTTTGATATCTTTTTTTGTCACTCTTAAAGCGTTATATAAGGCCGCTAAAACAACAACAGCTGTTCCATGTTGATCATCATGGAATACAGGAATATCTAACATTTGATCTAATCTTTCTTCGATTTCAAAACAATCTGGAGAAGCAATATCTTCTAAGTTGATTCCACCAAAACATGGTGCAATATTTTTAACTGTTTGAATCAATTCTTCTTTATCTTGTGTATCTAAACAAATAGGTACCGCATTGACATCTCCGAATTTTTTAAATAGAGCAGCTTTTCCTTCCATGACTGGAATCGAAGCTTTGGCTCCAATATTTCCAAGTCCTAAAACAGCTGTTCCATTTGATACAACAGCAATTGTATTTGATTTTGTTGTATAACGATAAACATCTTCTTCATTTTCAGCAATCTTACGACAAGGTTCAGCAACCCCTGGCGTATAAACAACAGACATATCATCCATTGTATTAATTTCACAATTTAATTCCGTATGTATTTTTCCTTGATGTTTTTCATGTAATTTCAAGGCTTCTTCATAATAATTCATTTTCATCACCCGCCACTATTATACCTATAAAATAGACAATTCGTCTAATCTTTTTTATCTAAAACATAACCATGATCCATTGGTCCTTGTCCTTGTCCTAAATCAAGCATTGCCGCAAGCGCTCCCGAAATATAATCTTTAGCTTTTTTAACAGCATTTTCCAAATTTTCACCTCGTGCTAAATGAGAAGCAATCGCACTTGATAAAGTACATCCCGTACCATGAGTATTATTGTTATTAATACGTTTTCCTTTAAACCATTGATAATTACCTTCTTTATAAAGTAAATCATTGGCATCATTGATTTGATGTCCGCCTTTAAGTAATACTGCACAATGATAATGATCTCCAATATATTTAGCTGCTGTTAACATTTCTTCTTCATTATTGATTTTTAATCCTGATAAAACTTCGGCTTCAGGAATATTTGGTGTTAAAACCGATGCGAGTGGGAAGAGATTTTCTTTTAATGTATCAATAGCTTCATCACTAATAAGTTTTGCCCCACTTGTAGCCACCATCACAGGATCAACAACGATATTACGTGCATGATATTGTTTTAACTTTCCACTAATAGATAAAATGACTTCTTTTTGAGAAACCATTCCAATTTTAACAGCCATTGGATAAATATCTGTAAACACACTATCCATTTGACTAGCCACAAAAGAAGCATCAACATCATAAATAGTATCCACTCCTGTAGTATTTTGAGCTGTTAGTGCTGCAATAACCGACATGGCATAAACACGATTAGCAAGCATTGTTTTTAAATCTGCCTGAATTCCTGCACCTCCACTACTATCACTACCTGCAATTGTAAGGCAAGTTGGCATTTTATTAGAGATAACTCTTTGAATTTTATCTTTTAATAGGCTACTTGCTTTTTGGATATCATTACTTCCAAAAATACTTGAAACGATAGCAACACCATCAATAGCAACCCCCATAAATTCTAAGATATTCACTTGATTAATACCACCAATAGCAACCACAGGAATATCAACTTTTTGACAAATTTCATTTAACGTTTCCATTGAAATATTTTGTGCATCATCTTTTGTTTGAGTTGCAAAAATAGCTCCGACACCTAAATAATCAGCCCCATTTTCTAAAGCTATTTTTGCTTCTTCATAATTATGTGCAGATACACCAATAATTTTATCTTCACCTAATATTTTTCTTGCTTCTTTTAAATTTAAATCATCTTGCCCAATATGGACCCCATCTGCATCAATTTCTTTACACAATTCAACATCATCATTAATAATCAAAGGAATATGATGTTTTTGACACACGCTTTGAACATCCAATGCTTCTTGTTTAAATGCTTCATGTGGCATTTCTTTTTCTCTTAGTTGAATCATTGTTACACCACCAAGAATGGCTTCTTCAACTAATTCCGACATTTTTCTTCCTTTTAAATATTTTGAATCTGTTACTCCATACAATAATAAATCTTCTTTATTTAATTTCATCAAATTTCCTTCTTTCTTTACAATATTCTTTTTTTATTTCCTTGGAAATAAAAAGAGAGTCCTGTTGAACTCTGTTAACGTCTATATCTCCTACGTTGGCATTATCCAAATCAGGTTATGGGTCTAAGTCAACACTTACTCTCAGCAAAAAGCTCCCCGTTTCCTTTATTATAATTTTTTTAATAAAAATTGTCTATTTTTATTCATATTATTTATGCTTTTGTTCAAACTATAAAAGGAGGTGCTTTCATGAAATTATGTATTACAGCAGGTAACTATCACATTTTTAAATTAATGATTAAAAATCATAAAGATTCTCGCATTCAATTAAAAAACATTCATCCTTTAGATTTTGACCTTGTTTTTGATGTTTATACATCTTTAGATCAAAAAACAGTTATTTCTATACTTAGCCATGAATTACGTTATTCCCCTTTTATGTATCTATGCCCTGGTTTTAAAGTCATTCCTTTAAAAAAACGTCTTCCTCATGGTACAAAAGAATCAACTACTCCTTTAAATCTTTCTTTTAATTGAATAATTTATATTAAAAAACAGTTTGAGATAGCATCTATTTCAAACTGTTTATTTTTTAATTAATAATTCTTAAAACGTCTTCTTCATTTCTTACATTAAATATGTTTAATGTAAGAACATTTAATTTTTCTAGCAATGTATTTGTAAATTGTTTTTCTAAAGGACTTGATAAAGTCCCTAATTTCACTTTAAGCAGTTCTTTTAAAGTATTGAGTTTTTCTTCATCTCTCATTCTTTGAAATAATTGATCCATTGCCTTACACATATTGATTTCATCTCCTTATGGTAAATCTTCTCTTCTAATATTTGTACACGTAAATGTTGCCGCCATCATGAAGCTTTCTGTTTCAATTTTACGATTTTCTCTCAATCCATCATAACTTCCTACAAACATACTTTGACTAATTTCTACGACATCTCGATATCTTTTGATTTCTGTTGGATCATCTACATTTCCTATCATTGTATCATATGTTTAAAGATAATTCGTCTCACATTTGTCTCATTTCTATTATCATTTTAGCTATCTCTCCTACCTTCTTCAATGGACGGATAGTCCAAAAAAGTTTCCAATAAAAAAAACACGAAATCATCTCGTAAGTCTTTAAAGAATACATATTATTAAACCTGCTATTAACGAAGAAATACCCACAATTATAAAAATGATATATAGCTTTTTTTGCGGATTATTTTCTAAAATCAATATACGTTTAGGATTATTTTCCTCATACATAATTTCTAAGGAACTCCCTATAGGAAGTTCTTTACCATAACCAATAGAGAGTTTTTGTTTAATTTCATTTCCATGATCATAAAATTGAATTACCGGAAAATAGGAATAAGAAAAACTATCATCACTTTGCATTCTTTCTCTTATATTATCAATCACTTTAGCTAATGTATGAATATTACAATACTTTACTTTCTATTGCTTGTACAGGACATTTTTCATAACATAATCCACAATGTAAACAATGTTCTTGTTGAATTTGATAATTTGAAATACATTGTTGTGGACAATTCTTTTGACATAAGCCACATTGAATACATTGATTACGAATGATAAATCCCTTAGGTTTTATCTCTTTATTCATTGAAAAACTTTCTCTATAAATAGGTTCTTTGCCTAAATCAAAGAATTCTAGTTCACCTTCTTCAAGACAAAAGGCTTCTAAAATATAACGACTCTCATTTGGATAAACATTATTCATTGATGAATTATGTTTAAAAATACGATCTATCCAATATTTTTGATTTTCTAATCGTTTAACAGGTCCATTTAAACGAACCATTTGATACTTTTTATTCATTCCTGTAATTGCAACGTATGGATGATTTTTTAATTGTTTATAAAAATCTTTTCCTCTTGCTGTACAAAAATATAATTTATTATCTTCAACCAACATCATATCTATAATTCTTACTTGGGGTTGATTATTTTCATCAACGGTTGCAAAAGCAACATCTTTGATTTCTCTTAAAATATTTAAACAAGTTGAAACATTCATTGTTGTGCCTCCTTTTTCGTTTTTCATTATAATTTTATTTCTAATAAAAAAAAGTACGCACAATATTGTGATATAGTTACTTCAAAGTAACTAATAAAAAAGTTACGACTTAAAATCGTAACTTTCATAATTATTCAGTTTCAAATTGACTGTAATAAAGTTGATGATAATAACCTTGTTTTTGAAGCAATTCTTCATGATTACCAATTTCTACAATATGTCCTTGATCCATAACGATGATTTGATCGGCATTTTTAATCGTTGATAAACGGTGAGCAACAATAAAGGTTGTTCTTCCTTTCATCATTTCATCAAAAGCTTTTTGAATTTGTAATTCTGTACGCGTATCGATTGAACTTGTTGCTTCATCTAAAATCAACATTGGTGGATGTGTTAACATAATACGTGCAATACACACAAGTTGCATTTGTCCTTGAGACATATTTCCACCATCTTCTTCAACCATTGTATCGTATCCTTGAGGAAGAGACATAATATATTTATGCACACGTGCTTTTTTAGCTGCTTCAATGATTTCTTCATCACTAACTTTTGTTTTTCCATAAGCAATATTTTCTTTAATAGTCCCTTTAAATAACCAACTATCTTGTAAAACCATACCGTACATTTTTCTTAAATCATCACGATTCATATCTTCAATATTAACATCATCAATTGTAATTTTTCCACCTTGAGGATCATAGAAACGCATTAATAAGTTAATTAATGTTGTTTTTCCACAACCTGTTTTACCTACAATAGCTGTCATTGTTCCTGGTTTAGCTTCATAGTTAAAATCTTGAATTAATGGTTTACTTGGATCATAACTGAAATTTAAATGGTCAATGATAATATGTCCTTGTTTATTTTCAATGATTTTAGAGGTTGTTAATTCTTGGATTGTTTCTTCATCTAATAATGCAAAGACTCTTTGACTGGCAGCAATGGCTGTTTGCATTTCTGACATAACGGATGATATTTCGTTAAATGGTTTGGTATATTGGTTAGCATATGTTAAAAAGCTTGAAAGAATACCTACTGTAAATGAACCATTTAATACTTGAAATGCTCCAAAGATACCAACAGCAGCATAAACAATACTATTAACTAAACGTGTTGTGGGATTAATTAAAGCCCCATAAAATTGTGAAATAACCCCACTTTTATGCATACGTTCATTGATTTCATTAAACTTTTCTTCGTTTTGTTCTTGATAATCAAAAATATTAACAATTTTTTGATTACCTATCATTTCTTCACAATAACCATTCATTTCCCCTCTTAAAGCAAGTTGTTCTTGGAAATAAGAATGTGTTCTTTTAACAATCAAAGAAGCAACAAGTAAAGAAAGTGGTGTTAAAACAACCACAATTACAGCTACCGAAAAATGAATATAAGCCATAATCAAAATCGTTCCTACAATTGTTGCAATTCCTGTAAGCAAGGATGTAAAACTTTGTAATAAACCTTGTCCAATTAAATCAATATCATTGATCAATCTTCCTAAAATATCTCCATGACTTGTAGCATCAATATATTTTAAAGGAAGAACTTGAATTTGATCAAATACTCTATTTCTTAAATCATTCGTAATATTATAAGTAATTGTATTTGTAATTTGTCCCATGATCCATTGAATCAAAGAAATAATTAAAATAACAATTCCAATAAAAATAAGTTTGTTCAATAACGCTTGAAAATGAACTTGATTCTTTCCAACCAATAAATCTATTGCTTGACCTATTAAAACAGGTGTAAGTAAAGTAAAGACAACAGAGACAATTGATAAAAGTGTTAATAACATAATTAAAAAACGATAAGGTTTACAATATGTAAGCAATCTTTTAATTGTTTTTTTATCCATTGTAATCACCATCCTTACTATTTTGAGATTCATAAATTTCTTTATAAACCGTACAATTCTTTAATAATTCTTCATGACAATCAAAACCAACAAGTTCACCATGATATAAAACCATAATACGATCACATCTTTTTAAAGACGCTGTTCTTTGAGAAATAACAATTTTTGTCATTTCTTTTAATTCTTGTAATTGTTTTTGTAAAGCAGCATCTGTTGCATAGTCTAACGCACTTGAGCAATCATCTAAAACTAAAATATCCGCTTGTTTATAAAGCGCTCTAGCTATTGTTAAACGTTGTCTTTGTCCACCAGAGAAGTTTTTCCCACCTTGAACAACAGCACTTTCTATTCCTTGAGGAAGACAACTTACAAATTCTTTAGCTTGTGAAACTTCTAAAGCTTTATTCATTGTTTCTTCTTGATAAGGTTTTGACATACAAATATTTTCTTTAATTGTTCCTGAAATCAATGATGTATTTTGTAAAACATAACTGATATGTTGTCTTAATGTTTCTAGTTTATAATCTTGAATATTTTTACCAGCTATTTTAATTTGTCCACTTCTAACATCATAATTTCTTCCAATAAGGGATACTAGTGTTGATTTACCAGCACCCGTTCCTCCAATAATTCCTACTGTTTCACCTTTATTGATCGTAAATGATAAGTTGTGTAACACATCTTTTTGAAGATATCCAAAGTTAACATCTTTAAATTCAATCATCTTTTCATCAGGAATAAGGGTTGAATAACTTCCTTGATTTTCTACTTGTGGTGTTGTTTCAAGTACTTCAAAAACTCTTTGATAACTTGCTGTAGCTTTATTGTAGATTGATAAAACATTCGCAAAGACAATGAGTGCTTGTAAAATACTATTCATATAGTTAATTAAGGCAATAACTTCCCCTTGAGAAAGACTTCCTACATTGACTTGGCAACCACTAGCATAAATAATAATAATGATTGCAAAGTTTACAATTAAATAAGTAAAGGGATTTAATAAAGCTTGTATTTTACCTACTTTTACTTGTTCATCTTTTTGATTTTTTGTTTCTAAATTAAATCTTTTTACTTCATGATTTTGATTTGAAAAAGCACGAATAACACGTACACCTTTTAAGTTTTCTCTTGCTATTAAAGCAATTTTATCTAATAACTTTTGAATACAAGAGAAATAAGGCATTGAAATAATCGTAATTGATAACATCGATACCGCTAAAATAACAGCTCCTACAACAAAGATCATTGATAAAGAACCACTGATCATAAAAGCCATAAATAATGAACCAATCATTAAAAATGGAGCTCTTGACGTAAGACGAATCGTCATCGCTACAGCTAATTGAATTTGTACCACATCATTAATAAGTCTTGTAACTAATGATGGTGCTGTAAGGGTATCTAAATTGGCATCATCATATTTATTGATTTGATGATACATGTCTTTTCTAAGTTGTGTCCCCACACTTTGTGATGTAAGGGAAGCATACCATTGACAAACAAGTGCAAATAAATAACCAAAAACAGCTAAACCAATAAGGACGAGCCCACATTTTAAAATATAATTGGTATCTTTATAAGCAATTCCTTTATCAATGACAGAGGCCATAACAACGGGAACACATAATTCTAAAGCAGCTTCAAAGATTTTAAATAAAAAGCCTAAAGTTGCTGAAAACTTAAACTCCTTTACATATTTTAATAGTTTCATATTCTTCACCTCTGCGTTATTATATGATAA
>UMAG01038342.1_pt1 | contig 13786 bp, 9 predicted proteins | sample 1963651 | NCBI WGS metagenome assembly UMAG01 (sample SAMEA4835910, study PRJEB28245) | human gut metagenome | biome: gut microbiome; material: fecal sample | place: Denmark | collected 2008 | reverse complement strand
GCCTCTGCCGCATTCGCGGATGCACGGATGATATGGATCACTTCGTCAATATGGTCAAGCGCTTTTAAGAGTCCTTCCAGAATATGGCTTCTCTCCTGCGCTTTGTTCAGGTCGTATTTCGTTCTTCTCGTCACAACCTCTTCCTGGTGCTGCAGATAATACGTCAGCATCTCCAGAAGGTTCATGACTTTCGGCTGATTGTTTACCAGTGCAAGCATGATCACACCAAAGGTATCCTGCATCTGGGTATGTTTGTACAGCTGGTTTAAGATGACGTTTGCATTGGCGTCGCGGCGCAGTTCGATACAGATGCGCATACCCTCACGGTTGGAGTGGTCCGCAATGCCGGTGATGCCGTCGATCTTTTTATCTCTTACCAGCGCGGCGATGTTCTCGATCAGGCGCGCCTTGTTTACCATGTACGGGATCTCGGTTACGATGATCTCGCTCTTTCCGTTCGGCAGTGTCTCGATGTTTGATACCGCACGAACACGGATTTTACCGCGGCCGGTACGGTAGGCCTCGTCGATGCCGCGGGTGCCGAGGATTTCTGCTCCGGTCGGGAAGTCAGGGCCTTTTACAATGCCGAGAATCTCCTCGAGATCTGTCGTACGGTCCTCCTCGATGATATTATCAATAATTTTTACAATGGCACTTACCACCTCGCGCAGATTGTGCGGCGGGATGTTCGTTGCCATACCGACTGCGATACCGGAAGTACCGTTTACCAGAAGGTTCGGGTAGCGGGCCGGCATAACAACAGGCTCTTTTTCGGTTTCATCAAAGTTCGGGGCGAAGTCTACGGTGTCTTTGTTGATATCCGCCAGCATCTCCATCGAGATTTTGCTTAAACGTGCCTCGGTGTATCGCATAGCCGCAGCGCCGTCGCCGTCGACGGAACCGAAGTTTCCATGGCCGTCCACCATCGGATAACGGGTTGCCCAGTCCTGTGCCATGTTGACGAGTGCTCCGTAGATAGAGCTGTCGCCGTGCGGGTGATATTTACCCATCGTATCACCGACGATACGCGCGCACTTACGGTGCGGCTTATCCGGCGTATTGTTCAGTTCACTCATGGAGTACAGAATACGTCTCTGTACCGGCTTTAAGCCATCGCGGACGTCTGGAAGTGCACGGGATGCAATTACGCTCATCGCGTAGTTGATGTAGGATTCCTCCATCGTGTCTTTCAGATCGACCTCGTGAATTTTATCAAAAACATTATCTTCCATCTTTTCCTCCACTTCAGTTCACAGGACTTTTTAGATATCCAGGTTGTTTGCGTATTTTGCTCTCTCTTCGATAAAGTCACGGCGCGGTTCTACCTTGTCGCCCATGAGCGTATTGAAGGTAAGATCAATTTCAGAAGAATACTCTTCATCGAACACAACGCGGCGCAGAACACGGCGTTCCGGGTCCATGGTGGTCTCCCAGAGCTGCTCCGCATCCATCTCTCCCAGTCCTTTGTAACGCTGGATCTTATTATCTCCGCGTCCGATCTCATTGAGGATCTGATTCATCTGATCGTCGTCGTATGCGTACCATACTTTTTTGTTTTTCTCAATCTTGAACAGCGGCGGCTGTGCCAGGTAAACGTGGCCCTGTTTGATCAGCTCCGGCATGAAGCGGTACAGGAACGTCAGCATCAGTGTGTCGATGTGCGCGCCGTCGACATCGGCATCGGTCATGATGATGATCTTGTCGTAGCGCAGTTTGGTAATATCGAAATCGTCGTGGATTCCGGTTCCGAATGCCGTAATCATCGCTTTGATCTCGGCATTGGCATAAATTTTATCGAGACGTGCTTTCTCTACATTCAGGATTTTTCCACGCAGAGGCAGGATCGCCTGCGTTGCACGGCTTCTCGCGGATTTTGCGGAACCGCCCGCGGAATCTCCCTCAACCAGGAAGATCTCACAGTTTTTCGGATCCTTGTCGGTACAGTCTGCCAGTTTTCCAGGCAGGGACATACCGTCCAGTGCGGATTTTCTTCTCGTCAGGTCACGCGCTTTTCTTGCAGCCTCTCTCGCACGCTGGGAAAGCAGGGACTTTTCAACGATCGTTTTTGCGACAGCCGGGTTCTGCTCCAGGAACAGCTCGAGCTGGGTGCTCACGATATTGTCGACTGCTCCTCTCGCCTCGCTGTTTCCAAGTTTCTGCTTTGTCTGGCCCTCGAACTGCGGCTCCTCGATTTTGATGCTGACAATCGCCGTCATACCCTCGCGGATATCCTCTCCGGTCAGGTTCGGTTCGCTGTCTTTTAACAGTTTATTTGCTCTTGCATATTCATTAAAGGTTTTCGTCAGCGCATTCCGGAAGCCCACGATATGGGTACCGCCCTCCGGCGTCGTAATGTTGTTGACGAAACCGTACGTATTTTCCTGATAGGAATCGTTGTGCTGCATCGCAACCTCAACGAGAACGCCGTCTCTTTCTCCCTCGCAGTAGATGATGTCCGGGTAGAGCGCCGTTTTGCTCTTGTTCAGGTAGCTGACAAACTCTTTGATACCGCCCTCGTAGTGGAATGCTTTTTCCACTACCGGATCCGTGCGCAGATCGCGCAGAACAATGCGCAGTCCCTTGGTCAGAAATGCGGTCTCGCGGAGTCTTGTTTTTAAAACGTCGTAATCATAAACCGTCTCCTCGAACATCGTGTCATCCGGCAGGAAACGGACCTCGGTACCTGTTTTTTCGATCGGACAGGTATCGATGACCTCCAGCTTATTCATGGTTTTTCCGCGCTCATACCGCTGGAAGTAAACCTTTCCATCGTGATAAACGCGCACCTCAAGCCAGTTGGACAGCGCATTTACAACGGATGCACCAACGCCGTGCAGACCGCCGGATACCTTGTACCCTCCGCCGCCGAACTTTCCGCCTGCGTGCAGCACCGTAAAGACAACCTCAACGGCCGGAAGGCCCGACTTATGATTGATGCCGACCGGAATACCACGGCCGTCGTCGATGACGGTGATGGAGTTGTCCGGGTTAATCGTAACGTCAATATTTTTGCAGTATCCTGCCAGTGCCTCGTCTACCGAGTTGTCGACAATCTCATAGACCAGATGGTGAAGTCCCCGTGCGGAGGTACTGCCGATATACATACCTGGGCGCTTCCGTACGGCTTCCAGACCCTCCAGAATCTGAATCTGGTCTGCACCATACTCTGTCTTTTCCATGTTCTCTGTACTCATTTAGATTCCTCCTGTTTCTTTGTGAAACACAGATCCCTCGACCACCTGGAATACGCTGTTTGCCTCAAAATGATTTTCGACAAACTCGTCCAGTCCGGTACAGGTAATCAGTGTCTGTATGCTGTGAATGCTCTGCAGAAGATAATTCTGCCGGCTGCCGTCCAGCTCCGACAAAACATCATCCAGCAGTAAAACCGGTGTATCGTGAATTTCCTCCTCGACCAGACGGATCTCCGCCAGTTTCAGCGAAAGCGCCGCCGTCCTCTGCTGCCCCTGGGAACCGTATTTACGGATATCAATGTCGTTGACCCGCACACAGAAATCGTCCCGGTGCGGCCCGGTGTAGGACTGTCCGAAACGCAGATCACGCTCTCTTCCGTCTTTTAACTCTTCGGAAAACGCTTCCTCGGACACATTCGGTTCATAAGTAATCAGAATCTGCTCCTTTCCTCCGGTCAGATTCTGATGGATCTCGGATAAAATATCATTCAGGCGGCTGATAAACTTTTTCCGCTCGGAAATAATGCTTGTTCCATAGCGGACCATCTGCTCATCCCAGATCTCGAGCGTATCCGCCATTCTGCCGGAAAACGAAATCTCTTTAAGCAGCTTGTTTCTCTGCGCCACCACTTTATTATAATTGGCAAGCTCGATCATGTATAGTCTTGACAATTGACAAATTTCGCTATCCAGGAAACGCCGGCGCTCCGCAGGACCGTTTTTGATGATATTCAGGTCCTCCGGAGAGAAAAACACAATATTTACAATGCCAAAAAGTTCCGACGCTTTGCGGATCGGAACTCCATCGATGGCGATTCCCTTGGATTTATTTTTTTTCAGATGCATATCGATTTTATGCGTGCTGCCGTTCCGCTCCACCATCATCCGGATATGGGCTTCCTCCCGGTCAAACTGGATGATTTCGCGGTCCTTGCTGCCGCGGTGCGATTTTGTCGTACCCGCGAGATATAAAGCCTCGAGAATATTCGTCTTTCCCTGGGCATTGTCGCCGTAGAGAATATTCGTTCCGGGGCTGATATTTATGCATAAACTCTCATAATTCCGATAGTTCTTCAGTTCTAAAGATTTGATATACATGAGCACTCGTCCGTGAAAAATCAGCTTAAGTTTTTAAGCCTTATTTTTTAATTTGTATCTCATTTCCATTGTAGCAGACAACATCTCCGTCATAGAGCTTGCGGCCGCGGCGGGTATCTACTTCACCGTTTACGGTCACGCAGCCGTCCTTGATGACGAGCTTTGCTTCCACGCCGTCTTCTACCAGAGCCGCAGCTTTTAATGCCTGGCCCAGTTTGATGTAATCTTCACGCAGCGTAATAATTTCCATTTTTTCCTCCTGCACTGCCGTGCCTTTTCCTCACGTAAGTTCGCAGTTTTCAACCTGTGTGGCTGTAAAACCGCTGAAAGTTCTTTCAGAAAAGGTTCCGGCAGATTTCAAACTTATGTGACTTATCTCACGGAATTGAAGTTTACCGGCAGAATCAGATAGATATAGCTCTCTTCTTCGTTCCGGATAAAACATGGAGCCTTCGGGTTGACCAGATAAATCGAAATTTCCTCGTCGTCAATAACACGAAGTGCATCGATCAGGAATTTCGGGTTAAAACCGATCATAATATCCTTGCCTTCTTTGTTGATATCGATCTCTTCTTTCATGGAACCCATCGCGGAGTTGATCTGCAGTTCCATCGCTCCATCCTGGATATCGATGATGATCGGTTTTTTGTCGCCTTCTTTGACAAGAAGCGTCGCACGGTCGATACAGCTTAAGAATTCTTTTTTGTTGATCGTCACTTTTGTCTCGTAATCACTCGAAAGCATCTGGTCGATGCGGAAATATTCACCGTCGATCAGTCTGGAAACGACCGTTGTATCATCGAGCTTGAACATAATGTGGTTTTCCGAGAAGTAAATATCAATCTGATCATCCATCTCGCCGGACAGAATTTTGCTGATTTCGTTCAGGGTTTTTCCCGGAACAACGACTTTTCGGTCCGGATACGAATCTTTCAGCTCAATTCTGCGGATCGCAATACGGTGTCCGTCCAGAGATACGACGCGAAGTGTGTTATCTTTGATTTCAAAAAGCTCACCGGTCATCAGTTTGTTGTTCTCATTGGCTGCAATGGAGAAAATGGTCTGACGAATCAGTTCTTTTAAGGTGAACTGGGAAATTGAAACACAATCGGAAGTTTCGAGAATCGGCAGATAGGAAAAATCTTCTCCTGACTGTCCCGGAATGTTGAATTTTGCTTTTTCACACGTAATCGTGGTTACCAGATTTTCATCTGTTTCTATTGTAACCTGATTATCCGGAAGTTTTCTTACGATCTCAGAAAAAATCTTTGCATCCAGAGCAACAATACCGCGTTCCAGAATCATACCTGTGACGATGGTTTCGATTCCGAGTTCCATATCGTTGGAGGTAAATTTGATCACATTGGAAGATGCATCAATCAGAATGCATTCCAGAATCGGCATGGTTGTTTTACCGGAGACAGCTTTCATAGCGATACCAACGCTTTTTACAAGGTCTGCTTTGTCAAACACTAATTTCATAATTGTGGATAACTCTCCTTTCCTCACTGTTTGGTGAGTCTGCTTATAAAGAAAAAATATAGTAAAAATCCGTAGTCTTAGTCGTAGGGGCTGTGGATATGTGGAAAACCCCGTCAAGAATGCGGAAATACTGGAAAAATCGATCTGTATAACTCTGTGAATAATCGAACGTGAACCTGTGTATGAAATGTTGATAACTTCAGGCCCCAAATTTGTCCACAATTCATCCACAGGCTTTCCACATCGGTTTGTGTATAAATAAGGGCCTGTCAACCGATGAGTTTCTTCTTATATAAATGTAAATCGGTTTTAACCGTTTTGACAGAGTTACAAAGGCTCCGCCTATTTCGACGGGTTGATCTTCTTCTTTAAGATGTCTACCGTGTTGCGGACACTGTCTTTAGCACTCATTTCCTTTTCGATCTTCTCAATGCCGTGCATGACAGTGGTATGATCGCGGTCGCCCATCATTTTTCCGATTCCGGTCAGCGGGGCATCGAGCATTTCGCGGCACAGATACATTGCGATCTGGCGCGGGAATACGATTTTGCTGCTCCGCTTGCTGCCGACAATGTCGGACGGCGTAATATCGAAGTGATCTGCAACGGTGTCGATGATAAATTCCGGCGTGATCACCTTCTTCTCGTTCGGGGAGATGATGTCGCGCAGCACCTGCTCTGCAAGATCAATGTTGATTTCACGTTTTTCAAGGTTTGCGTATGCAATGATTTTGTTGAGAGCGCCTTCCAACTCACGGATGTTCGATTTAATATTGGAAGCGATGTATTCGATCACATCGTCGCTGACGGAATAGCCGTCTAATTCCTGTTTCTTTCGGAGAATGGCGATTCGCGTCTCATAATCCGGGCTCTGGATGTCGGCAAGGAGTCCCCATTCGAAACGGGAACGGATGCGGTCTTCCAGGATATCCATGTCTTTCGGGGGACGATCCGAAGAAAGGATGATCTGTTTGTTGGCGCCGTGCAGCGTATTGAAGGTATGGAAAAACTCTTCCTGCGTGGATTCCTTTCCTATAATAAACTGCACATCATCGATGAGAAGTACGTCGATATTGCGGTATTTCTCACGGAATTTGGTCATTGCGGTGTTGTTGCTGTTTCGGATGGCCTCGATGACTTCATTGGTAAATTCTTCACTCGTTACGTAGAGAATCCGCGAAGACGGGTTCTTCTGAAGAATAAAATGTGCGATCGAGTGCATCAGATGGGTTTTGCCCAGTCCAACACCACCGTATAAAAACAGCGGATTGTAGATTTCTCCCGGGGATTCGGCCACGGCGAGAGAAGCTGCATGGGCAAATTTGTTATTGCTGCCGACCACGAAGGTATCAAAGGTATACTTTGGATTCAGGTTCGGCACATAGAGATTTTTCTGGACGGGAGCAGGCGCTTTTTCCTGTTTCACTTCTTCCGGAAGAATAAAGCGGATCTCATAGTTGACACCTGTGATTTCCGCGATTGCCACTTTAATAGGAAGAGTATATTTTTTGCTCACGTAATCGAGACCCATTTTTTCGGATGGAACCAGGATTGTGATCAGATTGTCCTCAACCGAATGGATCGTAAGTGGTTCAATCCATGTAGTAAAGGAGATCTCAGATAATTCGTGCTCGTCCCGCACTCTCTGCAGTATTTCTTTCCATTTATCTTGTACGATTTCCATGCTTTTTCTGTCGCTCCGCTTCTATAATCATTGCTTTTTGGGGATAACTTCTGTCTGGAAAACGAAATTTTCCCCGAATAGTCGCATTTTTACTTCTATATGATATAATAAAATGCCGTTTTATTCAACCCAAAAATGTGGATAATTATTTTTTTATCCACAGAATGTGTAAAAAATTTTCCTGTTGATGAAATGGAGGATAGTTTGTGGATAACAGGGAATCTTATGTTGATAAAATTGTGGATAGAGGGCTGGAAAAACCGAAATGTGTAAAGTCTGGAAAACTTATATACACATTATACATGGCGTAAATACTGGAAAAATTGGAAATGCCCACAGGTTGTACACAGCAAAACCGAAAGTTATCCACAAGGTTATCCACAGATTGTGGATAATGTTGATTACGGTTACAGGATATCGTGTGGAAAGCGCAAAAATCGAACTGGTATTTGTACGCGTGCGGCGGACAGTGTGGATAAGTTGTGGATAAACCGAAAATCAGCACACGGAAGGCACGGGCAGCGGCAGACCGGAAAAGCGCGTCAGAGCGGCATTTTTCCCGAAAAAACTGCGAAAATTATTGATTTTAGGGTTGACGAAATGGGGGTTTATGAATATAATTGAAATGATGTTTTCTGTCATACATGTAGTGAAATACTGCCTTGCAGGCAGTTATTGATTAGAATTTAAAGGAGGTGCCTTATCTTATGAAAATGACATTTCAGCCGAAAAAAAGATCCAGAGCTAAAGTTCACGGATTCAGAGCAAGAATGAGCACAAAAGGTGGAAGAAAAGTTTTAGCTGCAAGAAGATTAAAAGGAAGAAAAAAATTATCAGCATAAAACCAAAGGCCGCATAAAATTTATGTGGTCTTTTCTTCTATCTAAAGCTATTTAATGGAAAGAAAATTTAGACAAATCATGAAGGAAAGAATGGATTCATGAAATATTCGGAAAGCCTGAAAAAAAACAGAGATTTTCAGCTGGTTTATAAGCAGGGAACATCGTTTGCAAACCGATTTCTGGTCATGTATGTGAAGAAAAATCAGCTGGGACGGAACCGGATTGGAATTTCAGTAAGTAAAAAGGTGGGAAACAGCGTTGTGCGCCACCATCTGGCGAGACTGATCCGGGAGAGTTATCGTCTGCATGAAGAGGAATTTCAGTGTGGAATGGATGTAGTTGTGATCGCAAGAGTTAATGCAAAAAACTGTACGTATTTCGAGATAGAGGGAGCACTTTTGCATCTGGGAAAACTACATCATATATTAAAGGAAACAGAAAAATGAAGACGGTATTGATAAAAGGTATCCGGTTTTATCAGAAGTACCTGTCTCCTCTGAAGAGGGTGCACTGCCCTTATACGCCGACCTGCTCGCAGTACGGGCTGGAAGCGATTCAGAAATATGGTGCTTTCAAAGGAAGTCTGCTGGCATTATGGAGAATACTGAGATGTAACCCGTTTTCACACGGAGGTTACGACCCTGTGCCGTAGATAAATAAGGAGGAAAAGACGTTTTGGATATCGTACTGAGTAAGTCAACGTGGCCGATTATCGGGTGGGTATGCCAGATCCTCGGCTGGCTGATCAATGGAATTTATTTTTGCCTGGAAAAAATTGGAATTCCGAACATCGGTATTGCGATTATTCTGTATACGATTATCATTTATCTCGTTCTGACGCCGCTTCAGATCAAGCAGCAGAAGATGTCGAAGATGATGAGCGTAATGCAGCCGGATCTGCAGAGAATTGAAAAGAAATATCAGAACAAAAAAGACCAGGCTTCTCAGATGAAAAAATCTGAAGAAACCATGGCAGTTTATCAGAAATACGGTGTCTCCCCGACAGGAAGCTGCAGTACACTGCTGGTTCAGATGCCGATTCTGCTTGCACTGTACCAGGTTATCTATCATATTCCGGGATATATCGGAAGTGTCCGCAATGTATTCCAGGGACTGACAACACAGATGATGGGTGTATCAGGATATTCTGACATCCTGACACAGTTTATCACAGATAACCGTGTTACCATGTACAGTAAAGTAAGTGAAACATTAACCGAAAATAACCTTCTGGACATGTTTTATGTGCTGAAACCGTCCCAGTGGACGAAGCTGGCCGATATCAGCGAGTTCTCCGGTATTGCGGATACCATTACAAAAACCGCCGCGGAGTCCAAGCATATCAACATGTTCCTTGGATTTAATATCACACAGTCTCCGATGGATGTCATCCGCGAGGGTATGGCAAACGGATCTGCTCTTCTGATTGTAGGAGCAATTCTGGTGCCGGTTCTGGCATGGTTTACCCAGTGGCTGAACTACAAGCTGATGCCGCAGGCACCATCTTCCAACAACGGAAATAAGACAGCAAATTCCATGGAAAATTCCATGAAGACCATGAACACGGTAATGCCTGTTTTCTCCGCATTTATGTGTTTATCGTTCTCCATCGGTATTGGTATTTACTGGATTGCAGGTGCGCTTGTTCGAAGCGTACAGCAGGTTGTGATCAACCGTCATATGTCCTCGATTGACATGGATGAGGTGATCCGCAAAAATCAGGAAAAAGCGGCCAAGAAGAGAGAAAAAGCCGGCCTTCCGCCGCAGAAAATCACACAGGCTGCAACGCAGAGTGTGCGTAATATTCAGGTACAGGAGAACGAAGAGCCGTCTGCTGAGGAAAAAGAGGCAGCAAGAAAGGCTTCGACTGAGTATTACAACAGTAATCAGGAATACCGCGCCGGAAGCATCGCTGCGAAAGCAAACATGGTAAAACAGTTTGATGAAAAGAACAGCAAAAAGAAAAAATAGGGGGTAAATCTTTATGGAGTTTATCGAAGTATCCGCAAAAACAGTGGACGACGCTATTACAAAAGCCTGCATTGAGCTTCAGGCTGCCAGCGATAAACTGGAGATCCAGGTCATCAGCGAAGGCAGTTCCGGATTCTTTGGAATCGGAAGTAAACCGGCTGTGATTCGTGCCGCTGTAAAAGCCGCACCGGAAAAAGAACCGGAAGCACCCCAGAAACCAGAGAAAAAAGAGGCAGCTCCTGCACCGGTAAAGGAAGCGCCGAAAAAAGAAGCTGTAAAGAAAGAAACGGAAAGAAAATCTGCTCCGCGTCAGGCAGAAACTGCAAGACGCTCCGAGCCAAGAGAAGAGCGTGAAGTAGTTCAGAGAACAGACGAGGAAATCGCCCAGATCAAGGCAACGGCACTTGAGTTCTTAAGCGGTGTATTCAAAGCCATGGAGCTCCCGGTTGAGATCCAGATGGAGTATAATGCCGAGAACGGTTCTCTTGAAGTTGATTTTGCCGGTGAGGATATGGGTATCCTGATCGGAAAAAGAGGACAGACACTGGATTCCCTTCAGTATCTGACCAGCCTTGTGGTCAACAAAGAGCAGAAGGATTACGTTCGTGTCAAACTTGATACGGAGAACTACCGCAAACGCAGAAAAGAAACACTGGAAAATCTGGCAAGAAACATCGCTTACAAAGTGAAAAAGACCAGAAGACCGGTTTCTCTGGAGCCAATGAATCCTTACGAGAGAAGAATCATCCACTCTGCACTGCAGGGAAATAAATTCGTGGAGACCTACAGCGAGGGCAGCGAGCCATACCGCCACGTAGTTGTAGCGCCGAAACGATAAGAAAGCGTAAAAAATATGCAAAAAGACGGTACCTGTTGAAAATACGGGGTACCGTCTTTTCTGGTTTTCTGCTAAAATGGAACTATTCAGAGCCATGCGAAAGGAAAGAAAAAATGTGGATCTGAATACTGGGATCCCCAAAAAGAGAGGTTTTAGAAAGGACTGGAAACAATGGCAGGATTTCATTTGGATGATACAATTGCCGCAGTGTCCACAGCGATGGCGCCGGCGGGAATTGGTATTGTAAGAATCAGCGGAAACGATGCGTTCGAAGTGGCGGACCGCGTATTCCGTGCAAAAAAAGAAGGAAAAAAGCTTTCCGCGGTCAAATCCCATACGATTCATTATGGATGGATTACCGAAGGGGAGGAAGTGATTGATGAGGTCCTTGTCATGGTGATGAAAGGGCCGAAAACATATACGGGCGAGAATACCGTCGAGATCGACTGTCACGGCGGGGTGCTGGCGGTGAAAAAAGTGCTCGAGGCAGTCTTAAATGCCGGTGCGCGGGCGGCAGATCCGGGTGAGTTTACGAAACGGGCGTTTCTGAATGGAAGAATGGATCTGACGCAGGCCGAGGCGGTTATGGATGTCATCTCGGCAAAGAGTGCGTATGCCTTAAAAAGCTCCGAGAGCCAGCTGCGCGGAACGGTGAAAAAGGCGATCCGGGCAATTCGCGAGAAGCTGATTTATGAGATCGCGTTTATCGAGTCGGCGCTTGATGACCCGGAGCACATCAGTCTGGACGGATACCCGGAGCGGCTGGCCGTGGTTGTTGCGGAGCAGAAAAAGCAGGTTGAAAAGCTCCTGGCATCTGCGGATGAGGGTAAGATGATCCAGGAGGGCATCAAGACAGTTATTCTTGGAAAGCCGAATGCCGGAAAATCGTCGCTTTTGAATCTGCTGGCCGGAGAGGAAAAGGCGATTGTAACGGATATCGCCGGAACGACGCGCGATGTGCTCGAGGAAAATCTGGTGCTGAAGGGTATTTCCCTTCGGATTCTCGATACGGCGGGTATCCGCAAGACGGCGGACACGGTCGAGAAAATCGGCGTGGACCGTGCGCTCGAACACGCAAAAGATGCGGATCTGATCCTCTACGTGGTGGATGCGTCGGTGCCGCTCGATGAGAATGATGCGAAAATTATGGAGATCCTGAAAGGGCGCAAGGCGATTGTGCTGCTGAATAAATCAGATCTGACCGCGGTGATCGAAAAAGAGGAGATGGAGCAGAAGACAGGTGCTCCGGTCATCAGCATTTCGGCGCGGGAAGAGACGGGCATGGAAGAGCTGGAAGAGCAGATGAAAAAGATGTTCTTCCAAGGTGAAATTTCGTTCAACGATGAGGTTTACATCACGAATGCGCGCCATAAACAGGCGCTTCTGGAAGCAAAAAAGAGTCTGGAGCTGACGGCAGGCAGCATCGAAATGGGTATGCCGGAGGACTTCTTCTCGATTGACCTAATGAATGCGTATGAGGAACTTGGCTCGATCATCGGTGAAGTGGTAGGAGAGGACCTTGTGAATGAGATTTTCAGCAAGTTCTGTACAGGCAAATAATCACGAAACAGTTCGTAGAGTTTAGATAGAAAAGGACAGGAAAAATGGCAGTTTTAGAAGAAACAATTGATATTGCCGTCATCGGTGCGGGCCATGCGGGATGCGAGGCAGCACTTGCGGCAGCGCGGATGGGGCTGGAAACGGTTGTATTTACGGTAAGTGTCGACAGCATCGCGATGATGCCGTGCAATCCGAACATCGGAGGAACCTCGAAGGGACACCTCGTAAAAGAGATCGACGCGCTCGGTGGCGAGATGGGTAAAAATATTGATAAGACGTTTATTCAGTCGAAAATGCTGAATAAATCAAAGGGACCGGCGGTGCATTCGCTGCGTGCGCAGGCAGACAAGCGGGCGTACAGCCAGTCGATGCGCGAGGTTCTCGAAAACACCGATCATCTGACGATCCGCCAGATGGAGATTGCGGAGCTGATCGTGGAAGACGGCGTTCTGACGGGCGTAAAAGCCGTTTCCGGTGCAATTTACCACTGCAAGGCTGCAGTGCTCTGTACCGGTGTTTACCTGAATGCGCGGTGCATTTACGGTGATGTGAGCACGTATACGGGACCGAACGGTCTGCAGGCGGCAACGCATCTGACGGATTCCCTGAAAGCAAACGGCGTGGAGATGGTGCGCTTTAAGACCGGAACACCGGCGCGTATCGACAAGCGGAGCATCGACTTCTCCAAGATGGAAGAGCAGTTCGGCGATGAGCGGGTTGTGCCGTTCTCGTTCTCGACCGATTCGGAGAGTGTACAGATCGATCAGGAATCCTGCTGGCTGACGTATACGAACGAGGAGACGCACAAAATCATCCGCGAAAATCTCAGCCGGTCGCCGCTTTATTCCGGCATGATCGAGGGAACTGGTCCGCGGTACTGTCCTTCGATTGAGGATAAAGTCGTAAAATTTGCCGATAAAAACCGCCACCAGGTGTTCCTGGAGCCAGAGGGAAGATACACGAATGAGATGTACGTCGGCGGCATGTCGAGTTCACTGCCGGAGGATGTGCAGATTGCGATGTATCACACCGTGCCGGGTCTGGAGCATGCAAAAATTGTGCGGAATGCGTATGCGATCGAGTATGACTGTATCAATCCGAGACAGCTTCTGCCGTCC
>UMAG01031464.1_pt1 | contig 14190 bp, 9 predicted proteins | sample 1963651 | NCBI WGS metagenome assembly UMAG01 (sample SAMEA4835910, study PRJEB28245) | human gut metagenome | biome: gut microbiome; material: fecal sample | place: Denmark | collected 2008 | reverse complement strand
GTCTTATGGATGAGTTTACAAGCCGTGGCCTGTATGTAGGAAGCGTATGCATCACACAGTACTCCGGCCAGGAAAGCGCCGATCTCTTCAAGAAACGTCTGGAGAAACTGGGTATCCGTGTTTACAAGCTTTACCTGATCCCCGGATATCCAAGCAACACCTCTCTGATCGTAAGTGATGAGGGCTATGGAAAGAATGACTATATTGAAACCACAAGACCTCTGGTTGTGATCACAGCCCCGGGACCTGGAAGCGGAAAGATGGCAACCTGCCTTTCCCAGCTCTATCACGAATACAAACGTGGCGTAAAAGCCGGATATGCGAAATTCGAGACTTTCCCGATCTGGAATCTTCCTCTGAAACATCCGGTAAACCTTGCCTATGAAGCTGCCACTGCAGATCTGAATGACGTCAACATGATCGACCCGTTCCATCTGGAAGCTTACGGCAAAACTACCGTCAACTACAACCGTGACGTAGAAGTTTTCCCTGTTGTACAGGCTATGTTCGAGAAGATCATGGGCAGCTGCCCTTACAAATCTCCGACAGATATGGGCGTTAATATGGCCGGTAACTGCATCGTTGACGATGAAGTATGCCAGGAAGCTTCCCGCCAGGAGATCATCCGCCGTTATTATAAGAGTATGGACGCCCTGGTTTCCGGCTCCGGCACAGAGAATGAAGTACGTAAAATCGAACTTCTCCTTCAGCAGGCCCACGCAGAGATCACTGACCGAAAAGTTGTACCTGCTGCCCTTGAAAAAGAGAAAGCAACCAACGGCCCTGCTGCAGCTATGGAACTTCCGGATGGCAGAATCGTATGCGGAAAAACTTCCGATCTTCTCGGCGCATCCGCAGCGCTCCTTCTGAACGCACTGAAAGAGCTGGCAGGAGTTGACCATGAGCAGCATGTGATCTCTCCGGATGCCATCCATCCGATTCAGCAGCTGAAAACCAAATATCTTGGAAGCAAGAACCCACGTCTTCACATTGACGAGATCCTGATTGCCCTGTCCATGAGTGCCGCAACCAGCGACGCCGCACGCCTTGCCCTGGAGCAGATCCCAAATCTCCGTGGCTGCCAGGCCCATACTTCCGTAATGCTTTCCGATGTGGATGTGATCAGCTTCCGTAAGCTTGGTGTTGAGCTTACCTGCGAAGCCAAGAAGGAACAGAAGAAAAACTATCAGAAAGACTGATTCTCTGATAACAAAATAACATAAGAAAGATCCCTCTTAACGTTTCCGCATTCTGGATTCGTCGAGAGGGATTTTTTAAGGGAAAATATAAACAGACATCTGTTACTGTTTTCTTAATTCATTCTTTTTCTGTCATAAACTATGCCACCGATTTCAAATTCCACACTGCTTCCATCTCCGGCCATATGATAATAAGGTTCTCCGGTCAGCTCTCCAGAAAGTATTTTTCTGATTCCATTACAATATATATTTATAATTTTCTGAGAAAACGCATACTTTTCATAGCAGTCTTCTTCTGTTTCACATACATGTGCTGGAAAAACATATGTTACTTTTTTTCCGAGTTTTTTTAATTTCAGAAGACTTTCGTAATATACACGTAAAGATGCAGAAGGCGCCAGGGAGTCTCCTGCACTTAGCTGTCCCCATACGCCCCATTTAAGCATGGTATCACCGGTAAACAGCCAGCCTTTCTGTTCCTCAAACAGTGCAATCGAGCCCAGTGTATGACTTGGAATTTCCATAACTCTGAGCTTTTTATCCCCAAGGTCAAATATATCCTCTTCTCTGACCGTACAGATTTTTTCTGCCGGCCCGGGCTTCCATGTCTCAAACAGAAAACCTTCTTTTTCCGGAATTTCAAAAAACATGATTTCCGACATTTTCCTTAAGTTTTCATCTACCTCCTGATGGGAAAAAGGTTCATCGTACCGTCCCACATATACTTCTTCAAACTGATTATTTCCTGAATTATGATCTACATGGGCATGGGTATTTACAACAATCAACGGTTTGTGGCCACACAGCTGGCTGATGGTCTCTTTTAAATCCGTAAGACCGAATCCTGTATCAAGAAGGAGCGCTTTTTCCGTTCCGTTTATCAGATACATGACTGTCTTATCAATCTCATTGATTGCCCAGAGATCTTTTTCCAGAGGAATGATTCTCGATAACTGCATTCTTTTCCCTCCTTATTTTACAGCCCCCATAGTCAGACCGCTGGTGATATATTTCTGTGCACAGATATAAAGTACGATCGTCGGAATGATACATAAGGTAAGTCCTGCAATAAACAGATTCCACTGTGTGCTGGTTGCACTTCTGAACATAAACAGGTTTACCGTTAACGGTCTCAGTTCACTGTCTCCGATTAGAATACTCGGAAGAAGGAAATCATTCCAGGACCACATAAAAAACAACACCCCTATAGTCACTGTCGCAGGTTTTACTAGAGGAAATACAATCTGCGTCATAATTCTGAACACTCCACAGCCATCAATAGCTGCTGCCTCCTCCAGTTCCCGAGGTACATTCTTCAAAAATCCGGTAAAAGTCAAAATACCAAATGCACAGAAAAATCCAACATCAAGAAGAATAATTCCTCCAAGTGAATTAGTAAGATTTGTATTCGTTGCAAGGACAGAAATCGGGATCATAACTGCATGAAATGGCACAATTTGTCCAAATACAAAATACAGATACAGATTCCGGGATATCCTTCCTCTGAGATGTGAAATTCCAAATGCACCTGCAAAGGAGATAAACACACCGCCCAGCATGGCTCCCAAAGTGATGACTCCGGAATTTTTTAACGCAGTCAGAAAATTCATACTCTCCATTGCATTTTTAAAATTATCCAGATACAAAGATTTTGGCAACGCCAGAAAATTGGCCGCAATTTCCGGGCTTGTCTTTATGGAGTTCATAACGATCCATAACACAGGTAAAATAAAAATGAATCCCAATATGAACATTCCCACTGTACCTGAAATTTTCTTTTTTAATGACATTACGACTGCACCTCTCTTTTCCTAGTGATATTGAGTTGGACCAGAGAAATCACTGCTATGATCAGAAATAAGATCACAGATTTTGCACATCCATAACCCATATTGAAAGTTCCAAATGCATCATCATAAATATTCATTGCAATCGTCTGTGTTGTTTTTGACGGTCCGCCACCAGTTAAAGCATAATTGATGTCAAACGCTTTAAACGCATTTGCAATAGACACAAACAGATTAATGGTAATCGTAGGCATCAGAAGCGGAAGCTGAATCCGTATAATCCGGTTAAATCCTACGCACCCGTCAATACAGGCTGCCTCCATCACATCCAGTGGAATAGACTGAAGTCCTGTAATATACAGGATCATTAAAAATCCAAGACCCTGCCATACAGTAACAATAGCAACTGCTGCGAATGCCGCCCCCGAGTTTCCGAACCAGCTAAATCCTTTTACTGCTTCTGAATGCAGAACCTGTCCCAATATCGGTGTTACTTTCTGAAAAATAAAAGTCCACGCCAGGGCGATCATAACTCCACTTATAATATTGGGAATAAAAAAGAATGCCCGAATTACCGGTTTTCCAAAAATATGTGTATTTAATGCCAGTGCTGCAAAAAATGCCAGAACATTGGTACAGACAATCGTAACCACCGCAAGCTTGAATGTCAACAGCAACGACTGTATGAAATCCTTGTCATGAAATAAATTAACAAAATTTTTTATTCCAATCCAGTTGTGTGTTCCTTTAATCAGATTCCAGCTGAAAAAAGAATTAGGGATTGTTCCAAAAATCAGTGGCCCGGCTAGGGCAAACGTGTAAATACATAATGCCGGCAGCACAAGAAGGAAATAATACTTTTTCTGTTTTCTGTATAAAATATCTGACATATCTCCTACCCCGTATCTATCAGGCAGACTTTTCACAGAAAGTCCGCCTGTTTTCCTCTCTATCTTTATTCTTCTACCAATTTTTTAAATCCTTCATCCAGTGCATCCAGTGTCTGATCTTTGTCTGTTATTCCGGCAAAATATCCCTGCACATCATCTCCCAGAACATCACTTGCGCCACTTGGAAGCTGATTCCATAAAGTACTTCTGATTTTTCCTGCATCCATGTAAGATTTCAGGTCTTTGTAGTAATCTTTACTTACAATTTCATCGGCTGCCTCAATATCCATGCAGGCCATAAATCCACCATAACTATTTGTTACAGTTTTCAGCCAATCTCCACCATCGCCAATATAGTCAAGTACTTCCAGCGCCTCATCCAAATGTTCTCCGTTAACATTTGCCACAATTGCATCTGTTGCACAAGCTACTACTTCTGCATCATCAGCATTATCGCTTACAGGAACTGCAAAGAATCCAAGCGGAAGATCCTGGGTTACACTTCCTACCGAAATGGTTGCTGCATCAGACAGGAAAATCATAGCTGCTTCCTGGTTTGCAAATGCGTAAAATCCTGTTGCCGCATCAGAATCCATATAATTTTGTCCGGAATTTTCCTTCAGAAGATCCATAAAATCAAATACCCGGTCCACACCGTCAACCTTGAAGCTTCCTTCGCCTTTGTTCATGGAGTCAAGCCAACTATCAATATTATCTTTTCCACCCAATACACCGCCGAACAAGGAACAGAATTCCTGACTTACCGTCCAGTTGTCTTTATAAATAGCTGTAAACGGTGTAATGTTTGCAGCCTGAAGCTTTTCACACACTTCTTTCATCTCATCAAAAGTTTCCGGTACTTTTTCTATTCCTGCTTTTTCAAAAAGGTCTTTATTATAAAGTACACCCCACCATTCGAACATCTGTGGAAATCCCCAGACCTTACCGTCATAGGTAACTGCTTCTTTTGCATTATCATAAAGTTTATCCACAAAATCATGATCACTTACATCTGCGATCAATCCGTTCTGTGCAAAATCGTACACCTGTGAATACGAGCTTACCTCAAAAAGATCCGGCAGATCTTTTGCCGCTGTTTTTGCTCCAAGATACTGATTGTAATCTCCAGACTGCATCTCTACAGATAATTTTATATTATCGTGTGTCTGATTAAAGCCTTCTGCAGCTTTATTGTAAATATCTGCAGCACCGGAAGTCCATACCGCCATTTTGATTTCCACCACATCATCTGCATTTTTCAGATTGCTTTTCGCATAAACCGGCATTACATTTCCTGCAAGCACAACTGCCATAGTTGCTGCTATTGTACACGCCATCACTCTTTTTCTTTTCATTTATAAACCCTCCGTTCTTTTTCTGATGAATTCATTATATTATAGTTTTTGTATTTAAAATAGTGCACACTTCTTGACATTATGTGTCACTTTTCATAATATATATTGGTTTTTCCAGATTATCATTGTATAATATAACAGCAAAAGGAGGTAAATGCTTCATGTCTCAGATTATTACAAAAATAAAAGAACAGTCTATAAAAAACCGCATTCTTATCATGGTTCTTCCGGTTGTTATTTTCAGCTACATCATACTGTTGACCTCTTTTTATATGATCTATGTAAAAGAATCCCGCAGTAATCTTATCCTTCAGCATGAAAAAAACACTTTATCTGCTGAAAAAAATGTAGCCAATTATTTTTCCGCATTAAATTCCAATATTGATCTGCTTCTCTACGGCACAGAAATCCAGTCACTAATCCGTTCCTACAGTGCTCAGAAACTCAGCCCGGAAGAAGTTCAATCACAATGTAATACTCTTTTTTCCACATATCTTTTAAGCGCACAATCCGGAATCCAAAGAGTTTACATTCTTCTGACAGATAACGGAATCATCTCCAATCAGACCATTTACCATTCTACTTTGCAGCAGCAAGAACAAAAACTGAAACAGCTCAGTGAATATCTGGAACAACCAAAGGGAACTCTCTGTTATTACTATTCTCCTGAAGAGCCTTACACGATTACTGCAGCAAAAAACATATTTGATATTGATAAACCGGAGAAGAAAATCGGCATTTTACTGACAGAAATCAATGTGAATTTTATGGAAGATATGATTGCCGGAAATTCTGCTTCTGAATACAGCTATTTCTCTCTCTTTCAGGACGATCAGCTCATATACACCACTTCTCCGTATTCAAAAAAAGAAACAACTTCCATGAGTATGAAATATCATTCTCACATGGATAAAAATGATTTTTATGCAGTCCGATATTCCATAAACGATTTTCTCCAGGTTGGCGGGCTTCTCAATACAACCGGCGTGTTTCGTTCTATCAACTGTGTATGGCGCCAGCTTTTGATCATTTCCATATTTTTTCTTCTAATCCTTGTTTTCGCCATAATACAGATTTCCAGAACCATCTCGCAGGAATTCCAGATTTTTATCGGTAAGCTTAGGCAAACTTCTGTTGCTGATGAAACTGCCCTGATCCATACGGCTGCCAGCAGCGAATTCGCAGAGCTCACCGATGAATATAACCATATGCTTCTTCGTCTTCAGGAGTCCAACAAGAAACTCACCGATCAGCAGATTCTCTTGAAAAACGCGGAAATAAAGACTTTGCAAGCCCAAATTAATCCACATTTTCTTTATAACACCCTAGATTGTATTTCAAGCCTTGCATCTCTTGGAAAAACAACAGAAATTACAAGCATCGTTCCAAAACTTGCCAACATTATGCGTATGAGTATCAAAGGACCTGACCTTCTCCTGATTTCAGAAGATCTTAACTATGTACGAGAATATCTGGACATCCAGAAAATGCGTTTCCAGGATCGCCTTCTTTTTCTTATTGAATGCAGCGATTCCATGGAAAATCTGTATATCCCAAAACTGATCATACAGCCGGTTGTTGAAAATGCGATTATTCACGGTATCTCTGAATCTACGGAAAACGGCCTTCTTTCCATTCAGCTTTTTGCTGTTGAAAAAGATATACTGATCAAGATCTATAATACCGGTCCTCTGTTTTCCGATGAAGTTATGAAAAAGATCCACGGAATCTCCCGTACCTCTTTTTCTGATCAGAAAAGTATCGGTCTTATGAACATCCAGATGCGCCTGAAATCACAGTTTGGAAACGCCTATGGCCTTCTTCTGGAAAATATGGAAGATCAGACATCAGTCTGCGTTACCATCCGTATTCCGCAAATCCACAGCAGGGAGGATATGACAAAATGAAAATTTTAATTGTAGATGATGAAAGTATTATTCTTGAAAAACTGAAAATGTCTGTAGGGCAGATTTTTACAGAAAAAGACAACATATTAAGCGCAAATAATGCCGGTAAAGCACTTGATCTTATTTTATCGGAACAGCCAGATATTATTCTCACAGATATCCGTATGCCAGGAAAAGACGGTCTGTATATTTCTTCCTTTGTGCACCAGAATTTTCCTGATAAAGTCGTAATTCTGATCACCGGCTTTTCCGATTTCAAATATGCGCAGACAGCTATTAAAAATCATGTTTTTGATTATATTCTGAAACCGATTGATGAAAACATCCTGAAAGAGTCTCTGCAAAAAGCGGTTCGCACCATCACAGAGCGAAAAAATCAGACAATCATGCGAAAAAAGTACGAGACGTATCTAAATAAAAATATCAAGAATCTCCAGAAAGACTTTTTTGAGCGGCTTCTTTTTCGAAATACCGCTTCCATTTCCTCAACCTTCAAGGAAGAGACCGCCATGCTGCGCCTGGACCATATCAAAAGCTACTATCTTATGTACTGTAAATGTATTACCAACGAAGTCAAAAGTCTGGAAAAAGAATATTATTTTGCCCATATAGCGGAACATTACCTTCAGGAACATATTCCGGATGCGCTTATTTTTTCCTATGGTAATGCCCTGTATTCTCTTTGTCCGAATATCGATGAAATCCAGCTTACAAAGATCATAAGCTTTATACACAGTGAACTGAAAAAGAATGGAGTTCTCATGTCGGCAGCTGTAAGCAACTGTTCCGAAACCCTGTCGGACATTCCACTACTTCGAAGCCAGACTGTGGAAATTTTTAATACGCTAAAAAATTCTGAACATTTTGTAATGCTTTACCGTGATCTGGAATCCAGCCCTGTTATGGGAATGTATGAAAAATCCAACTATTTTCAGGTATTTTTAAATGCCTTATCTGCTGGTGACAATTCTGCGCTTCAAAAGCGTTTTTCAGAGATTACCACGCTTTTTTCTGGTGAATCCACGGATGAATTTGACAGTTTCATGTACAGCTTTATGACTCTTTTTCTTTCCTTCTTCCAGTCATCTTCTCAGGAACTGTCCGATTCTGTATGTTCTGCCACTCGGACACAAAAAGATCTGTTTGCCTCTGCTGCTTCCTCCGAAAAAAAAGCAGAAATTTTTCAAAACTGGTTACAGCAGATCTCCGGTTTTCTGAATGCGGATAAAATCACCAAAAACAATTATCTTACCAGCCAGCTGATCGAATATATCCGCGCAAACTATGAAAAACCATTAAGCCTGTACAGCATTGCAGATGAGTTTAACCGTAGTACTCCATATATCAGTCGTCTGATCAAACAGACAACTGGGAAAAATTTTACAGACCTGCTCACAGATCTTCGGATACAGAAAGCCAAAGAACTGTTAAAAACTTCTTCCTATCACGTAAATGAGATATCCCACATGGTAGGATATCCCAATTTTCGCTACTTCAGCCGTATTTTCAAACAGCAGACCGGTATGACTCCTAATGATTACCGAAAAATCTCCTGTCGTTTTCATTGAATTTTTATACTGCTTCCCACACCTTCTCCGCCACATTGCTTGGTAACGATGATCTTATTGTCAATTCGTTCCTTCAGCTCGGAAACATGGGAAATAATCCCTACCAGGCGTCTGCCATCTGCAAGGCTGTTCAGCGCTTTTAATGCCTGCTCCAGAGACTCCTCATCCAGAGAACCGAATCCTTCATCCACAAACATGGAATCCAGCCGGATTCCCCCGGCTGAGGCCTGGATCTCATCGGAAAGTCCCAGCGCTAGGGATAACGATGCCTGGAAGGATTCCCCACCGGACAATGTCTTTACGCTTCGTTCCGTTCCGTTATAGTGATCAATGACATTCAGATCAAGACCTGTTTTTTCTTTCTGATTTTTGCTTTGTTCCTGGCGTTTCAGTTCGTACTGGCCGCTACTCATGGTCATAAGACGGAGATTGGCTCTTCGCAGGATCCGGTCAAAATATGCCATCTGGATATAGGTTTCCAGCTCGATCTTTGCCTTTCCGTTCAGTTTTCCATTGGCTGTATCCGAAAGATTCCTGATCCATGCATATTCTTTTTCCGCTATTGTCATTTCCTCCCGGCCCTTTTGCACTTTCTGAAAAATATCCTGGTTTCCACTCTGAACGGAAAAAAGCTCTTTTCTTTTTTCTGTGAGATCTGCTTTCCTCGCAGTAGTCTGTGCATGCTGTTCTCTGATCTCCTCTTCCGGAATCTCTCCGATCTCTTTTTTCTGCGCTTCAAAAGTCTCTATAGAGGAAGCTATCCTTTCTTTTTCTGACTGAAATCTCTGCAGCGTTTCTTTCACTTTTTTGCTGTTTTCCTTCAGTTCCCCGTATTCCTGCTGCTTTTCCCCGATTTCTTTTTCCAGATCTTCTTTTCCTGCTTTCAAGGCTTCCGATTTCGTACTGTCCGCTTTACAGGACTTATCTTTTTCCGTTTCCAGACGGATCTGTCGTATCTCATCTGCCGCATTTTGCTGCTGTTTCTGATTCTCGGATGCTTTCATACTCAGGCCGGCCTGCTCTCTGTCAAAGAAATTCTTTTTTTCCTGCAGCTCCTCTTTTTCTTTTTCAAGACGCTCCATGGCATTTTCCACTGTTTTCTTTCTTTTTGTATTTTCCTGGGCTTTCCTGATCTCTTTCTCACTTTCCGCCAGAAGATCCTCACACTGTTCCTGCGCTCTGTTTACCATGGAAGTCAGCTGTTTCCACACAGTCAGAAAATCCTCTGCCTGTCCGTTCCCGTTTTTATTTTTCTTATGGAATTCCTGAAACTCTTCCAGAAGCTCTTCTGCACTGGCTACAATCTGCCTCCAGGATGCATTGCTCTGTTCCTTTAAGCTTCCGGCTTTCAGACTTTGATCTACAGAATCCTTCTCCATTTTATCCAGCCTGCTTTTCTCGTTATCCAGTGTTTTCTGGTCAACTGTCTGTTCTTCTGAAAGCATTCTGGGATGTGGATGGCTCAGGGAACCGCACACAGGGCAGGGCATTTCATCCTTAAGCTCCCGGGCAAGAAGACCTGCCTGTGCATCCAGAAAAATGTGGAATATCTGCTGATAATATTCCCTCTGCTGCTGTGCATCTCTGTAGGCAGACTGGTACTTTTTCTGCTGCTCTTTGGTTTCATCATAAAGGCCTCTGAATCTCCGGATCTCAGCAATAAGTCCATTCAGTTCTCTCTTTCTCCGCGTCTGTTTTTCTTTCTCTGTGAGCGCTTTCTGCAGGTCAAGCTCAGAATTTCCCAGCTGCTCCCGTTCCGTTTTCAGCTGCTCCATTTCTTTCTGCTGCTGTTCTTCCTGCCGGATGATCTTTTCCTTTTGCGTCTGACAATTTCCCAGCTGTCTTTCAATTTCTCTTCGTTCTTCTTGCAGTTGCTCCAGATCCTGATATTTCTTCAGCTTTTCCTGTTTTTCCCGGATCAGAAGGCCAAGTTCCTCACATCTCTTATCTGCATCTTTATATTTTTCTGCCTCTTCTGACGCCTTCGCAAGTTCCGAAAGAATCTTTTCAAGCTGCTCCAGAGCAAGCGCTCGTTTCTCTTCCAGGCTTCGTTTCTGTGCAGAAAGATTCAGCATGGTTTCCATTGTCCGGAGTTTCTCTTCCAATTCCTTTTCCTGTTTCTGAAGTTCCTTTTCCCGGAATTCTCCTCTGTCAATAAACAGTTTCAGAAGCTCAAGACTCCGTTCCAGCTTTCCTTCGAATTTCGCTTTTTTAAGCCTTGAAAATTCCTCTTCTTCCATCCCTGCATCCGGCTGGAACTTCACACCATCCAGATACTGGGCGATACTCCGGCGCATCTCATCATATTCTTTATATCTGGAAATAGCCGCATCCCGGAGCTTTATCTGGAGCTGCTGGTAAAGGCCCGTATGAAAAATCTGCCGGAATATCTCCCCTCGCTGCAGAGTTCCTGCCAGCAGCAGCTTCTGAAAATCCCCCTGGGCGATCATTGCGATCTGTGTGAACTGATCGTAACTCAGTCCCAGAAGCTGTTCCACTGCCACAGTAACATCTTTTGCCTTTGTCACCGGCTGCCGGTCATCCGGATAGATCAGCTGTGCCTCAGCTTTCCTAAGAGTCTGTCCGGTGCCTCTTTTTTTCGGAGCCATATATTCCGGACTCCGGCGCACGTGATAGGTTTTCCCCTGATAGGAAAAAACAAGCTCCACAAAAGTCTCCGTGGAATCTTTTGCATACTTACTCCGGAACATGGCGGATTCCCTTACCTCTCCACTGGCTCTTCCATATAACGCAAAGGTGATCGCATCAAAGATCGTAGTTTTTCCCGCTCCGGTGTCACCGGTGATCAGGTAGAGACCGCCCTCTCCAAGCTTTGAAAAATCAATCTCTGTTTTGTCTGCATAGGGCCCGAAGGCACTGATGGTCAGTTTTTCCGGTCTCATTGTTTCACCTCCTGGATCTTACGGATCAGATCTTCGGAATATTTCCGCTGTTCTTCATTCATGGGCTGGTTATTCTGCAGTTCAAAAAATTCCTCAAAATATTCCAGCTCGGATTTCCTTTTCACCGTTTCTGTACCTGCGATCTCCTGGTTTTCTCTTGTGCGTCGGTTATCATATTCCAGCCTCATCAGATTCGGATAAACAGTACGGAGCTTCTGCATTCCATCTACGATATCTTCTTCATCTGTCAGCGTGATCTGCACATAATCCTCTGTGTTTGTGTCCTGATAACTGGACAGTGATGTGATCTCCATGTATGTGCCTTTCAGTTTTCGCATATCCCGAAGAGGCTTCAGCGGAATCTCCCTGATCCTGAGATTTCCTTTTTCCAAAAGCTCCACAACTGTCACAGATTTCTGCTGTCCTGCCTCGGAAAAAGAATATTTCAAAGGAGTTCCGCAGTAGCGGATGTGCTCGCTTCCCACATTCTGAGGACTGTGGATATGGCCAAGTGCCACATAGTCAAAATCCCGGAACACATCTGCTTCCACCTGGTCGATACCTCCAACGGAGATCTCTTCAGAATCGCAGCGCATGGCACCGACCACAAACTGATGGGCGATCAATACATTGCGATAACGTTTATCAATCTCCATATGTGTAACTGCTGCCTGCACAGCCTCCTGGTAGGTACGGATCTCATCCACACCTCTCTCTCCTTCTAGTCCGTGCCTCACAGTTGCCGGACGCACAAATGGAAGCAGATGGATCCAAACTTCTCCATAGCTGTCCGTTAAACAGTACTTTTCTGTTTTTCCATCGTATACCGGGGACATACAGATCCCGCTGCTGCTCATGATCTGTGAACCGAAAGCGATCCTTTCCGCACTGTCATGATTTCCGCTGATGGCATACACCGGGAGCTTCCGCTTTGCAAGCCTGGTAAGAAACCGGTCAAAAAGCTGCACTGCCTCCGCCGAAGGAACCGGTCTGTCATAAAGATCACCGGCGAGAAGAATTCCATCCGGTTCCTCTTTATCAATGATTCTCAGGATTTCATCCAGAATATATTTCTGATCTTCAATCATGGAAAATTCATTGACTCTTTTTCCAAGGTGAAGATCGGATAAATGAATCAGTTTCATTGATCACCTCCAGCGCTCACCCAGCCTCCGAACCGTTCCGGCGCAAGATCAATTTCACAGGCATCTATTGCATCTTTTAACTGTGTAAGATTGCTGACACCGGTTACCGGCACTGTCTGGAAAGGCTGATGGAAAAAGTACGCCAGAGATAAGGCCTGCAGGCTGTGTCCGGTTTCTTTCTGTAATTTTAACAGTTTCTGATATGTGCGAAGGTTTGTCTCATTCCAGTAGGCTTTCTTCATGCTTTCGGAAAGATTTGCAATCTGTTTTTCTTTCTCCTGCATCCAGGATGCATCTGTTTCTGCTTCTGTGCAGGAAAGCCCCATTTTCTGAAGTTTCGGGAAAAATCCCATTGCTGTGGATGAAAACGGAATGGATGCCGCACCAGTTTCACAGTGCCACTTAAATTCCTCTCCGGAAAACTCCACAAGTGTGGGATCCGGATTGGTATTTCCCCCGGGATTGATTCCTGCAAGACTCCACTGATTGGAGACTGCTGTGATGCCTGGAAGATTTCGATCTCTCAGACATTTCTCAATTTGTTTCAGTCGCTCTGTACAGTAATTGGAAAATCCGTAATAGCGAATCCTGCCTTCTTTTTTCAGTTCTTCCAGAATATCCACGATCTCTTCCACCGGTTTTTCCGGATCATCTCTGTGAAGCCAATAAAAATCAATCTCATCTTTTCCCAGTGTACGGCAGCTTTCATCCAGATCTGCCCGGATATCCTCCCGGTTCACTCTGCTACGGCCCGGATCTTCAAAAGAATAATGTGCACCTTTGGTAGCCACGATCACTTTTCCTTCCGCCCCGCGGTCTTTCAGCCATTTTCCAATGATCTGCTCACTGCAGTTCCCATGTCCTTCCAGCCATTTGCAGTACACATTGGCTGTATCAATAAAATTTCCACCTGCCCGTATAAAGGCATCCAGAACCTCAAAACTTTTTTCCTGATCCAATTTATCCCCGAATCCTGCTGTCCCAAGGCAAATACGACTGACGTCCAGATCTGTGTTGTTCAGTTGTATATATCTCATTTCAGTAACCTCCCGTATTCTTAATATATCTTTTTATATACCTTTTTCTATTATAACTTTTTTCCCGGAATCCGAACAGTGCGTTTCCTGTGTATCCTTACATTATGGCATAAAAAATCCCCCGGCACATACATGCCGGAGGATATGATATCTGTTATTTTAACAGTATGATTTATTTGTAGAGTGGTCCGTAGTTCTTGCAAGCGCGGAAGTCTGCACCCTCTTTTTCCATACCGAATGCGTTCCAAGCTGCCGGACGATAGATATCCTTCTCAGGAACGTTGTGCATGGATACCGGAATTCTCAGCATAGAGCACATTGTGATAAGGTCTGCACCGATGTGTCCGTAGGAGATCGCACCGTGGTTAGCACCCCAGTTGTTCATTACATCGTAAGCTG